>Ga0184635_10000334_pt1 | contig 11485 bp, 9 predicted proteins | sample PLM3_30_b2_FD_133147 | JGI IMG/M metagenome (GOLD analysis project Ga0184635, IMG submission 133147) | Groundwater sediment microbial communities from an aquifer in East River, Colorado, USA - PLM3_30_b2 | ecosystem: Environmental > Terrestrial > Soil > Riparian zone | place: USA: East River...
ACGACGGCCTTCAACTTGCCGCCATCGGCATCTGAAAGGTCGCCGCTCTTGCCGATGCTGTCGAGCAAATCGGTGTGCTTGGTGCGCAGCAGTGTCAGAAGGCCGCTTTCGAAGGCGCGCACGCGGTCCACCGGCATCGGATCGAGATAGCCATTGACGCCCGCATAGATCACGCAGACCTGCTCTTCCATCTTGAGCGGCGAGAACTGCGGCTGCTTCAACAACTCGGTCAGGCGCGCACCGCGGTTAAGCAGGCGCTGCGTGGTGGCGTCGAGGTCGGAGCCGAACTGGGCGAAGGCCGCCATCTCACGATATTGCGCGAGCTCGCCCTTGATGCGTCCGGCAACCTTTTTCATGGCCTTGGTCTGCGCGGAGGAACCCACACGCGACACCGAGAGACCGACGTTCACCGCAGGCCGAATGCCCTGATAGAACAGGTCGGTTTCGAGAAAGATCTGACCGTCGGTGATCGAAATCACGTTGGTCGGAATATAGGCCGACACGTCATTTGCCTGCGTCTCGATCACCGGGAGAGCGGTCAGAGAGCCCGCCTTGTTTTCGTCATTCATCTTGGCGGCGCGCTCGAGCAGGCGCGAGTGCAGATAGAACACGTCCCCTGGATAGGCTTCGCGTCCGGGCGGACGGCGCAGCAGCAATGACATTTGGCGGTAGGCAACGGCCTGTTTCGACAGATCGTCATAGATGATGACGGCGTGCATCCCGTTGTCGCGGAAGTACTCGCCCATGGTGCAGCCGGAAAACGGCGCCAGGAACTGCATGGGCGCCGGATCGGAAGCCGTCGCCGCTACGATAATCGAGTAGTCAAGCGCGCCTTGCTCTTCCAGGACCTTGACGAACTGGGCAACGGTTGAGCGCTTCTGCCCGACAGCGACATAAACGCAGTAGAGCTTGATCTTCTCATCCGGCTGCGCATTAAGCGACTTCTGGTTGAGAATGGTATCGAGCGCGATGGCCGTCTTGCCGGTCTGACGATCGCCGATGATCAGCTCGCGCTGCCCGCGGCCGATCGGGATCAGTGAGTCGATCGCCTTGAGACCGGTCGCCATCGGCTCGTGCACCGACTTGCGGGGGATAATGCCGGGTGCCTTTACGTCGACGCGCGCCCGCTTGTCAGCCTTGATCGGACCCTTGCCGTCGATCGGATTGCCAAGCGCATCGACGACACGGCCGAGCAGTCCCTTGCCGATCGGCACATCGACGATCGCGCCGGTCCGCTTGACGGTCTGGCCTTCCTTGATCTCACGGTCAGTGCCAAAGATGACGATACCGACATTGTCGATTTCGAGATTGAGCGCCATACCGCGAACGCCGTTTTCGAACTCGACCATCTCGCCGGCCTGCACATTGTCGAGGCCGTAGACGCGAGCGATGCCATCGCCGACAGAGAGCACCTGACCGACTTCCGATACTTCGGCCTCCTGGCCGAAGTTCTTGATCTGCTCTTTGAGAATGGCGGAAATTTCTGCGGCGCGGATATCCATCAGCGGGCCTCTTTCATCGCTAGCTTGATCGAATTGAGTTTGGTGCGGAGGGAGCTGTCGACCATACGGCTGCCAACCTTGACGACGAGGCCGCCGATGATTGCGGGCTCGATGTTGACGTCGAGATCGACATCCTTGCTCCCGGTTACTGTTTTGAGCACGTCCTTGAGCGCTTCGAGATTGCTGTCGCTGAGCTTCTCGGCGACGATAACCTGCGCAGCCACCTCACCCTTGTGCCGCGCTACAAGCGCCCGATAGCCGCGGATCATGTGGCGGACTGCGAACAGGCGCCGGTTGGCCGTAATGACCTTGAGGAAATTGGCGGTGAGCCCAGTGATGCCGACTTTCTCGAGTATTGCCGAGAGCGCCTTAAGCTGCTCGTCGGCGTCAAACGCGGGACTGCGCACCAAGCGATTGAGGTCGGCACTTCCAGCAACCAGCGCGTCGAACTGTTCGAGGTCCTTCTTGATTGCGTCGACGGCCTTGTTGTCGAGGGCAAGTTCGAAAAGCGCGGTGGCGTAGCGGCCTGCCATTCCAGAGATGATGTGATCTTCGCCTGCCACAGGAGAACGCTCGTTGGTTTACGTTAGTCACAGGCTGAGCGCCGTCGCGGGATGGCGGCGCAAACCTTTGGAATTCAAGAGGGAATTCCGATCTCCAGGGACGTCGCAGGTGTCCGCGGGAACCCCCCTGAAATCGAGGGCTAGCTAACACAGCGAGAACAGCGGTGCAACAAGCCGGCCCGTTTGCCGCAGGCGCATGCACACGCCTGTACCGTCCCGCGGCGCGGCCGACAAATTTGCATCGCTGGAATACCTCGCCACACAGGCCCTCGCCCGCTATAGCGGGCGAACGCGCAATCGAACGCGATAGCCGCTGCCACTCCGCCGGGTCTCCAACGCAATGCCAAGCCCGAGAATGAAAGGCGACGCCGCCGCCACGGCCAAACTGTTGGTCGTGCTGCTCGCCTTTGCCTGGGGCCTGAACTGGATCGCGGCTGCGGTCGCGTTGCGCGAGCTGTCGCCGTGGAGCCTGCGCGTTGCGGGCTCGGGGATCGGCGCTACGACGTTGCTGATCGCTGCCATTGTCAGCGGTCACAACCTGCGGGTGCCGCGCAGTGACTATATCCACGTGATGGTGGCCGGATTTTTTAACGTCGCCGGCTTTCAAATTCTGTCAGGCTTCGCCCAACTGAGCGGCGCGACCACACGCGCGATCATTATCACCTATTCGATGCCGATCTGGACGACCATGCTGAGCCACTTTGTTCTCGGCGAGAGGTTGAACGCAATCCGTTGGCTCGCCTTCGCGCTATGCGTCATCGGGGTGACGGTCCTGTTGTGGCCGTTGTTTGCCGACGGCGTTCAACCATTCGTTTTCTATTCACTTGGCTGTGCGCTGAGCTGGACAATTGCGACTGTGTACATCAAGTGGGCCAATCTGACGATCGAGCCATTGGCGAATGCAGCCTGGCAATTGGTGTTCGGTCTGCTTTTCATCACCGCCGGCTCTTTCCTTTTTGAAGGGCATCCGCGGCTTTGGCCCATCGATAACGAGACGATCTTGGCGGTGCTCTTTGTTGGATTGTTTGGTGTCGGCCTTGCGCATTTTCTGTGGTGGTCGATCGTCGACCGGCTACCGGCCGTCACGGCGTCGCTCGGCTCATTGCTGGTGCCGGTAATTGGAGTCAGCGCATCGGCGTTTTTTCTCGGCGAACGCCTGACCGGGCCCGACATTATCGGTTTTGCGATGATTTTTGCCGCCGCCGCATGCGTGCTCCTGCAACCGAACGTGCGTCACGATGAGATGCCGGAGTGATTGCGCCTTCAAAGGGGGATCAACATGGCGTGGCTCTACCTTTTCCTGGCCGGACTGTTTGAAGTCGCATGGGCGATCGGACTGAAATACACCGACGGCTTTTCGCGGCTAGTTCCATCGCTGCTCACGGTCGCGGCGATGGCGCTCAGTCTGGCTCTGTTGGGCCTCGCACTGAAAACTCTGCCGGTGGGCACGGCCTATGCTGTCTGGACCGGTATCGGGGCGGTCGGCACTGCGGCGCTCGGGATCTTCCTTTTCAGCGAACCGGCGACCGCCCTACGCCTCTCATGCATTGGCCTGATCGTTGCCGGAATCGTCGGCCTGAAATTCGCATCCTGACGTCAGAACAGGCTCCTCAGACCGGCGGCATCCCTCTTGCGCTGCCGACGTCATTCGCCGAAAACTGGTGCATCGCCTGATTCTGCGCCCATGCAAACCCGCCAGTCGCCGGCCCACGAACAACCGGCCTTTATTGAGCTTTTCACGCCGAAGTTGATCACGGTTTTTCGTGAGGGCTACGGCTGGCGTGATGTACGTGCCGATGCGGTGTCGGGTCTCACCGTGGCGGTGGTGGCGTTACCGCTGTCGATGGCGATCGCCATCGCTTCGGGCGTGTCGCCAGAGCGGGGCCTCTACACCGCGATCGCGGGCGGCCTGATCATCTCGCTTATCGGCGGAAGCCGCTTCCAGATCGGCGGCCCTGCCGGCGCTTTTATCGGACTCGTTGCCGGTATCGTCGAGCGACACGGTTATGACGGTCTGGCTCTCGCCACCGTGGTTGCAGGTCTGATTCTTATCGCAACCGGACTGCTGCGCCTCGGCACCTACATCAAATACATTCCTTTTCCGGTCACCGTGGGGTTCACCGCCGGCATTGCCGTAATCATCGCGGCGAGCCAGATCCGTGACCTGCTTGGCCTCACCATCGCGCATGAACCATCGGCGTTATTGCCCAAGATCGCCGCTATCCGCGATGCGCTGCCCTCGGTTCACTGGCCGACCGTGGCAATCGCAATCCTGTCGCTTGCTGTTATCGCAATTGTACGGCGCTTGCGTCCTGCGTGGCCGTCCTTCCTGATTGCTGTCGCAGTTGCAGCGGTCGCCTGCGCCGCCCTTCATCTCGATGTTGCTACGGTGTACTCGCGTTTCGGCGCCGTTCCGCGATCCCTTCCAGCACCGGCTTTGCCTCCCTTTAGCCTCGACAAGCTCCAGGCCGTGGTACCCGACGGCATTGCCATTGCGCTGCTGGGGGCAATCGAATCGCTGTTGTCGGCGGTCGTTGCCGACGGCATGACCGGCCGCCGACATCGGTCGAATTGCGAGCTCAGTGCGCAAGGCGTTGCGAACATTGTCTCAATACTTTTCGGAGGCATTTGCGTCACTGGCACGGTGGCACGAACCGCTACGAATGTGCGTTCGGGCGCGCGCGGACCAATTTCGGGCATTTTTCACTGCGCCTATCTGATGATCTTTCTGCTGGTGGCGGCGCCATTGGTCGGCTTCATACCACTCGCCGCGCTTGGCGCAGTTCTGGCGGTTGTTGCCTGGAACATGGCAGAGAAAGAGGAATTCTGGTCGCTCTTGCGCAGCTCGCGCGGCGATGCAGTAGTACTTCTTTCGACTTTTCTGCTCACAATCTTTGTCGACCTTGTTACCGGCATTGCGGTTGGAGTTGTTTTGGGCGCCTTATTGTTCCTGCATCGGATGGCGGAAGCCGTTGAGGTCGATAGTGGGCGAAGGTCTCTCGACGATATTGCCGACAGCGCTGACAAACGGCCACGGTACGATGCCGAGCAGGCGACCAATCGCGACATCATGGTCTATCGAATTAGCGGCGCATTCTTCTTCGGCGCCACTGCGCGTGTGCTGACTGTCCTCGAGCGTATGGGGCAAACACCCCGCCTGCTGGTTTTGGATTTCGAGGATGTTCCACTGATCGACAGCACCGCGGCGCATTCGCTGGTTGCTTTTGTCAACAAGATCAAGCGCTCAGGCAGTAGCGTTGTATTCGCTGCCGCGCGACCGGCTGTGCGGCGCGCGCTGATCCTGGCTGGGCTGAAGCCACCCCTGGTGCGCTATGCAGCGTCGGCCGCAGAGGAAAGTAAGAGGCCAACCTAATAGAAACTCTGCGGATCGATATCGACTTCCAACCGCACGTTGCCCCGCGCCTTCGGCGCTTCGGCAAGCCATTTGCGCAGGTAAGCCGACAGATCGAAGGGGCGCGGTGACTTCACAAGAAGCCGGAACCGGTGACGGCCACGCACGACCGCGATCGGCGCCTCGGCCGGACCAAGCACGCGAACGTGCTCGTCTTTTGGCGCTGCATTGACGAGCGCACGGCCATAAGCTTCCGCTGTGTGCCTTTCGTTCGCAGTGATGACGAGGCTCGCCATCCGCGCAAATGGCGGGTAGCCGGTCTGTTCGCGTTGCTTGATCTCGTTGTCGTAGAAGGCCTCGCGGTCACCGGAAATCAGCGCGCGCATCACCGGATGTTCCGGCTGGTGGGTCTGCAGATAACCGAGGCCCCATCCGTCCTCCCGGCCGGCGCGACCAACCACCTGGTGCAACAGCTGGAACGTGCGCTCGGCAGCGCGCGGATCACCATTGCCCAGTCCAAGATCGGCGTCGACGATGCCGACAAGATTGAGCTTGGGAAAGTGGTGTCCCTTGGCAACGAGCTGCGTACCGATGATGAGGTCGAAGCGACCGGCCGCCACGTCGTCGAGCTCCTGCCGCAAACGCTCGACTGATTCCACGAGGTCGCTTGAAAGCACCAGGATACGGGCCTGCGGAAACAGCTCCGCGGCCTCCTGTTCGAGCCGTTCCACCCCCGGCCCGACGGCAGCAAAGCTTTCGGTGGCATGGCAATGCGGGCATTCCGCCGGAGGCGGGATCGAGTATCCACAGTGGTGGCAGACCAGCCGGCGCTTGAACCGATGGTCGACCAGCCAGGCGTCGCAATTCGGACATTGCACACGAAAGCCGCATGCACGGCACAGTGTGAGCGGTGCATAACCGCGGCGATTGAGAAACAGCAATGCCTGTTCGCCTCGGGTGAACGAAACCGCTATGGCCTCGGCAAGACGCGGCGAGATGAACCGTCCGCGCGGCGGGCCCTCGGTACGCATGTCGATCGCCTCGATTGAGGGCAGATGCGCCCCGCCAAACCGCTCAGGCAGGTGAACGTGCCGGTAGCGGCTTCGGCGCGCATTGACTTCCGATTCGACTGACGGCGTAGCCGATGCAAGCACGACCGGAATTTTCGCAATCGACCCACGGACGACCGCCATGTCGCGCGCATGGTAATGCGCGCCATCCTCCTGCTTGTAAGCTGGATCGTGCTCTTCATCGACAACGATCAATCCGAGATCGGCATACGGCAGGAAGAGCGCCGACCGCGCACCGACCACTACTGACACCTCGTTTGCCGCCACTGCCGCCCAGGTACGTGCGCGCCGGCGCGGCGAAAGTTGCGAGTGCCATTCCGCCGGTCGGACGCCGAAGCGATCGGCAAACCGGTCGAGGAATTGCGCGGTAAGCGCGATTTCCGGCATCAGGATCAGAGTCTGCCGACGACGCCGGATACTTTCGGCGACCGCCTCAAAATAGACTTCGGTCTTGCCCGAACCTGTTACGCCATCGAGCAGCGTAACGGTGTAGCCGCCCTGCGTGACCGTTGTGCGCAACGCATCGGCGGCCGCGAGCTGCGCCAGCGAAAATTCCGGCTGGCGGAAATCGGGGTCCGGCTGCGAAGCCACCGGCTCGGGAGGCAAAACAACGGTTTCCAGCGTGCCTTCGTCGATAAGCCCATCGATGACGCCAATGCTGACGCCCGCCTCCCGCGCGGCCTCCTTTTTAGAACGGATAAGCCCATCGGCAAAAAGCCGAAGCACACGCGTGCGCGCCGCGGTCAAACGCGGCGGCGCCGGCCCGGTAAGCCGTATTCCGACGCGGTCCCGCCCGGGACCAAGATGCTCGCCCATACGCAGTGCCATGCGCAGGACCATGCCGCGCGAGGCGAGCGTGTAGCCGGAAACCCAGTCGACGAACTGACGAAGCTCGGTCCTAAGCGGCGGAACGTCGAGCTTTTCGTCGATGTCCTTCAGGCGGTTGTGCAGGCGTGGGTTCGGGTTGGGATTGTCGGCCCAGACCACGCCCATGTATTCGCGCGCGCCGAGCGGCACTGCCACCAGATCGCCCGGAGCCAGGTCGAGCCCCTGCGGCACCCGGTAGGAATAGGTCTGGTCGAGCGCCACGGGTACCAGAATGTCGACAACCCGAATTGTCATGGCACTTGGTCTGGCCGATTCCGGGCTCTTAAGGAAGAGTGAAGGAAGCGGTGCCACTGTTCGTTTTCATGGACGGAATCGAGGTCAGCCGCGACGTATCCGCCGAACTTGCCCGTTGGCTGGGCTATCTCGGTGCCGAACGCCGCATGTCGCCGAAAACACTGGACGCCTATCGACGCGACGTCGCTCAGTTCCTCGCCTTTCTGGCCGAACATCTCGGCGGCGCGCCAACGCTGAAACAATTGGCCAAGCTTACTCCCGCCGACGTGCGCGCTTTCATGGCGGCGAGGAGAAATGAGGGTGCTGGCAATCGGTCGTTGATGCGCGGACTCGCGGGCATACGTTCCTTTGCACGTTTCCTCGAGCGTAACGGCAAGGGCAAGGTTGCCGCGCTTACCGCCGTGCGAACGCCGAAGATTCCGAAAACGCTACCGAAACCACTCGCAGTTTCTGCCGCCGTGCGGATTACCGACGCCGATCTGCGCGAAGGCGAAGGGCGCGAGCCGTGGATCATCGCGCGCGACGCGGCCGTGTTGGCTTTGCTTTACGGCTCCGGGCTTCGTCTGTCTGAAGCCCTCGGCCTCAAGCGCGGCGATATTCGTGCCAATACGGAAGCCCTGGTTGTCACCGGCAAAGGCAACAAGACCCGAATGGTCCCCATCCTTCCGCAGGTGACCAGAGCGATCAATGACTACATAGCAATCTGCCCGTTCCGGCTTCCACCGGACGGGCCTCTGTTCGTCGGCGAACGCGGCGGGCCGCTTTCGCCCCGCATTGTACAGCTGGCGATGGCCCGCCTGCGCGGCGCACTCGGAATAGCCGACACTGCAACGCCACATGCGCTGCGTCATTCATTCGCGACACACTTGCTGGCACGCGGCGGCGACCTCCGTGCCATCCAGGAATTGCTTGGTCATGCCTCGCTGTCGACAACCCAGATCTACACTGCTGTCGACACGGAGCGCCTCCTGGAAGTCTATACAAGCGCGCATCCGCGTGCCCGGTAAAGCAGCCGACGCTACCCGCAGCCTCTTGCGCACGACGGCGCTCTGCTATCATCGTATCCGTGGGAGAAAACGGAGGGGACGATGAGCGCTCATGAGAACCTGGAGCACGCGGAGCACGCGGAACATGCTGCGCACTCCAACAAGAAAATCGCGCTGCTTATTTCGATTCTGGCCCTGTTTCTGGCGTTCTCGGAAACGTTGGGGAAAAGCGCGCAAACAGCCGCAATTGCCGACAATATCAAGGCATCCGACACGTGGAATTTTTTCCAGGCCAAGACCATCCGGCAAACGTCGCTACGCGTAGCGGCTGAAGGAATGGTGGCGCAATTGCCTACGATAACCAATGACGAGGCCAAGGCCGCAATGACCAAGCAGATCGAGGCCTGGCGCGCCACGGTTACGCGATACGAATCAGATCCGAAAGAAAAAGATGGCCGCAAAGAGCTAAGAGCTCAGGCGGAGCATCTTGAACACGAGCGCGACACCTGGCTTGCACGCTACCACCAGTACGAATTCGCATCGGCCGCATTCCAGATCGGCATCGTGCTTGCCTCGGCCGAGGTGATCACGGGCATCGCCGCGCTCGGTTGGTTGTCCGGGCTGGTCGGTGTGTTCGGCCTCGGCTTTATGGCGCTCGGCCTGTGGGCGCCACACGCCTTTCACTTGATGGGACACTGACGTCAGGCGGGCGATTATAGGAGCGGCGCAGACGCATAAGCCGTCGGAATGTGCGCCGCGCGCGCTCAGGCCTGAACATCCAGACAATTTTTCGGATGCGGGCGCGAATCGGTTCGGTTTGCGCATAAGCCCAATCACGCGCCCAAATGAACCAGTCATACATCCTGTGAAACCAGGGTATCTGCAAAAGCTTGTCGCGCGTCGCGTCAAACACAAACGCGGTAACCCCGAGGCCAAGGAGCTTCGCGAGTACAAGTGTAACGATGGTGCCGAATAAGTTACCCGTTGCGATGAAATAGACCTCCAGAAATTTCACCGGCAAAACAACGATAAGCGGGATGACAAAAACGCCAAGCGCGGCGTAGGGCGGCAGACCTTCGATCCATCGCCCAACGGCGACTTTGAGCCTGCCCCAGGGAACGAGATTAACAACCCGCGCGACGATGGGTTCAAGGTGATCCCACAGCCACGCTTCCAGCAGCAGCAGTAGCGCGAGGATGACCCATAACGGTCGAAACACATTGCGGCGCATTGAGCGAATATAGGCCTGGTGGGCCGTCCTAGGTAAGGCGCACGTGCGCGACACGCTGTCCTCGGCCCAGCGAAGGCCAACACATTGACAAACTGCGGGGTTTGGCTCCCGGCCTCTACAGCTCCGACCTACGACCTCACCCGTCCGCCGTCGACATTGAGGGTCTGCCCGGTCATGAAGGCAGCATCGTCACTGGTGAGAAACGAGACGGCGCCGACCAGATCTTCCGGTACTTCCACGCGCTTGATGGCCTGCATCTGTGCGACCGCCGTAAATTCGTCGTCCATCGTTTTGAAGCCCGGGCGTGGCGCACGCACGAGCGTGCCGGGTGAGCGTGTGAGGCCGGGTGCAATCGCGTTGACGGTGATGCCATCGGGAGCGAGATCGGTGGCGAGCGCGCGTGTGAATCCGACGATGCCACCTTTGCTCGCCACGTAATGTGCGAATCCCGTCACCACTGAGCCAAGCGTGCTCGATGCCATGTTGACCACGCGGCCCCATTTGCGCGCGCGCATCCCGGGCACAAAGGCGGCCGTCACCAGGAAGGCGCCATCGAGATTGATGGAAAGGACTTTACGCCATTCGGCGAAGGTCATCTCCGGAAAGTTTTTCTGCGGAAAGATGCCGGCGCAGTTCACCACGATATCGACGTGACCGAATTTTCCCTGCACCTGCTTTGCCAATGCAGCGACGGCGGCTTCCGATGATACGTCGCAGGTCACAGCAAGCGCCTGCCGCCCGGCGGCCTCAACCATCTTCACGGTGTCCTTGCCGTCGGCAAGGTCGGCAATCGCCACATGCACGCCGTCCTCGGCGAGCCGTTTTGCAAAAGCCTGGCCAATGCCACTCGCACCTCCGGTAATGACCGCAACTTTGTCTTTGTGGCCTTTGGCCATGTCTATTCCCCCCTGAATTGTTCTGAAATTCGCCGGCGAAACTTCACATGTGAATAGCGCGTTTCGCGACCGCCATGGCGGCTTCTTTTATAGCCTCCGGCAGCGTTGGATGCGCGTGGCAGGTGCGCGCGATGTCTTCGGCCGAAGCGCCGAACTCCATGGCGACCACAGCCTCCGCAATCATGTTGCCGGCATCCGCGCAGATCAGGTGAACGCCTAGCACGCGGTCGGTCTTTGCGTCGGCTAGGATTTTCACAAAGCCGTCCGTTGTCAGGTTCACTTTGGCGCGACCGTTGGCGGTGAACGGAAACTTGCCGACATTGTAGGCGACACCAGCGGCCTTCAGCTCCTCTTCGCCTTTCCCGACGGTGGCGATCTCGGGATAGGTGTAAACAACATTGGGAATAGCATCGTAGTTCACGTGCCCCGCTTGACCGACGAGGATTTCGGCCAGCGCTATACCTTCATCCTCGGCCTTGTGCGCCAGCATCGGACCCGCGATCACATCGCCGATCGCCCAGATCCCGGGAACATTCGTCGCATAGTAGTGATCGACCACGACGCGTCCGCGCTCGTCCAATTTGACGCCGAGCTCCTTGAGACCGAGACCTTCGATGTAGGGGACGCGACCGATCGCGATCAACACAACATCTGCCTCAATCGTTTCGACCTTGCCGCCTTTCGCAGGCTCGACCGTTGCCTTGAGACGCTTTCCTGACGTGTCGACCGCTGTAACCTTCGACGACAGCTTGAATGACATGCC
>Ga0184635_10000335_pt1 | contig 11471 bp, 15 predicted proteins | sample PLM3_30_b2_FD_133147 | JGI IMG/M metagenome (GOLD analysis project Ga0184635, IMG submission 133147) | Groundwater sediment microbial communities from an aquifer in East River, Colorado, USA - PLM3_30_b2 | ecosystem: Environmental > Terrestrial > Soil > Riparian zone | place: USA: East River...
ACCGAATCTTTTTTTGCCAACATATTTTCTAATATCAAATATTTTTGATTTGTCTAGATGGTGCCAACTTTTCTACAAATTTTAGAATCTGATTGTCCTACTTGATTACTCAAATGTACTAGTGTACATCTGTCTAATATTCCAGAGGCCGTTGATCGGTTCTATAGATATCTATATTGAATACTTTTTCTATATAATTTTAATATCCTATAGCTCTTATTATGTATCAATATGGAACATCTTGAACCAAATCAATTTGATGGATTGTTGTCTGAAGGAAAAAAAACTTTGGTGATGTTCTATGCAGATTGGTGTCCTTTCTGCCAGAAGTTCAAACCAATTTTTGAATCCTTTGCAAATTCTCCTGAAAAAGATATGAATTTTTTTGCTTCTATGATCAATGATGATGATAACCCATTGTGGGATAAATTTTCAATAAATACTGTTCCGACACTTATTGCATTTGATAAAGGCGTTATTATCTCGAGAAGAGACGCAAAAATGGGTTTTGGTCTAAATAAATCTGACATTGATTCTATATTAGCAGAGATATCTGGATAATATTTCTGTTGTTCTTTGATCGTCATTATGTTTAACATATTATGAATAAAAACTATAATTAACTATTCACTTGCAGTCAAGTAGAATTCTTACATCAACTACCTTATCAGAGGCTGCAGACAAAGCTTCATTGATTATATTTAGGTCGCTACTAATAGGAAGACCAGGTAATCAAAATCAAGTAGGAAATTTTATTATTTTGATATTATGAATAATAATTGTTGTCTTTTTAATTAGCAACAACCTAGCAAGTTTGTTATTCACAAGAATACTGAGTCCATAGATGATTTTTCAAGGGGACCGAAAACCTTGTATCCTTTCCTTACATATTTCCAAATATTTCTTGTCTATGTCAAAACCTATGCATGAAACCCCCAATCGAAGAGATGCCAATGCAGTTGAACCTATTCCAATGAATGGATCTAGAACGACTTTACATTTTTTAATTCCATGTAGTTTTATACACATTTCTGGAAGCTTAATTGGAAAACTAGATGGATGCGGTCTCTGCTCTTTGTCCCAGATAGTCTCATAGGGGATGAACCAAGTGTTACCACGATCTCTTAGGTCGCGGGTCGCTCTTATCCAGCGACCAATATTTGTTTTATCTTGATAAGGAACTCCAATGGATAGTTTATCTAATTTAACCTTACCCTGTTTAGTAAAATGAAAGATAAATTCTGAACAATCATTTAGAAATCTATCGCTAACTAGAGGTTTAAAATGACCAACGGCTATGTTTGATGTTATAGTTGGATAGCTACCTATATCAGATTTTGGAATTGCTATAGATTTTACCCAAACTATGACGTTTTGTAATGTAAAATGCTCTCTCAAAACAGTTGCAACGTCTAAAGGAATCCATGGATCCGAAGGTTTGCTTCCAACATTAATAAAAAAAGAACCATCATCAGTAAGAGCCTTTCTAATACATCTGCCCACATTAGATAAGAATTTTAAGTATTCGTTTCTAGGTAATGTGTCGTTATAGCGATTGTATCTTACACCTATGTTATATGGAGGGGATGTAACAACTACGTCGATGGTTTTTTCCGATAAATGATTTTCAATTCCACTAATACAATCGCCATGGTATAACTTGATAAAGATACCTTTTCTCTTTAACTCAGCAAATTTTACTGGTATAGCTTGCTTAATTTTGATTCAACTTCTTTTCAGAGGTAAATTTGAAATTCGAAAGTAACTTGAATGAAATATGGTTAATAGAAGAGAGGGAAAAATGGTATCAATAATTTAGTATAGGTTCTCAGATCATTACAAGGTCATCTACGGCTGATATCATAACAACTGCCTTATTTCCGCCTAGATTTTTTTTCATTCTGCTTACGACTTCTTCGACAACAGAAGAATTTACCACAGTAGCCACAACTTTTCTAGAATTAAATGCAAGCTCAACTGTACCACTTCCTCTGCCTGAAGCAACTCTTTCCTTATCTTTGGTTACCCCCTTTACATCGTAGATTGTGGCTTCAAGATTCAATTCTTTGAGTGAAGAGAGGATATCGCTAACATTTTCGGCTTTCACTAGTACTGCAAGTCTCTTCAGGGTCCTTGATTTTTTACCCGGTGCTTCTGCATAAGTTACTTCAAACGGCAAGGCCGTTTTGTCTTTAACCATTTCTTTAAAGTAGAGACGTAAAGTATAAAAAGATGTTGTAAATATAAGGTCGGATTTGAATTTTAGTGTAACGATGATACTTTTTTAGATATAACTTTTTTCTTTATTAAAATACGGAATTTTTTTTTGGAAATATTTAAGAACACTGATACTATTACTATATTGTTGAAAAGAAATCATTTTATAAAACCAATGGTAGTTACGATTTTAATAGTCGCAATTGTTTTCACAAATGTCAGTCTATTTGCTAAAGTGACTGCTGAATCAGGAGTTGGGAAAGATGTATTTAAGGTGGTTGTCACTCTATTTGGAATAACAAATTCAACAAAAGACATTACGACATTAGTTAACGTAAAAGATCAGACTAAGGTCAAAGTGTTCAATGCCGAAAATCCCGAAGGCGAAGTTGAGGATAAAGTGAGTTATACAATGACGTTTCCAAATTTGACGGTAAATGATGGGGATCCCTATACTGTATGCACAGTAAGCGTAGAGGATTTTGAGCTGAATTGCCAGGAAGGAAAGAATTCTCCTCTAAATAGACCTGAATTTGTAGATATTAATGTATCAGGAGGAGGATCTGGAGGATCTGGTGATGAAGAGAATGAAGGAGATTGAATTTTTCATTCTACCGTGCTGAATTAAGAATCGATATAAATAATATTTCCACGTAAACAGACCATATTTATACCAATTTGTCTAACAATAGCTAAAGCTATCTAGTGTCATAACTGACATAAGCATAATATGTAGAATGGCCCAATAATTACCGCATGACAAACAGGGCCTTCCTTTATACTGCTGCTGCATCTACTTTTATTGCAGGAGTATTACATCTCGCAATTGTTCCAATGTTTTTTGCACAAATGTCTATAGACGTTACTATATTCTTTATAGTCTCGGGTATGGCTCAACTGTTCTGGCTAATACCTACTGTCAAGAGGTGGATAATACCATGGTATTATATTGGCATGGGCGGAACTGTTATCTTGATCATAATGTACTTTATAGCTGTCCCAGGAAGTGGAAACCCAATTAGTCCGATAGATGTAGCAATAGAAACGTCCCAGATTGTTTTCATCATTTTATCTATCATAATAATTAAGAAAAATAAAGCGGAAATGAAATCAAGCATTATAGACAGGTAGAACTATCGATTCTACAAAGTGTTTTTATTCCAAGCTGAAACAATACCATTTTGGTCTACGTCCAAAATAATCTATTGCTAAAGTCATCATCATAATATTAGCTGCATATTCAGATCGGCTTGTCAATTCTTCAATCTAAATATCATTTCATTTCAAGTACGGATAAAAAATTTCCAGCAGGATCTTTAAACCATGCTATCTTAGGTTTACCACGGAAAATACCCTTTTCATCGGTCTTTAGTTCACCTTCATTGTAAATTTGAAAATGTACTCCCAATTGAGTTAGATCGTCTACTGTCTGGTCAACGTCATCAACTACAAAATTAAGTACAGTAAAAGTTGCAGGAGTGTGATCAGGTTTTGGGTATATGAAAATCTCGTTACCACCTTTAAGATTCAAACTTAACCCTTCCTCTGTTTCTGATACCTCAAGTCCTAAAGTCTGACCGTAAAACGCCTTGGCTTTTTCCAGATCGTTAACTGAAAAACTGGAGAAGGCTTTTGTGTTTTTAAAAATTGTCATATACTATAAAATAAGGAAAAGTAATTATTAAGAGTTGGTTTCTGCGGAACTAATTAGTAGAGTTGTGAACGCAGGAAGCAACTAACTACGATTACCTAGATATGTAAATAGCAGCCAGTATGGTTCAGTCTTGAAGATTGCTTACTAATATTGTCTGTGGGTTTGACCTCTGCAAATCGTAACAGGTAGGACAAATCATACTTCCGAACCAGTACTTGATTGAGTTCGTTTTCTTTTCACACAACTCACATCGTACAAGGTTAAACATTTCTTGATTATATTAAATATCATCTTATATAAAACTTTTCTAGTAGATTTAGATTGATAGCGATTCGCTCAAAATGAGAAAAAAGGTGAAATTTGGATGCGGTTGGCTACTATCACCTTAATATGTCTCTCACTACCATGCATTTTTGTTATATATTGTTCAATTGAATTAAAAGTAAAAAATTGATCCCACACTCGTCTGTATGAATTTTTCGGGCATTGTGTTGATGATTTCATTTGCTGCTTTCCAACCTGTACAATGACACGGAATAATATACTGTGGATCTTGCTTTTTCAGTTCAGCAATTGTCAATGGAATAGATTCTTCATATCCTTGTCCTGATAGATGAAATCCGCCAATAACAGAATATATTTTCTTAATACCCGTAACTTCTTTTGCATAATTGATAGTATTTACTATTCCAGCATGGCCACAACCCGTCAGAATAATTAATCCCTTGTCTTTTATGTTCATGATTAATGCCTGATCATCTTTTACCAACTCAATAAGCTTATTTCTAATTTGCAGTGGAAATGGCAAATCGGCTAATTTATCACCATGTACATGACCCATCTCTCTGTTCCCTATGCGAAATTCGATACCACCAAACTTATGTACGCCTGAAGTTACTCCTTCCCATCTCATTATTTGCTCTTTAATCCTTTCAATTAACATTTGTCATTCCCCCAATAAGATTTAGTTTAGTTTCAATTGTTAATTAGAATTTTCAATGCCAAACACGACTTTTAATTTGCATAGTTACCCTCCTTGATATGCTTTCATTAAAGCACTAATGTCAAGCTTTTGCATTTGTAGCATTGCCTTCATGACCCTCTCCGATTTGTTAGAATCTTTGTCTTGCAACATCTTTACCAAAAAGGTTGGAACAACTTGCCACGACACTCCGTATTTGTCCTTGAGCCAGCCACACTGCTGAGCCTTTTTATCACCGCCTTCAGAAAGTTTCTCCCAATAATAATCAACTTCTTCTTGTGTTTCACAATAGATTTGGAATGAAATGGCTTCATTGAATTTAAAGACTGGTCCGCCGTTCAGCGCTAAAAATTTTTGCCCCTCGAGTTCAAAATCAACTGTCATTACGGTTCCTTCCTCTCTTTTATGAATCTCGTATCCTTCTTTTCCGTATCGAGTAACGTTACCAACCTTTGCATTTTTAAAAATAGACACGTAAAACGCCACTGCTTCCTCTGCATTATTGTCAAACCACAAACATGGACTAATTTTTTGCATTTAAAGTTATAATCCATAATCACTATAAATACATGTATTGACATCCTGCATTGCGAAGTACGCCTAGAGGTGTAAAAATGCTCTAAATCCCTTTTGTAGAAGTAAATAGGATAAACCTTATATCTAAAACTCACAGTACTTTACCAGAACTATAAAGTGACTAGTGCCGATTCTCATGATTGGAGACTTGAGGGAGATTATTTTGAAGGCTGTAACTGTGATTCAATTTGTCCATGTAGATTCATGCGAGATCCTGATGATGGGCACTGCAATGCCATTGTAGCATGGCATATAGAAACAGGCCACTACGAGAGTACTCAACTTGATGGATTAAATGCCGTTGCTGTCTTTGTTGCGCCAGGAAATATGTTCACTGGGCCCAAAATGATGGCTGTATTTTACTTGGACAAACGTGCAAATGGAGAACAAATGGCTTTCAAATGGAAAAGAAGTGGTAAATCTAGCAAGTATATTCCCTTTGATTGGAGTGGTCCTTAAATCCTTCTTTAGTACCGTGAGTCAATTGAAAAAGTCATCTATTTTTTCTATTATCTTATTTTGATAAGCTATGATCAAGCTACAAAAAATCATTCTAGTTTCACTTCTGTCAACTGCAGGTTTGTCCTGGTTATTATCTACATTTCAGCCAGATATGATGAACATTATGAATACATATAATCCAATATTAATATCATTATTTACTGCAAGTTGGACAGCTGGAATGGCTGCAATGATGTTTCCAGCTATAGTACCAATGGTTCTACTTTACAATAAGCTCGTTACTAATAAACAATCTGAGTCAAGCGAAGTAATTATACAACCGAAATTCGGCCATATTTTTAAAGTTATACTGTTTATTGGAATGTATCTTGTAGTTTGGACCTTAACAGGGATAGGTCTATTATTAGGTTGGTCTGTCCCTATGAATAGTCTTGTCAGGTTCCATGAAAACAATATTCTTGGCCTAATATTCGGAGGTATTCTGATTATTTCCGGTATCTACCAGTTTACTCCTCTAAAGAACAAATGCATAGGATACTGCGAATCCCCACTGAGTTTCTTTATGAGAAGATGGAAAAATGGAATAGTAGGTGCAATTAAAATGGGAATATATCATGGACTCTATTGCCTTGGGTGCTGCTGGCCATATTTTCTAATTATGGTGGCTCTAGGATGGATGAATCTTGCATGGATGGGCCTATTTGCAATAATAATTTTTGGTGAAAAGATCTGGACTAAAGGGATATGGATTGCAAGATCTGTGGGAATCATTTTGATAATATTAGGGACTTTAAGTAGTCTCGGTTTAATCGTACTATATGATAATATGATGGTTATGAATAATCAGAACAATACAGAAGACAAAATGATAATGGCAGAAGATAAGGAAAATGCGAGTGTTAGTAAAGATAAATCGGAATTGGGTAAGAAACCGGTTATGCCGAACGATATGAATATGTAAATCTGTTCTCACTCCAATGTTACTGTTATTAGTTTATGACATTGTGAACTGGAGGAGTATTGTATGTCACCTACGTACGTCTAAATTATTTTCCTTTATGAACACATCTGGCCTGAAAGCATTAAAGAAAAATGGAGATCCTGAAAATGATAATGGTGAGACTGGTCCCTGACACATAAACGAATATTTCCGAGTTTTTGTGTTAAAGGAGCTTGCTGGATCCGTAAATGTCCTATACAGATCAATAGCTTTTTCATCTGACATTAGTTCCCTAAGTGTGATTAAATCGCTACCTAATGAAAGACCAAACCCAAAGAAAATGATCCTTAATTGCTGTAGTATATCCCTGTGGATACTAGATAATGAAGTACTGATAAACAGCCAGCCTAATCCATACTTTCTCGTGGTCCTTACTGCATCTAGCAAGGTTGTCCTCAGTTGTTCAAGATTCGAATCCATGAATTCCTCTTTTCTTGCATACCTATGAGCTTCGTCCAGAACAACCATTGTATTCAAGGAAGTATTTTTCTGCCAAGTTGTTTCTCCTAGGCGAACCAGTCCTCCAAGTAATCGCTTAAGGATTAAAGATTGAATAGTTTCATTCCAGTATTTCAGCTGCATTTTGTGAGCAGTTTGTTCGGAAAGATCTATTACAATGAGAGGTTTTAATTTCCAAGAAAATTTCTCTAAAAGGCCATCTATTGTTATTGCATCTGGTCGGTCTTCAAATAGACTGCAAATTGGAGTCCAAAACTGAGAGTACAAAATCTCTAAATTTTTTTGATCAAAGTTAGAAACAAGATTATTTAGTCTCTTTCTTGGTTCTAGAGTTGAAAATATGAGAATCTGCATTTCTTCCTTGCGTAGTTCGTTTATGACAAGGTCGAAGGATTCTCTTTTTATCAAGTTAGTTAAAGCTACTCTGTTTTTCAGTTTAGGTATCAATGCATCTGTTGCATATCTCCTATTTGCACCGTTAATAGTTAACTGATGAAAGAATTGTGACTGTAACAAAATTTCTTCAAATAGCGACCATCTATCCAAGACAAGATTTCTAACATTTATTGTTTGAACTTGTTTATTTAATGAATTTAATATTTTTTTCATGTTAAGATCAAAATGGTCGTAGTTTTGATATTCCTTGTTCATGTTATTATTATTATTGTTATCTGAAAAACTTTTTGAAAATTCACCGACAGGGTCAAGTACCAATAATCCCATTTGTGAATATTTAGAATATGCAGTAAGAATCATTTTAGCCAATGTTGATTTTCCTGAACCAGTTATTCCGAAAATTCCCAAATGATACGCTTCACCGGCACCGTTTTCCCCGTAATCAAAATGTTTAAACCACATTGGTAATTTAGTCTTGGACCCGTAACTATTTCCTAAATAGAATAAACTGTTCTTTTGCTTTTCTAAAATAGTGCTTAAAATATTATCATTTACTTGATATACATACGTTCCTGTAGGTGGAACAGTTCCTAATAAACTCGGTTCAACCAAATCCTCAGAACTAGTAAATATCGCACTACAAAGCAACTTTCCTACATGTACATCCTGTATGCCACTTATTGGATTAACCGATCCTCTTTTTCTTGCTACGGATTTTATTGTAGGATCCTCCAATAAAAAGTTCTTTAACGCTATTTCTATTATTTGACCAATTGCATAATGATTCTTGGAATCTTGTAAATATTTAAAGATAGCCAACTCTCCTACAAGTTGTCTCGTGACAGAAGATTCCAGTACATCTAAAGATAGCTCGATAGTAGAAGAAGGGGATCCGATTGTTCCCAATATGGAACTGTTTCTTAGCAAGAGGTTAATTTTTTTATCAACAGAATTTTCCAGACTTGTTTCCAATTATGATCCCCCTTCAGTTCTGTATGAATGCATCATAAAAAATATATCTTTTTCATTCTGATCCGCTAATTGAGTCATCTGTTTCATTATAATTTGTTTATACGCTGGAATAGCTGGTGCCATATGTTTGACTATTCTGTCGGCCATATAGAGTGGAAAAGGTTCCATCATAGACGGTGTTTGACATTGATTTTTTACATTACTTAAAAGAGTATTTAATTTGTCTTCATCTCGAGCAACTGCCGACGGCATTTCAATTCTTAATGCAGGACACCATGAATATGGTTTATAGTAAATCACACACAGGTTTTTAATTCCTGAAATTACATGTTCCATTAAAATTCTTAATTGTTCATCTTGATATGGCAACCTTATATGCCATCCTTCTTCGCTTGTGAATAATTTTGGACGTGTAAATTCTCCAGGGTCCAGTATCAATGTAAGAATTGCTCTATCGTCATAATTTTCGGGCCAATGAAGACTTTTGCCTATGTCGTTCCTAGATGTATATTTTGGTAGTCCTATACAATATTTGTCAGTATTTTCATAAGCCAAAATTTTTTTGTAGGAAATTAAAAAATCCTTGAAATCTTCCTTAATCTTATCAGAAGACTTGGAATTTTTGTTTTCTATAAAGTTGACAGCCTTGTACATATGGATTAATGCCGTTGTAAGGGATCCGTCAAGGTATACTATATCATACTTGGCATTTGCTGCTAATCTAATTTCCATTTCTATCATAATAGCTCTGGCTGCAATCATGTTTTCAGGATTATGTTTTTCCGGAATAACAAATACATCATGATCGGGGGCGACCAGTTGTCTGTTTTGTAATTCTTCATTAATACCTTCTACTCCGACAGCGGCTGCAAATACTAAATCGGTTCCTAAAAGACGATCTATAGCGTAAGCACCATCTACCCCACATGATATTAATGACCTAATATTTCTAAATTTAGTATCATTATCTAGTAGTCCTATTTGGTTTAGTTGTAAGCGAAATTTTTCTCTTTTACTATTAATATCAAGAAGTGAACTTTGAAGTAAATTGCCAATTTCGTTCGTTTTGTGTAACATCTTTTCTACTAATGAAGCGGGAATCTCTAAAAAAGACGGAGGATCGATTTCATACATGAATATTCAGCTCACCATACTCAATTTTACCAAAATATGCCAAATTCCATATGTTGAATTTACTACTTCGTATCTCACGTTTTGAATGGCAGCAGATATCGTCGATTTATTATCTACGGTCGTCTTCATTTTATCCAATATAGTGAGGAACTACTTAGCTTTATGCCTTTCTAATAACATTCTAGACCTGCTGTTTTTGTAAGATTGTATCTTGTTTTCAAATATATCTGTGGTTTAAGTGATTTTTGTCCTGACAATTGCCAAGAAGAATAGGACTAAAATAGCAAGGGTTAGAGAGGAAATTATTACATCAGTTATTGGAGTATCCAATGCGATAAAGATGTCATCTAGAAAATCTATGAATTGTTGGATAGCAAAAAAAGCAAAAATAATTATGGCATATATTGTTAGTTTAAGACCAGTTTTTCTGTATGCAGTTATGGAAAGAGCTAATAACAATATAGACAAAATCCCAATACCTAGGGCTACTGCATTTTCTAATCCTTCATATGGTTCGGTTTGATGAATAAACGAGAAGAAAATATTTAACAAAGTCAACATAAGATAATCACTTATTCCATCTCCCTACTGCTAGATAATGATAGAAACATTTCTACAACTCTCATACTCCACTTATCCCAAATACTAGGATAATAATTCCTAAGAAGTATTAGGATATACTTGGCATCATCATCCTGTAACTGATATCTCTTGTATCTTCCATCTCTGATCTCCCTAATTATTTTAAGAGCAATCAAGCGACCAACATGCCAGCTAATAGATCTGGCAGATATCCTTACATTATTGACAATATCTGTTTGAGTGGGAGTTTTTTGTTCTAATATAAACATAAGAATTTTTCTTGCAGTTTCGTGAGTCAAAACCTCGAGTATATCTTTTTCGTTATCTTTGAAAAGTCCTACGGGAAAATAATATTTATACAAACCACGTCTAGTAGATGTTACCTTTCCTATTTTTTCTAGTTTGTCTAATTGATATTGAACTGTTCCCATTGAAATGCCCATTTCTCTCTTGATTCTGCGTAAATGGCATCCAGGATTATCTTGGATGAAAGACAACAATTTCTCAGCAGTACCTTCAATCTCATCCAAATCCAAGCAGCCACCCAAAATACATATCTAATAACGTAACTATCAATATAATAGCCTCTATTACCTATATACAATATTTCCTTTTGCTATTATCTGCCCTATTATAATATATTGTGGTACAAGCATGTAGATGATTGATATCTTTTCTTCATTTAATTATTAATTGACTGATAAGGTTGTATCAAATTTCTTATTAACTCTTGTAACTTACTAGTTCTTAATATGAATACAAAAACAGCTTTACACTTTGGTCTCATAGTCGTAATTATAACAGTAACATCATCAATACTATCTATTGGTACTAGTATGATGACATATGCCCAAGATACATCAACAATACCAGAGACAGGATATTCACAAGAGAACGTGACTGGAACACAGAATATAACAGGAATAACATGTAACGAAGAAGCAGATGACAAAGACGATGTAGAAGAAGGGCCTGGTGAAGATGATGATGAACCGGGAGATATTGACGTGAATGATAAAGAAGACGCCTGCTAGAAA
>Ga0184635_10000336_pt1 | contig 11471 bp, 8 predicted proteins | sample PLM3_30_b2_FD_133147 | JGI IMG/M metagenome (GOLD analysis project Ga0184635, IMG submission 133147) | Groundwater sediment microbial communities from an aquifer in East River, Colorado, USA - PLM3_30_b2 | ecosystem: Environmental > Terrestrial > Soil > Riparian zone | place: USA: East River...
AAAGCCCGGCACATCGGACGTTTTGAACAGGCTGACCAAGGCACGATGTTGTTGGATGAGATTGGCGACATGAGCATCAATCTTCAAGCCAAGCTGCTGCGTGTTTTACAACAGAAATCGTTTCAGCGAGTTGGCGGAAAAGAAACGATCACAGTGGACGTTCGCGTCATTGCTGCGACGCATCGCGATCTCAAGCTGGCCATCCTGGAAAAGGAATTCCGCGAAGACCTGTATTATCGGCTGAATGTGGCCGTGATTCATGTGCCCCCCCTGCGCGAACGCCGGGAGGACATACCCAGCCTGGTGGACTATTTCATGCACCGATACGGCGCAGATCTGGTCGGCAACCCGGAGCCTCAGATTCATGCGGATGCACTCGAATGTCTCGAGAAGATGTCGTGGCCCGGCAACGTGCGCGAATTGGAGAATGTCGTTCGTCGCGCGCTGGTTTCTTCGCATGGGATCATCAGCTTGGGCGACGTCCAGGAATCTATCGCGCAAGATACCGTCGCTAAATCAGCGGCGCCGCTTCCGGCTGGGGATCAGCCGCTAGCGGTTTATATTTCTGAACTCCTGGCGAAGGTGATGCGCAGCGAGGTGGAAGATGCTCACGCCCGAGTGACCGCGGTCGCCGAGCGCGAGCTTTGCACTCAAGCCATTCAACTGGCGGGCGGTGACCAAACCAAGGCCGCTAAATGGCTCGGCGTTTCGCGCCCCACCATGCGGGAAAAACTAGTGCGCTACGGCCTGTACCCGCCGCGAGAGAGCAAGACCGAGGTCCAGGCCTGAACTGGCTTCGAGAACCTGCATGACCAGCGGCAATTGACGTGGGTGTTGAATCCACACGGTTGGAGGTCCACGGAGCGCCATCGTCGAAGTCATCCAGCACATCAGGGAAGCTGGGAATTGGGGCTCAAGTATACCCTGTGAATAGTTTCAAACAAACCGGAGCCGGCTTGTTGAGAGCTGAAAAGCGACCTGAAGATTTCACGGGCAGTTCGATCTCGGCATTCCGCGCCTCCCTCCTGGTCAGGATCGAACGGCGTGTCCCGGTTGACTGCGAATGACTCTGAGGTGGCGGTAGCCGACCAACTTGTGATGCTGTTCATCCCAGAGACGGAAGCTGAATGATTTCAAGCTGGAGAACAGGGTGACCGGCTTCACGCTCTGAAAGAGAAGATGCGCTTTGTGGCATCTCTCCAGGTTGTAATTTGGAATCCGCGAACTTAGATGATGAATGTGATGATACCCGATGTTGCCGGAAAACCACTGCAGGATCCGAGGCAGTTTGTAGAACGAACTCCCTTGAAGTGCCGCCGCAGTGTAATCCCATTCATCAGCGCGTTCCCAGTACACTCCGTCGAACTGATGCTGCACATAAAACAACCACAGCCCTGCCGAGCCGGCCACCGCCATCACCGTCAACTGAATCAGCAGGTACGCCTTGATACCGAAAATCCAGACCAGCCCGGCGGCCATTCCAAAAACTGCCAGATTCGTCCAGTACACCGAGTGGCGCTCTCGCTTCCCCGCCTTAGCCTTGTGAAGCCGAAGCTTGATCAGAAACAAGAAGAACGGAGCAATCACGAACAGCACGACCGGGTTGCGCGCCAGCCGATACGCCAACCGCTTCGAGCGGGACGACTCCAGGTATTCCTGCACCGTTAGCGTCCAAATGTCGCCCAAGCCCCGCCGATCCAGATCACCGGACGTCGTATGGTGGACGGCATGTTCCCATCGCCAATGATAGTACGGTGCGAAGGTCAACACGCCGGTGATGAACCCCAAAATGTCATTCGCTTTGCGAGATTTGAAAAACGAGCCATGTCCACAGTCGTGAAAAATGATGAAGACCCGCACCAGAAACGCTCCCGCCAGGATCGCCAGCGGCACGGTGATCCACCAGGAGACTGCAAGAGTGAGGTACATCAAATACCACAGTGTGGAGTAAGGAACGAGCGTGTTAACGATCTGCCAGACACCTCGTCCGACAGATGGCTTCTGGTACCGAACGACAATTTCTTTCCATGCCGAGGTCTTTGCCGGGCGCTCATCCTCACCTCGCCGATCAGGAACTTGCCGACCACCCTCTTCTTCAAATCTCGACAAGTCTTCAGGTTCTACTCCCGACATCGTCGCGGCTCGCTCGCTCTCCTGCAATGGCTGCTCGGCTGCCATCCGTTCCACAGCATAAATCTCAGTCTTCATTTCACAAGTCTCCCCTCTGTTCGGCTGTCGCCGCTCCGGTAAGTTTGTCATGCTCCTTTAATTCCCAAATTTGCACTCGAATTTGATGCTGTCGCTCCACCCAGGCCATGATCGACCGCGTTGTGGGAACATGATGTCGTCGGACTGAACCGGGATCGCCGATCAGAACAAGTTGCTGCACGTCCTTTCCTGCATCTTTGGCCAGCAGGGCCTTGAATGCCTCCTTCTCGAGCAAAGGAGATGAACTGAACATATTGAATTCCACTGCAATAATGGTATGCTCGTCCTCCAGCCAAAAGTCAACGGATTGACGATTTTCCTTGCTGAGGAACTGGTTGACCACTCCAGGACCCAATTCCTCAATCACCAGGAACTTCAAATGATCGACGACTTCCTTCGTGTACTGGTCACCCGACCCGGCACGCCTTGCGTCGAATATGCCATACGAGTTTGCGTTCTCCTGAGCCAACTGGAGTATGCGTTCTGTGTGCCTCATAGGCGCAGAATTTCCGCTGTTTGCGCCAGCCGTTGAGCCTTCTGCCGATCGTGCGGCACGGCGTGGAGACGCGTTGTGGGCTCGCGGAATTCCCGCCGGAGTTCAGCCATCTTTTGCCGTGAGGCTCCCAATTTCATTCCTGCAATGCGGCGATAGTCCGCTTGGCGCCGTTCCCAATTCATGGAAGCCTGTTTTAACCGCTCTTGAGTGGATTGCGGCATTCGATGGATTGGCTCCGATACGGGAGCGGGTTTTGCACTCAACCTGGCGGCGAATTGCCGCTGTTGCTCCGCAACCTTCCACGGAATGCGCACCGCGGCAGGCTTAAGGGTGGTGGCCATGGCACTATGAGGGTCATGTGTCCCTGGATCCCGGCCATGGGTAGGGAGTGGTGAAGCGTTCGAGCAACATTCCACGGAATGGGTCGATGTCGCGGGACACGTACCGAAAACCGGAGGCGCGGCTCCGCGCGCGTTGGGCGCGGCTCTCCGGCGGCTCGTCCAGCAACTCGCGAACCGTTTTAAGCAGTAGCGGAACGTCGAGCGGTTTCTCCATGAGGGCATCCGCACCCGCTGTTTCAGCCAAGGCACGCTGGTTTGGACGGCCCGTGATGATCATGACGGGCAACAGCGGATTGACCTCGGCCAACCACTCCAAGGTGTCCCAGCCGTTCTTGACCGGCATGTTGAGGTCCAAAATCAAGAGGTCGATGCGCTTGGCGCCGTATTTCTCGATCGCTTCCTGGCCGTTTTCTGCCAGCACGACTTCATGATTCTCCGCTCCCAGGATTTTGCTCAGAGACTCACGGATGGAGCGTTCATCGTCCACCAGAAGAATTCTCTTTGTCATAAAATCGTTTCCGATTTCATCAGATTTGGCGCGTTGCTTTCTCAATCACACACGGACGATGGAACTGGTCAGGTTTTCAATTAGCTTGCTCCGTGCCAGCGGGTCCTTGATGCTACGCATGTTGAATGGCAACTAGTTATGAATTCCGCCTTTCTCTGCCGACGCCCGGAAGTGGCGAGTGGGAAGCCACCCGAGGTCACCAGCTAGTCTCCCAATGCCTGTTAAGCTGCGATTATACGGCTTCGCCCTGGCGGTTGTTCTGCTGCTGGCTCTGGTTGGATGGGCAGGACATTCCGCCTGGCAACAACTCAGGCAGTTGCGCAAAAACTCCGGCGCGGTGCAGAGCGAGAGTTTTCATCTCGCAGACCATGTGGAGGCGGGCATACTGAACTTAAACGAGACGGTGCTGCGCTTCGACCTGCGCAAAGATCCGGCGGACAAGGCCCATTTTCACAAAGAAGGCGAGGAACTGAAGCGGTGGATCCGGACGCAAAAATCCTTGGTCACCACGCCTCTTGAACTCGACCTGCTCAACCAAATCGAAGTCGCATTGGAGGCTTACTTGACGAGGACCACCAACCTCCTGGAGGAACGGGCGCAGGCTGAGTCCGTCCCCTCGTCCAAGGAGGTTTTGGAAAAGGTTGAGAACAAAGCGCAAATCCTCGGCCTGTGCACGAAACTAAAGGCTGCAGAGCGAGCATCGCTAAGCCAATTTGGGGAGGATTCGCATGAGGCCTTGGGAGGTTTGCAGCGACTGCTGATGGTCTTAGTGGTCCTGGTACTGATTTTGGGGTTCACAGCCACGAGCTTGATTTACCGCGTCAAGATTGCTCCGCTCCGCGCCCAGCTCGTCGAAAGCCGCGCCATTATCGAGCGACAAGAAAAGTTGGCTTCGCTTGGGACGCTTGCCGCCGGCGTGGCCCATGAAATCCGAAATCCTCTCACCGCCATCAACGTGCGCCTGCACAGTCTGAAACGGACTCTCGTCCAAGGCTCGTCCGAACACGAAGATGCCACAGTCATTGACGAGGAGATCCAACGCCTGGACCGAATCGTCAGGGATGTTCTGCATTTTGCCCGACCGGCGGAGCCGCGACTGACCACGATCACAACTGGAAGTTTGTTCAACCGCGTACAGGAGCTTTTAGGCTCCCAGTTGGAGAAAGCCTCCATCCGATTAAATCTCGCTTCGTCACCTACCCTGTGGATTCGCGTTGACCCCCAACAAATCGACCAAGTGTTGATTAACCTCATTCAGAACGCGGCGGAAAGTATTGGACGGGAGGGCGCGATTACACTCCGCGCGCGAAGCACCTTGATGCCCTTGGCGGGTCACGCCACTCCCGTAGTCATCCTGGAAGTGATTGACACCGGCAAGGGTATTCCCCTGAAAGTTCAGGAGCGCCTCTTCGACCCGTTCTTTACCACCAAAGAGGCCGGCACCGGCCTGGGCCTGTCGATCGCGGCGCGCATCGTTGAAAAACATGGCGGTGCACTCCAGTATCAAACCGAGGTCAATCGCGGAACGACCTTTGGCATAGTCCTGCCGCGCGTGCAGAAAGATGATGATGAAGTCCCAACCAAAGATATTACTCATTGAAGACGACGCCAGCGTTGTCGGTGGCTTGAAAAAAGAATTGCGGACCGAGGGCTATGAAGTGGCCGTGGCTGAGAGAGGTGATAAGGGACTGGCCCAAGCCAAAGAGCAGCCTTTCGATGTGGTCATCACCGACTTGAAGATGCCGGGATTGTCTGGACTGGAATTGGTCGAGCAACTCCACGCTGCCAAGCCCAAGCTGCCCATCATTTTGATGACCGCCTTCGGCACCACGGAAACCGCCATTGAGGCGACCAAACTGGGCGCTTACGAATATTTGCTCAAGCCGTTCGATATGGCTGAACTGCTCGATTTGGTCGCCAAGTCCGTGGCCTGCAATCGGCTCATGTCCGAGCCGGTGGAAATGGGCGAAGCTCGGTCGAATCAATCTGCGATCATCGGCAACAGCCGCGCCATGCAGGCGGTCTATAAGGAAATCGGGCGCGTGGCCGCCACTGCAGTCACGGTGCTCATTCGCGGCGAAACCGGCACCGGCAAGGAACTGGTTGCCCGCGCGATCTACCAACACAGCAGCCGGGCGGCGCAACCGTTCATCGCGGTCAATTGCGCGGCCATCCCGGAGACGCTGTTGGAGAGTGAATTGTTTGGACATGAGCGCGGCGCGTTCACCGGGGCGCACGTTCGCCGCGTCGGCCGCTTCGAGCAAGCCAATCACGGTACCATCTTTCTCGATGAAATCGGCGACTTGAGCTTGAGCACGCAGGTCAAATTGTTACGGGTGCTTCAAGAAAAATACATTCAGCGGGTCGGCGGCAATGACAAGATTCCGGTGGACGTCCGGGTCCTGGCGGCCACGCATCGGGATCTTGAATCCGCGCTGAAGGAAAACCAATTCCGTGAGGATTTGTTCTACCGATTGAGTGGAGTCACTATCACGCTGCCTCCGTTGAGTCAGCGCTCCGAAGACATACCTGACCTGGTGAAATATTTCATGCAGCGCTCGGGAGCCGAAGTGGGCGTAGCGGCGCCCTCCATCCAGCCCGAAGCCATTGCCTTTCTGCAAAACCAAGCTTGGCGCGGCAACGTGCGAGAATTGGATAACGTCGTCCGGCAGGCCCTTTTGCTTGCCCGGAGCTACTCAATCAGTTTGGAACACGCACACGAAGCCTGCGCACGGACGAGAAAGTCGGTTCTCGGTTCCGATCAAACTATTGCTGGTTATTTTACCCGACTGCTGGCCATGGCTCAGCGCGGAGAGGCGGACGGCGTCCACGCCAAAATGATCGAAGAGATGGAACGGGAACTCTTCGCCCGGGCGATCCAGTTGGCGCAGGGCAATCAAGCAAAGGCTGCCCGCTGGCTCGGAGTGACGCGCACCACCATGCGCGAGAAGTTGATTCATTTCGGTCTGCACCAGACCGGAGAAACGAAGGACGAATAATCACGACGATTTTGCTGGCAGGGGTGGGTGCAGCGAGTTCTGGTGACATCCTGCAGTACGTCTTCGGCGGTGGCCGGGTCAGACACTCAAGAGCGGATGAACTGACCCAGCTTCCCAGCGAACTCATGCCAGATGTGTTCCAGCGTTGCGTTCGTGGGTTATGAAGCGGTCGGTTACACGATTGGCGACGAGTGAGAAAGGCCGGAATAAGAATTCACTATGTGCCAGCTCCGGTCTTCTCGTTTCTCGGTGCACCAAAGATTTCGCCGCGCACGTGTCAAGCGCGTACTGGGCGCGTACGTCAGATTAGTGGGTGTGTACTGAAGGAGTACTTGGAGGCGAGGGTCGGAATCGAACCGGTTTCAACGCTGTTCTGAACGCCGAATTCCTCGCCAAACCGTTGAGCAGCAAGAACGCTAATCGTTGCCGCAGTTAGAGATAGATTGGACGCGGCTAATTCAAAATCAAGCCAACAAACACTAACATAGGCCTGCATCCGCCAGCCCGTTCCAGCACCTTTGGTGTCCGTTTTGGTGTCCGAGGGGACGGTCGAACCTTCTCTGATAAATCCGCTTGGCCAGCTTTCCGCGCACCGCCCAAACTCCACATCGGACAGCAACAGATCGGGGTTTTCTCGAGTTTTCGGACATTACTGGCGTGCCGGCCACGGCTGTCCTTACCCGATCGGCTCGCACAGACCGTAATATCGGCCATGAAACCAACGATTCGACCTATTTTCACTATTTTGTCTTTGTGAAAATAGCGTAGTTTGCTATTATCGCCGCCGAAAACAGACGATGGCAAGCTCGACCAACATTCCAGGCAGGAAAGTGCCCTGCGGCGGATACTCGGCGTTTGTCCCGGCACCCCTGCCTCCCGAACTGGTTTGGACACCTCGCCTGGTTAGGGTGTTGTCAGATGCGGATCGCTTGCTCGGCCGATTGGCAGGCGAAGGGGGCCGATTACCAAATCCACATGTTCTGATGCGGCCGTTCGTTCGGCGCGAAGCCGTCTTATCGAGCAAGATCGAAGGAACGCAGGCGACGCTCGGCGAAGTGCTGGCTGCGGAAGCCGGCGCCATGGTGGATCGTAGCCCGGAAGATTTGCGTGAGGTTGGGAACTACGTTCTGGCAATGGAACATGGAATCACTCTGCTCAAAAAGCTTCCGCTGTGCGTGCGAATCGTCCGTGAACTTCACGCCATGCTGATGACGGGTGTCCACGGAGTACAGTCGACGCCAGGTCGCTTTCGAAAGATTCAGAACTGGATTGGGCGGCCCGGCAGCGCGCCGGCCACAGCGACCTTTGTTCCGCCCCCCCCGGACGAAGTCGAACCATGCCTCGCCGCATGGGAGAAGTTCCTTCATGAATCCGACTTGCCGCCACTCTTGGTTATTGCGCTGGCCCACTATCAGTTCGAGGCGATTCACCCGTTCCTGGATGGTAACGGGCGGGTCGGGCGGCTGTTGATCGCGCTGTTCCTGATCGAGCGGGAGGTCCTTCCAACGCCGTTGCTCTATCTTTCCGCCTACTTCGAGGCGGCGCGGCGCGGTTATTACGATGGGTTGCGCCGTGTGAGCGAAGAGGGGGCGTGGGGCGATTGGCTCGAATACTTTTTGCTGGGCGTCGCCCGGATGTCAGAGGATGCCCTAAGCCGTGCGGCCCGGATGAATGGTATTTTGACCGGATGGCAGCGTCGGGTGACAGGAGACTCGACGAACGCTCCCCTGCGCCTGGTGGATCTGTTGGCGGTCAACCCTTTTGTAACAACAACAGGCGCCGCTGATAAACTGAGAGTTGCTTTCACGACGGCCCAGAGAGCCATTCAGCGGCTGGTAAAATTGGGAATCCTTGCACCGGTCGGCAATGCGAAGCGCGATCGGGTCTATTGCGCCCGTGCGTTGCTCGACATCCTCGAAGAGCCGCCACAATTGAAATCCGCGGCCAACGCTTGAGGGCATCAAACGAATCGTTCGGTGCTCTGGAGCCTGCTTACGCCTTTCGTTGCCGATTGGTCAGTGCCCTCAGAACGGTATCCAAGACGCGATCGAGTTGTCGGCCGACATCTTCGGTGAGGAATCGCAAGACGTAATACCCGTTTTCCTGTAACAGAGCGTCCTTTTCTCGATCACGTCGATACGCATTGGCATCGTCCAGGTGCTGGGCTCCATCCAGTTCGATGACGAGTTTTGCGTCGGCACACAGGAAATCCACCTCCATGGTGGCCTGGCCTGCGAACGGAATCGCGAGGTGTTGGTTGAGACGAAAGCGATTGGCTGTCGCGCGGATCGACGCCAGACGCCGGTAGAAAAACGCCTCGCTGGCGCTGCGGGCGCGGGCGATCCCTTCGGTGTCGCGCGTCAGGGTCCGTGCGACGTTCACGAAGAGGTTCGCCAAGGGAATGTCCACCCCGTCGCGGATGAGGCGTCGCACGCTGGCCGCGTAGTCCTTCTTCCACTCCGGGTCGATTGGCAGCGGAATTTCCGCCGGCCATCCGGGCACAGCGCTGGCTGGCAAAAGAATCTTGTAACCGATCGCCTCGTATCCGCGGCAGCGTCTATCAAACATTCGACTCAGCATCGGAACATCGAGATCGGCGTAATCGTAAATCCGAACCTCACGTTTGCCATCGTGCAGTCGGTGCAACCGGCCAGCATACTGGGCCACCGTGCCACGCCATGACACTGGCAACGTCAGGAATAGTGTATCTAGGCGCGCGTCGTCATACCCTTCTCCGATGTATCGCCCGGTGGCCAGAATCACCCGGCTGTCGGATTCCGGAATGGCGGTGATCCGCTCGCGGAGGGCCTTAAGTTCCTTCCGTCCCAAGCCTCCCTGAAGGGTAATCAAGTGGGAGACGGCCGACGACAGTCTCCGGGCGAGTTCATCGAGATGCTCGGTACGTTCGGTGAGCACCAGTGGCGAGCGCCCTTCCTGAATACAGGCCAACACGTCGGCACAGATGAGTTCGTTGCGGAGGTTGTCGGCTGCCAGCGCCGCGTAAAGCCGTTGAAATTCCATTCGAACATCCTGTTCCGGCGGCTCAACACTCCGGAAGCCCGTCGGCCGAACGATGACGTGGTGGACAAACGGGCGAGCCGCGGCTTGTTGTCTCGCATCGACGCGGTAACGAATGGGACCACACTGCATGAAGACGATCGGGTGATGACCGTCCTTTCGGGTCACGGTGGCCGACAGCCCGGTCACGAATCTGGCTTTTGCGCGGCGCGCCACCAGTTCAAAGCTGTGGGCGGACACGTGATGGCATTCGTCCACGACCAAATGGCCATAGCCCCCGACCCGGTCATCCACGACCCCCTCCCGCACGAGGCTTTGCACCAACGCCACGTCGATGAGACCGGTCGACTTTTTTCGGCCGCCCCCAATGCGACCAATTGACTTGGGTGGCACCCCCAGAAATGTCGATAGGCGTTCAACCCACTGGTCGAGTAACGCTTGGCGGTGAACCAGCACCAACGTGCTGACCTGTCGACGCGCAATCAACCATGCGGCAAGAACGGTTTTTCCAAAAGCCGTTGTGGCTGCCAAAACTCCGGTGTCATGGGCGGACATCGCTTCCGCCGCTGCGACCTGATCCAGCCGGAGTTCTCCTTGAAACGTCACGGATAATTCAGTTCCCGTGCATCGTTCGTCGCGGACAACTGCTCGGATTCCAAGCCCCTTCAGCAAGTCACACATTTCCTCCAAGCACCCTCGCGGCAGCGCGATATGTTGGGCGTGATCTTCAGCGCATTGAATGATTCTGGGCTTGTCGTAAGTGGGCAGTCGCATGGACTGGGCCCGGTAGAACTCAGGATTTTGAAAGGCGGCCAACCGGATGAGGCGATTCCGCAACGCTGGCGGCAATCCTTCCTTGGCCACGTAGATCTGGTCGCCAAGTATTAACTCCATGTTTTCCGGTAGCGACCCTGCGATGGGTGCCAACCCGCGTCGGCGCGACGGCGGTGCCGTCCATGGCGTCTGGTCCTCCTCCTCATCCGGTTCTACCACGCGAACGCCGATCACAGTTCCCTTCCGTTCCGCCTCCCGGACGATTCTCTCGATCGTACGATATCCGAGCTTGGGGACGGAGGACAGGTAAGCCCATTGATCCTGATGAGGTTCAAGTTCGGCATTGAGAAACACGCTATTGCCGCGTTGACGAGGTTCATGTTGCAGCGGTAGTGCGATTAGATTGCCGAACCCTCCCTTTGGCAGTGTGTCCTGATTCGGGAACAATCGGTCGTAAGAACGGAGTCCCAGATCAGGCCTGGATTCCATCGTCGCGGTGAGAACATGAGATCCCAGGTTGCGAGCGAGTCGCGCAGGAATGGGCTCTTCGAAAAACATCCAAACATGCGCTCCATTACCGGAGCGCGAACGTTCCACAACGACAGCCAATCCGATCCGCTCACAGGTATCGCGTACGGCCTGCAGATCCTGATGCCAATTCTCTCTGTCTAGATCGATTGCCAGGAACCAACAGCTCTCATCTGTGAGCAATGGATAAACGCCGGCGACGAAGGCATTCCCATGCGGATCCTTTCCCGAAAGGTGCCATCGGATGACCTCGTCGGTGACAGGCAGAAACCGCTGATGCAGGCACTCACTGCATTTAATCTTGGGTTTCTCGCAGACGCCCCGAACCCACTCGTTACCGCAGGCTGGCTGGTAGCCTGCCCGGCCGGTTTTGCGACTTTCAAATCGTCGAGGATAAACATCCTCGCGGCCTCGAAAAAAGAATCGGAACAGCTTGATCTTCGCCTCAGCTGAAGCGTGCTGTGTAAGGACCGGAACTAGCGTAGTTCCGGGAGCGTGTTGATCCTCGGACGCAAGCTTGATTTGAAAAGGCGCATCCGTGGTCATCAGAGGAGTTTAGGGATTGGGTTTCTGCCGGTCGAGTAGGTTCGCGGGCTGCT
>Ga0184635_10000337_pt1 | contig 11467 bp, 10 predicted proteins | sample PLM3_30_b2_FD_133147 | JGI IMG/M metagenome (GOLD analysis project Ga0184635, IMG submission 133147) | Groundwater sediment microbial communities from an aquifer in East River, Colorado, USA - PLM3_30_b2 | ecosystem: Environmental > Terrestrial > Soil > Riparian zone | place: USA: East River...
CCGATAGTAATTACGGAAATATATTTCCCTTTTGGGACCGGCTTTTCGGCACCTACATAAAAGTGGAAAAGACAAGCAATTTGAAATATGGTATTGATACCCACATGAAGGAAGAAGAAAACAACAACATGTCTAATCTGTTACAGATGCCTTTCCAACAGTATCGGGCTCCAGTTGGAAGTAAATTCAGCGAGGCCAAACCCCAACCCGAAAATCAATAATGATGCGATTTTTATTTTTCCTGGGCTGTTCTCTTATAGCCTTCTGTTCTTCTGCGCAATCTTTTCTTTCTCTTGCTGATTCAATAAGGAAAGCCCGGGGCATCCCCGCAATGGCTTATGCCGTGTTTACCGATCATTCCATTATTGATATTGGGCAGAGTGGATATCGGAAATACCGAACCCGCGATAGCATAAGGATCACCGACCGGTTTCACATCGGCACTAATACGTTTGCATTTGTATCGTGGATAGCAGGTAAGATGGTAGAAACCGGGAAAATAAAGTGGACCACCACCTTCATCAGTTTATTCCCTGAAGATAAAGGCAAGTTGTTGCCGCAGTATGCAGGTGTTGATCTCAAATCCTTATTGTCCAATATTGCAGGCCTGCCGCCTTATAAACAATTTGACGACTTTACATCTATCCCCCTTTTCAACCCTGATCCGCAAAAACAAAGAAGAGAATTCGCTCTATGGGTATTGCAAAGACCTGGATTAAGCGATTCCCGCGATAAGAAAATGGTGGAATCTGTTGCCGGATACACCGTTGCTGTAGTGATGCTGGAAAAGGCTAGTGGCCTTTCGTGGGAAAAAATGGTTGAGACATATTTAAACAAGCCACTAAGCATCTCAGTGAAATTCGGATGGCCTAATGCTATTTCTTCAACTGAGCCATGGGGACATTGGACAAAGTATGGAAGTCTGTCCGCTGAGCCGGGAGACACCTGGGTGAAACAACATCCTGCAATCCTATCTGCCAGCGGGGTCAACATCAATGTCCCCGATTATGCAAAATTTCTCCAGGATGAATTGAAGGGGCTTAGAGGCGGGAAGGGGAATTTGACGACGCGCACACTTGAACTCATTCATTTCGGACTTCCGGATTATTCTTTTGGCTGGGAAAATGGTGCTATCGGCAACCAGCGCATAGCCACGCATACAGGCGAATCATTCCTCTTCAATGCACACGTGGAGCTCATCCCTGAGAGAAATATCGGCATCATCGTGGTTTGTAATGATGGCGATTCTATGGGAAAAGGGGCGGTAATAAATTTTTGCAGGCTTGTACGGGAATCGCTGCTGAATCATTAATTGAGCAGACATTCATGCCGGTTCGTTAATTTAGTTTTCCATTTTATATATTAAATGAAGGGATCTGTAGTTGCCCTGATACCGGCGCGGTATGCCGCCACCCGATTCAAGGGAAAATTATTGGCAGAGTTAGCTGGCAAAACTGTCATCTGGCGCACCTATGAAGCCAGTGTGGCAACCGGGCTCTTTGATGAAGTGGTTGTGGTTACTGACAGTGATCTCATTTACGAAGAGATCACCCGCCAGGGAGGAAAGGCCATGATGAGCAAGAAAGAGCACGAGAGTGGAAGCGACCGCATTGCAGAAGCAGCTGAATCGATGAATGTTGAAATCGTTGTAAACGTTCAGGGTGATACTCCTTTTGTGAAAAAGGAACCGCTTCAACTATTGATGAATGAATTCAAAGATCCTTCTGTTCAGGTTGGCTCCTTAATGCAGGAATTGAAGCAACAGGAATATATCCATGACGAGAATTATGTGAAAGTTGCCGTTGACAAAAACAGGAATGCGCTTTTCTTTAGTCGCTCTGTGATTCCATATCCCCGAAACAAAAATCTCCAGATAACTTACTATGAACACATAGGGGTATATGCGTTTCGCAAAGCCGCTTTACTGAATTTTACAAACTGGCCCGTTACCCCTTTAGAAGATGCAGAAAAAATTGAATGTCTTCGGTACCTTGAAAACGGCGTGCCTATCCGGATGGTGGTGACGGATTTCATGGGCGTGGAGATAGATACGCCCGAAGACCTGGAGAAAGCAACCAGAATGTTGTGATGTTCTATGCACTCTTTGTTTACCACCTAAAACGCAAATGAATTTCCTGTCCCTTACATCATTCATCAATAAACCACTTGCAAATGAGCCAGCCAATTTGGGGGATTGATCTTGGGGGAACAAAGATTGAAGGCGCCATTCTGCCTTCCCTTCATGACCCTAATCCCGTCCTTCGCACAAGAATTGATACAGAAGCGCAACATGGCTACGCACACATTGTTGATCAGATATACAAGCTGGTGAAGCAAATGGAATCGCAAACGGGCCTTAAGGCAAATTGCATTGGCTTTGGAACACCCGGGGTGCTTGATCCCATTCTGCTCACGATGAAAAATTGTAACAGCACTAACCTGAACGGTCAGCCATTACAAAAGGACCTTGAAGATAAATTGCAAATGAGAGTTGTGCTTGCCAATGATGCCAATTGTTTTGCGCTGGCCGAAACCCACTGGGGAATTGTAAAACAAAAATCGCCGGGATCTAAAATGGTCTTTGGCATCATCATGGGTACCGGTGTTGGTGGAGGGTTGGTATATGATGGTCACGTATGGGCAGGCAAGCATGGGATTGGCGGGGAATGGGGTCATAATTTTTTGGATGAAAGCGGTGGACCCTGCTATTGTGGAAAAGTTGGATGCGTGGAAACGGTAATCTCCGGACCCGGAACAGAACGATTTTATCAAAAACTAACGGGAAACAAGAAACGACTCAAGGAGATCGTAGAGTTGTATAAAGCGCACGATGATGCCGCCATTCAAACTATTGAGCGTCTCTGCTTTTTTTTCGGAAAAGCTGCGTCTGTTATTACCAACATGCTTGACCCGGATGTTATAGTTGTTGGAGGTGGAGTAGGCAACATTGACGCACTCTACTCAAAAGGAATTGACTCACTCAAAAAACACATCTTCAATAATCGGCTGGATGTGCCTGTATTAAAACCAAGCCTCGGTGATAGTGCGGGTGTATTCGGGGCCGCGGCACTGGCAGCCGAGAATTAAGCCATATTTTCGCGCAATCTGCCGGTCCGAAGCCCGCCCATACCGAACGGTACGTTCGGGCGGGAATTCCTTTGGAGCACGTAGGATCGTGTTATAAAATTTGTTTATGAAGTTTAGAAATTTCAAGATGGTGGGCTATGTTGTTTATGGCAGGGGGAGCTTTGATCAGCTTGACGAAATCCTGGATCCTCACCGGAAGAAAGATGCGCCAATGATCTTCCTGGTGGATCATTTTTTTGAAGGCAAACCTTTGCTTGGCCGACTTCCACTAAGAGGTAATGATAAAGTTTTTTCAGCAGATGTTACTTACGAGCCAAAAACGAAATATGTTGACGAGCTCGCGAATCATTTGAAGGAAAATTACGGATCGGTTAGCGGCATCATTGGTATTGGTGGAGGATCTACCATGGACCTGGCAAAAGCGGTTTCTCTCATGATGAATAATACGGGTTCCTCAGCAGACTACCAGGGATGGGACCTTGTGAAGAATCCAGGGGTTTACAAAGTTGGTATCCCTACGCTGAGTGGAACAGGAGCAGAGGTAAGCAGGACCACCGTGCTTACGGGCCCAACAAAAAAGCTGGGAATGAATTCAGACTTCACCCCCTTTGACCAAATTGTACTGGACCCTCAGCTTACTGCCAATGCTCCGGCGAATCAACGATTCTACACCGGCATGGACTGTTATATTCATTGTATTGAAAGCCTGGAGGGTACTTATCTGAATGAATTTAGCAAGAGCTATGGAGAAAAAGCGTTGCAGCTGTGCAGGGAGGTCTTCCTGAACAAGCCTTCCTGGGACGAGGAGAGTGACGACCAGCTAATGATGGCGTCTTACGCCGGAGGGATGAGTATTGCTTATTCCCAGGTGGGGGTCGCGCATGCTGTGAGTTATGGCCTTAGCTATTTGTTAGGCACAAAACATGGCGTCGGCAACTGCATTGTGATGAACCAGATTGAAGAGTTCTATCCAAAAGGCGTGACAGAATTCAAGCGGATGGTGGAAAAAAATAAGATTGATATCCCAAAGGGGATTTGTCAGGGATTGTCCGATGAAGAGTTCGATACCATGATCAATGTTTCCATGGTTATGAAACCTCTTTGGGAAAATGCACTCGGCAAAAATTGGGAGAAAATCATGACCAGGGATAAGCTACGGGCTCTGTACGAAAAACTCTAATCTTTTTTCAATTCCCAACCTTTCAATTTCAAGCCTTCGGGACTCCTGCATTTCATGGTTAATTGAACAACCTGCAGTATCTTTTAGGAAATAATTGCTTATGAAAGTTCGCTTTGGACTTGTGCTTTTGCTCCTACAGGCAACTGTTGCATTTTGCCAGGAGAAATTTCTACCTGAAATAAAAAAGGGCATCACACTAACATACCAGGTTTCTGCGCAAGGACAACTATTTCCCGTTTTAATGAAAATAGATTCCATTGGCCCGGAATACAGTCGGTTCAATTGGTCCATGTCCGACGGAACTAGCGGTTATGTGATCAACACAAAACCTTCGCTCGAAAACGCGATAAGGGGGTATTGGGGAAACCTGAATAATGGAGAGGATCAAACTATGCCACAGGACCAGACTATCATCGTAGCATCCAAGGCGCTGTGGAATGCCATTCAGAAGGATAAGAAATTTACGTTGGACGATCAACAATTTATAGTCAAGGATCAACCCGCTGATGCAATCTTCAAATTGAACAGCAAGCCCGTGAATGTTGTTTATGCTGAGACTGCGAACGCTGGGGTTCGGGTTTGGTTCCTGAATAACCAAGCCGCACCCATCATGCTCAAAATAGAGGGTAATCCAGCAGGAGTAGACATTTTCCTTCAAAGTATAGACTAAAAAACAGCAAATACTATAAGCCGATAGCTATTCCAATCATTTAATCATCGCTATGCCAACCCGGTTACTATTTTTTTTTGCTTTTCTTTTTTGTTCGGCTTCAATATTCGGGCAACGCGTGATTGATGTAGACAAGTACGAGGGCAGCGCCCTGAATTTCTTTAAGACAGTAGGCGGCGAACCGTTGATGAATGCCAAGTTTGTAAGAGTGGTAGAAGGAACTCCCTATTTCACGGAGCGATGGATGAAGGGAAATGTACTCATTGAAGAGAGTGAGTACAGGAATATCCTATTACGCGTGAATATTCTGGAAACATCACTTGAATTCATGGACGGCAAGGGCGAAGCAATGGTTTGTACAATGCCCATAAAACAGGTGATCCTGAAAGATTCTGTGAAGGGGGCGCAATACCATTTTGTTCACTCTTCCTTTCTCCCCGAAAGTTCCGAGCTCAAGCAATCCTGGTTGATGGAATTAGTCTCTGGCCCGGCAAGTCTGTACAAGCTCGAGAAAAAAACAATTAACGAAACCCGCCCTTATGGTTCCGCAACCACAGAACAACGCATCTTGAATACGTATGGTTATTTTGTTTCAGTAAACAAGGAGCTCATTCGGGTAAAAAGAACAACCGACATCCCCGAACTCCTCGTTTCTAAAAAATCAATGCTCCTCGATTACATTAAATCAAACAAATTGAACTCAAAGGATGAAAAGGATATGGTACGACTTATAAACTATTACAATTCCCTTTAGGTCTTCTTTAATCTATTTCACCTCGAGGGCAATTCATAAATTGAGCCACAGAAATCAATGCGTCCCCAAAAATATCTTTCGTTACTGGTGCCTATGTTTAATGTGCAACGCACTAAGGAAATACTTTCGGTAAATCCAACGGCCGCCGTTTCCCGTGAAGACTCCCAGGAAGTACAAGTGACCGTATTTCAATACAACGAGCGTGAGGTGCGAGAGTTTAAATATGACTCCGTATCTGACTGCTTCCAATTTGCAAATGGCAGCGGTTATATTCATTGGATAAATATTGATGGCCTTCGCAAGAAGGACGTGGAAAAAGTTTGCGAGCGATTTGGGATCCATTATTTGCTTATGGAGGACATTCTTAGCATCGATCAGCGACCTAAGATGGATGAAATTGAGCAAGTCCTCTATTGCCTGTTGAATATGCTTTATTTTAATAGCACTAACAGTACAGTTGAGCAGGAGCAAATCAGTATTGTCCTGGGAAAGAATTTTGTCATTTCATTCCAGGAAGATCCGCAAAGGGATGTATTTAATACTCTGCGTGAAAAGTTAAGATTGCCCCTGAGCAGGGTGCGCCAAAGACCACCAGACTATCTCTGTTATACAATGCTGGACCTTATCGTGGATAATTATTTTAGTGTGATGGAAAAGCTGGGTAATAAGATTGAATACCTGGAGGAAGAGATCATTCGCAATAGCAATAAGAGAAATCTTGCCCGGATAAACCAATTGAGAAAGGAATTAATCGTGCTAAAAAGGAACATGGTTCCTGTAAGAGATCTGATCAATGGTTTTTTGAGAAGCGAATCCGACCTCCTGGAGGAACGCACCACAAAATATTTTAAGGATGTGCACGATCACATTATTCAGGCAAATGACCTGAGTGAGAACTATCGCGATATGATGATCAACTTACAAGACCTTTATCTGAACAATGTGAACCTGAAACTAAACGAAGTGATGAAGGTAATGGCAATTGTAACCTGCCTGTTAGCGCCAGCAGCCGTGGTGGGTGGCATCTTTGGAATGAATTTCGATCGCATTCCTTACTTGCACAACCAGTATGGCTTCTACATAGCCGTTGGAATAATGCTCATCATTCCCATGTGGATGGTCATCGTCTTTAAGCGTAGGGGCTGGTTCTGAGAAGAGACCCTGGGTCAAAATTTCCATCACAAAAATTAAACAGATAGAAAAATTCTCTTAATAACTGGTTTCGTCCAGCTTCACCTTTCCCTTGAATGTCCAGAACACAAAAGAAGTATAGATAGCGGCAAGGGGCGTACCTATTAATGCTATAATAAGCAGGATCCGCATCGTTTTTGCAGAAGCCGCAGCATTATGCACGGTTATGCTGTTGCCATTATCTGAAGTAGAAAACAATAGATACGGGAATACTTCCGAGGCCACCATGATCAATAGCATTGCGATGGTAATGGAGGAGCTGATAAATGCCATTCTAAAATTTCCCCTTTTTAGTTCCCTTGGTATGTTTGCAATGGCAAGCACCATTACTACGGGCACCAGGAAAAAACTTGGATTGCTTCTGAAAAAATCCGTGAGATGTGGAATATAGAGGAGTGTATATAAAGTAGTAAGTACAAAACTTAGGACAAAGAACACGGTGAATCGCTTGGCCAGCAAGTTAATTTTCGCGAACAATCTTTGTTCTGTTTTCATTGCCAAAAAAATGGCTCCGTGCATCATGAAGAGAAATAACGAGGTGAGGGCAACCATGATGGCAAACGGATGAAAAAAATACCACCAGTGGCCAGTAAACTCATGCCGATTGTTCAGAGGTATTCCATAGGCAACATTTCCTAGCATTAAGCCCAGGGATAGCGCCATGGTAGCCGAAGCAAGACAATACACAACATCCCAGGTTTTTCTCCACCATTGCATTGGCTCTTTACTCCTGAATTCAATGGCCACTCCTCTAAAAATAATGGCTACTAGGAAAATCATGAAGGGAATGTAAAAAGCAGAAAAAATGGCCGCATACGCAACTGGGAAACCAGCAAACAGTGCGCCGCCTCCAATCACCAGCCACACCTCGTTGCCATCCCAAATGGGGCCAATGGCGTTCAATGCAATTCTGCGACTATGTTCCTTTTTCAAAAGAAGGTGTAACGCTCCGGCACCAAGATCGAATCCGTCAAGAATTGCGTACCCGCTTATCACTGCTCCAAATACAAGGAACCACCATGTGCTGTAATCCATTCCAAGGAAACTGACCATATAATAACTATTTTGGCTCCTGCCTAATCATCGGGTTATTTCTTTTACTTCCCTCCTCTACTGCATCCCTGCTCAGTGCTTCCACGGGTCCATGCTTTATTTTTTTATTCAACAGGTAAACAAATAATACAAAAAGCAGGGCGTAGACCAGCGTGAAGAGAACCAGAGAAAACATGATCTGGTTTGCTGTAACGGTTTTTGAAAGTGCGTCGGAAGTGCGCAGCAATCCATAAACCACCCAGGGCTGCCTTCCCATTTCTGCCGTGAACCATCCTGCCTGGTTGGCAACCTGAGGAAGCAAAACCGAAAAAACAAAAATGCTCATGAGCCATTTCTTTTCAAACAGTTTCTTTCTCGCCATCAGGTAGCAACCATAAACAGAAAGGAGGATCATGAAGGTTCCGATGGCTACCATAAGATGATATAGTTGAAAAATGGCATTCACCTGTTGTGGTCTGTCCTCCGGACGAAATGCATTTAACCCTTTTATCTCCGTATTGAATTCCCCGGTTATCACATAGGAAAGCCCTCCCGGAATTTTGACACCAACCGTCCTTTCCTTCTCTTTATCAACGTATCCAAATAGATACATATGCGCCCGGCCCGAAGATTCAAAATGCCCTTCCATGGCGGCCAGCTTCGCAGGCTGGTTCCTGGCCACGCCATCAGCACTTCTGTGACCAATGAATAACTGACTAATGGAAAGGATTGCTCCAACAATCAGCGCAATCCGAAAGCAAGGGCGGGCAATGTCAAGATATTTTCCTTTCCTGATGTACCATGCATTCACGCTCAACACCAGGAAGCAGCCCGCAAGCAAGGCGCCAATCCATACATGCAACAGCCTGTCTACACTTGAGGGATTAAACACCATTGCCCAGAAATCCGTGATCTCTGCCCTGGCATCCAGTCCTTCACCCACAATATGAAACCCTGCTGGTGTTTGCTGCCATGAATTGGCAACAACAATCCAAATGGCCGAGAACATCGATCCCAGAAAAACAAGGATGGTCGATATGAAATGAACCAGGGATGAAACTCTGTTCCATCCAAAAATTAGGATACCCAGGAACCCAGATTCGAGGGCAAAGGCAAATATTCCTTCGGCGGCCAGCGCACTCCCAAACACATCTCCCACATACTTCGAATAGGTTGCCCAGTTAGTTCCAAACTCAAATTCCATGATGATCCCCGTTGCTACTCCAATACCAAAAATTAAAGCGAAGATTCTTATCCAGAAACGGGTAGCCTGCTCGTAGATCTTTCGCCCGGTGCGCAGGTACATGCCTTCGAAAATAACCAGCATTAAGCCGAGGCCAATACTGAGTGGTGGGTAGATATAATGAAAGGAGATGGTAAAGGCAAATTGTATGCGCGCAAGTGTTTCGGCATCCATAGCCAGGAATTTCTTGGAGAAGATATTAAAAGAAGGCCGATGGAAATTATCGGTCGATCAATTATTTCTTTTTGAAGATGGGAACCGTACTACAGGGTTCCCCATACATGATACTCTTCGCTACTGGCCTCAATCTCTTGGTGATCTCAAGATAGGCTCGGTCTGCAATAGGAACATCTCCACACCCCTTAACAACAACACGCTTGTCTGCATACACAGAAACATCAAGCTGATGAAGGTTCTTCATCAACACCTGATTCTTTAATTCTTCCTCGGTTCCGTACACCACATCGGTAGCAAATGGTTGCAAATACGAGGCTACTAACATGTATGCCCACACGGGAATTACTGCATCAGCTGTGCAGGCCACTGCCACATATTTGTCCTGGTATTGCGCCCAATCGTGCTGTTGCATTGCTGCACGAAAATCCTTTTCCTTCAGGATCAGTCCCATGAACAAATAATCCTTCAGGTCAAATAATACAACCGGGTTCCCAGGTAGAAACTTCTCCAGGTCAAGGGTAATAAGCCCACTTTCGGCCACTTTATTTACAATTGCATCACTCATACTGCAAAGGTAGCTGTAGAATAGTAAACTTGGAATATAACAAAGGCCCCGATATTGTCGGGGCCTTTACCATAAGTTGAAGACTGCCTATTTAAAACTTTTCTCGATAATCTTTGATTGTTGCAGCCTTTTTGATTGACTCAAGGGACTGGAAACCCTGCCTGCGCAACTGTTGCTCCATTGTATTCCTGCTGTTCTCAATATTTGCATTTGGATTAGGTTTTGCATAAACCTGCTCCACCTTAAGCACATAAACGCCACCGGTACCTTCAATTGGGGCGGAACTCTTCCCCTGGCCTTGCTTATTAAATGAGGCACCGATCACCTTCAATTCCTGCCCTACGTTGGGTATGAACGGGGATGAGAAGCTCACACTATCTGCGCGCCTTACCTCCACCTTGTTTGATGACGCTACGGTTTCAAGACTGTTAGGCGTTCCTATCTTTTCCAAAATTTGTTGCGCCTTCTTATGATTGCGCACCATCGCTTCCACCATCGGCCTCGCCTTTTGTGGTGGCATCACCCCTTCTTCATTAATCTCTGTTAGCTGGGCAACAATATATTTATCTCCAATGGAAAAAGGCTGATCCACAACATCTCCTCTATCGGCTTCATACATCCATCTCACCAATTCACGACTCGTTCCTAACTCTCCAACACCATAGTCTCCGGGACGAACGTCGGAAACGATCAGTTTTTGTAAATTCTGCTTGGTCGCGTTTTCATCAAACTGCTTTCCGTTGCGACTCTGGGCTGCAAACTGGCTAGCCAGTCCTGAGGCAGCATTGTCTGTTTCGGAGCTCGTAATGATGGGCAGGGCCAGGTAGGCAATTTTGTATGCCGGTGCACTTCCTTTCTGAGATAATATTTCAATATAATGATATCCGAAATCAGTTTCTACAACACCTTTGCTTCCGACAGGGTTGCCAAAGATGAAATCATTAAAAGGGGCCACCATTTTTCCCGAAGGAATGCTGTCATACACGCCACCCTTATCTCTGCTACCTTGATCATCTGAGTATTTTACAACCAACGAATCGAAGATCGCTCCATTACGGATGGCAGTTTGGATACTATCTGCAATCCGTTTAGCCGTACTATCTTCCCTGACCCTGAAGGTTTGGCCCGATTGAGGATCCTGCTGTTGCGTGCCTATTAATATATGGCGCACCTTAACTGTATCTGGTGATTGGCGTTGCGCAACAATTTTAGCTAAAACATAATTCTTCTGGTCGAGATAAGGTCCGTATACTCCTCCTACTGGAGTAGCCAGGATAGAATCCTTGTGCGGAACCTGGATGCGGCTCTTACTAATGAATCCTTCATAATAAGGAAGCTCGCTCGTTGTCCTGATGAAAAATCCTTTTAGGTCTGAGGTTGAAGCAAATTCCGCAGACAAATTCCTGAGCTTTTCTCTAACTGAGGCTGAATCTGCAGTGCTTGGTGCAGCACTAAAGGCTACATAGCTAATGCTCCTTGATTTTTCCTGCTTGTATTCCTCGGCATGCTTTGCAATGAATTCTTTTATCTCTTCATCGGTCACCTTTACTGTACTATCTGGAATAGTC
>Ga0184635_10000338_pt1 | contig 11451 bp, 7 predicted proteins | sample PLM3_30_b2_FD_133147 | JGI IMG/M metagenome (GOLD analysis project Ga0184635, IMG submission 133147) | Groundwater sediment microbial communities from an aquifer in East River, Colorado, USA - PLM3_30_b2 | ecosystem: Environmental > Terrestrial > Soil > Riparian zone | place: USA: East River...
GAGGGGCTGATCACCGCAAGGATCGCCGAGATCCGTGACGCCGGACTCACTGTTGCCGCTGCGCTGTCGCCACAGCGGACCGCCCAGCTATGGAAGACGGTGGTCGACGCGGGAGTGGACCTGTTCGTGATCCGCGGCACGACGGTGTCGGCCGAGCACGTGTCGGGACGGGCAGAGCCGCTCAACCTCAAACAGTTCATCTATGAGCTCGATGTGCCGGTCATCGTTGGGGGTTGCGCAACGTACCAGGCCGCCCTGCACCTGATGCGGACGGGTGCGGCCGGTGTCCTGGTCGGATTCGGCGGGGGATCGGCGCACACCACCCGCGACGTGCTCGGCGTAGGCGTGCCGATTGCCACCGCGGTCGCCGACGTGGCTGCCGCGCGACGGGACTACCTGGACGAGTCTGGCGGGCGTTATGTGCATGTGATCGCCGACGGTGGCATGACGACGAGCGGGCACGTCACCAAGGCGATCGCCTGCGGCGCTGACGCGGTGATGATGGGATCGCCGCTGGCTCGCGCGGTCGAGGCACCCGGCCGCGGCTGGCACTGGGGATCGGAGGCGCACCATCCCGAGCTGCCGCGCGGTCTGCGGATGCGGGTAGGAACCGCCGGGACCTTGGAACAGATCTTGCTCGGCCCATCGACGGCCCCCGACGGTTCGATGAATCTCTTCGGTGCGTTGCGGCGGGCGATGGCTACGACCGGGTATTCCGACCTCAAGGAGTTCCAGCGGGTCGAGGTGACCGTGCTTCCACGGGGCCACTGAGGAGGCCCGGCTCATATCGCGCACCTAGGGCGGGGACCGTTCCGCAGCTTGCGAACTGCAGAAGGGCACCTCGCTCCAGGAATCCTGGTACAAGGTGCCCTTCGTCCGGCACGATCACAACTCGGTCGGCTGGCCCTCGCCGCCGGGGGCGGCAGCCTGGTCGGCCGGAGCGTCCTCGGCGAGGATGCGGTAGAGCCCGCGCCTCGCGTCCGTGAGGACTGTCTTGGCCTGCTCGACCTGCGCCGGGCTCGCAACGTGGGCAAGCTGCCCGACCGCCATGCCGAGCTGCCGCATCAAGTGGAAAAGCTCGAATGCCTCGTCGTTGACGGCCTGGTCGAAGGCCTGCCATGGAGCCGCCAGCTCATCGGCGTGCTCCTGCGCATATGCGCGGCCCGACTCGGTGAGCTGGTATTGCCGCCGGCCGGTTGCTCCACCCTCGACTGTCTCCACGAGGCCTTCGTCTTCGAGCTGCTGCAGCGTCGGGTAGACCGACCCAGGGCTGGGTCGCCACATCCCCTTGGTGCGCTCGCTGAGCTCCTGAATGAGCTGGTAGCCGTTGCGCGGCTCCTCGGCGAGCAAGGCCAGCACCGCAGCCCGTACATCGCCTCGCCTCACCCTCGGCCTCCCACCGAAGGGCGGTCGTCCGCCGAACGGAAAGCCGACGTCGAACCACGGGCCGGCGCGACCGCCGAAGTGGTGATGACCACCCCAGCTGCCGCGGCTCTTTCCCCGTCCTGTACGCATGAGATCATCTCCTTAGTAACTCTCTGACTGTACGAGACCGGTCAAAGATATATCGTTATAGCTCGATAGTGCAATACTCCTCGACCTGCGGGTCGGCAGAGATCACCAGGACCTCTGAGCGAGGATGGACAAAGCGTCTGGAACAGGTGGGAGGCGATATGACCGCTCGGCTCGGACCAACTGAGCGTGGGTCGGCGCTCGCCGCGATGGGCGACGGGCGTGAGTTCGATGTGCTCGTCATCGGTGGCGGCGTCGTCGGGGCGGGTACGGCCGTCGATGCCGTCACGCGTGGCTTGGACACCGCGCTCGTGGAGGCCCGTGACTGGTCGTCGGGCACCTCGTCGCGATCGAGCAAGCTCATCCATGGTGGTTTGCGCTATCTCGAGATGCTCGACATCGGACTGGTACGAGAGGCGCTGCGCGAGCGGTCGTTGCTGCTACGTCACCTCGCTCCGCATCTGGTCAGACCCGTGCCGTTCATCCTTCCTCTACGCCACCTCGGCTGGGAGCGGGCATATGTCGGAAGCGGCGTGGCGCTCTACGACACTCTCGGGCATCTGAGCGGCCGCGCCCGTGGTGTTCCGTACCATCGGCACCTCAGCAGGCGAGGCGCGCTGCGACTGGCGCCATCGCTGCGCAAAGACGCGCTCGTGGGGGCGATCCAATACTGGGATGCCAAGGTCGACGACGCGCGGCTCACCGTCAGCATGGTCCGCACCACCGCGACCTACGGCGCCGCGGTCGCGAACCGAGCGCGAGTGGTCGGTTTCCTCCGCGAGGGCGAGCGAGTGGTCGGCGCCAGGCTCCGGGACCTGGAGCGTGGTGTCGATCTGGACGTCCGGGCGAAGCAAATCGTCAACGCCACCGGGGTGTGGACCGACGACACCCAGGCGATGGTTGGCGAGCGGGGGAGGATCCACGTTCGCTCCTCGAAGGGGATTCATCTGGTCGTTCCGAGAGATCGCATCCAATCGGCCACCGGCCTGATCATGCGGACGGAGCGATCTGTCCTCTTCGTCATCCCGTGGGGGCGGCACTGGATCATTGGGACGACCGACACAGATTGGGACCTCGACAAGGCGCATCCGGCGGCCAGCAGCCGAGACATCGATTACCTGCTCGAGCAGGTGAACACGATCCTCATCACCCCGCTTACCACCGCAGATGTCGAAGGCGTCTACGCCGGGCTCCGGCCGCTGTTGCGTGGGGAAACAGACGAGGCGACGTCCAGGCTGTCCAGGGAGCACGTCGTCGCGCATGCGGTGCCGGGCCTTGTCGTCGTGGCCGGAGGGAAGCTCACCACCTACCGGGTGATGGCCAAAGACACCGTCGACGCCGTCGCCCATGGACTCGACCGTAAGGTCCCCGAGAGCTGCACAGAACAGGTCGCGCTGGTCGGTGCCGACGGTTTCCAGGCACTGTGGAACAACAGGTATCGGCTGGCTGAGGAGACCGGTCTCCATGTCGTGCGGATCGAGCATCTGCTCGGCAGGTACGGCTCGCTCGTCCTGGAAGTGCTCGATCTCGTGGCCGCGGACCCGACGCTGGCCGAGCCCGTCACCCACGCCGACGACTATCTGCGAGCGGAGATCGTCTACGCGGCGTCCCATGAGGGAGTGCGCCATCTCGACGATGTCCTCACCAGGCGTACCCACATATCAATCGAGACGTTCGATCGAGGCGAGCGGTGTGTGGACGAGGTCGCGCGGCTGATCGCACCTGTACTCGGATGGACACCGCAGCAGATCGAGCGCGAGCTCAGGCACTATGCCATGCGAGTGGCGGCCGAGCGGGAGTCGCAACGGATGCCAGATGACCGGACCGCCGACTCCGCCCGGCTCGGTGCGCCAGAGATCGTTCCGGTCGACTGACACCATTGCATGCAGCCGGCGAGTGTGGAGAGATCGCGGTCCTCCGGCCACCGTCAAAGGACCTCGGACACGGGACACTAGTGCCAAGGACACCAGGCTCGGGCACGGCACTGCGCACAGCGTCGGCCGGCAGAGGAGGTGCAGGTGGCGTCCGAGGGACGGTTGGGCAGGGCGCGCCGGTGGCTTGCCGACCGGTTCGACGCCCGAGCGGACGGAGGCGGCGCGCCTACGCCGGATCAGCCCACTTCAGGCGCCTCGATGTCCACCTCAGGAGCCTCGGTATCGATGGAGCCCGAGCCCCTGGCGGGCAGCCGCAGGGAGGGAGACGGAAAGACGGCCGAAACGATGAAGTCGGCCGCTGTGGCCCAAGCCAGCGGCCCGCACGTGCGCCGGCGTTCGACGGGCGCGCCGCCGACTCTGCGAACAGCCAGTGACTGGGCGTGGCGGTCGCTTGTTATCGCCCTGGCCGTCATTCTCGCGCTATACCTGCTGGTGCGCTTGCGTCTCATCGTCTTTCCGGTGATCGTGGCACTGTTCATCAGCGCGCTGCTCGCCCCTGCCGTCAAGCGGTTGCAGGACCGCGGCATGCGCCGGGGTACTGCCACCGCCATCGTTTTCGTCGGCAGCCTGCTTCTACTGATCGGCCTCGCCGTGCTGCTGGGCCGCATCTTCGCGAACGGCGTCGGTGACATCACGGACAACGTCCAGCGGGCCGTCGATGATACGAAGGAATGGCTCGCCGGGGCGCCTTTTCGTATTGATGACCAGGACCTCCACAACATCGGTGACAACATCAGGCAGTCGCTGCAACAGAACCGGGACCAGATCTTCAGTGGCGCAATCGGCACCGCGACAATCGTCGGCGAGGTCATCACGGGGCTCCTCCTGACTCTGTTCACGACGTTCTTCTTCCTCTACGACGGCCAGCGCATCTGGCGCTGGATCGTCTCGCTCTTCCCGACCCGGGCCATCCCGCATGTGACCGAGTCCGGCCGGCGGGCGTGGACGACGCTCACCGGCTATGTGCGCGGGACGATCCTCATCGCCCTGGTCGACAGCGTGTGCATCACGCTCGTCCTGCTCATCCTCCGGGTACCCCTGGCGATCCCGCTCGGGGTCTTCGTCTTCTTCGGTGCGTTCGTCCCGCTGGTCGGCGCCACCCTGACCGGGGCGGTCGCGGTCCTCGTCGCGCTGGTGACGAAGGGCCTCGTCACCGCGCTCCTGGTGCTCGCCGGGATCATCGCTGTCCAGCAGCTCGAGGGCCACGTGCTGCAGCCGTTCCTGCTCGGCCGGTTCGTCCGAGTGCATCCGCTGGCGGTGGTCCTCGGGATCACTGCAGGTGCCGTCCTCGCCGGGATCGGCGGCGCTATCATCGCGGTGCCTCTGATCGCCATCACCAATACCGTCGGGAAGTACTTCGTCGAGGTGGCGAGGGAAGCGACCGAGGCCGAGGAGGAGGAGGAGGACGAATCCAGCCGGGCGGTCGCCGGACCCGGGCCAGACCCCTAGCAGAGACACAGGCGGCTTGCGATGGGTGACTTCGTCGGTGCGATCGACCAGGGCACCACCAGTACCCGATTCATGGTCTTCGACCATGACGGGCGCGAAATCGCGAGGCACCAGGTCGAGCACGCGCAGATTCTGCCGCGTGCGGGCTGGGTGGAGCACGACGCGACGGAGATCTGGGAGCACACTCGGCAGGCGATTGCGATGGCGCTTGCCAGCGCCGGCCTCTTGGCGGTGGACCTCGCCGCGGTCGGTGTCACTAACCAGCGCGAGACCGTCGTCGTCTGGGACCGCCGAACCGGCCAGCCGCGTTCGAACGCGATCGTCTGGCAGGACACCAGGACGGATGGGATCGTCGCCGCGCTGCGGCGGGATGGGCGAGGCGAGGTTATCCGGCACAAGACCGGGCTGGTGCCGGCCACCTACTTCTCCGGCGGCAAGCTCGGCTGGCTCCTCGAGCACGACGCGGACCTTCGACTGGCCGCCAAGAGCGGAGACGTCCTGGCGGGCACCGTGGACAGCTGGCTGCTGTGGAATCTCACCGGCGGCGCTGACGGCGGCATCCACATCACCGACGTGACGAACGCGAGCCGCACGATGCTGATGGATCTCGCGACGATGGACTGGGACGACGAGCTGCTGTCCTTCTTCGCGGTTCCACGCGCGATGCTGCCGTCGATAGTTTCGTCGTCACAGCTCTATGGCGTCAGCGCGGCGGAGAGCGGGTTCGGAGGCGAGGTGCGTCTGGCCGCCGCAATCGGCGACCAGCAAGCCGCGACCGTGGGCCAGGTCTGCTTCGCGGCAGGAGAAGCGAAGAACACCTACGGAACAGGAAACTTCCTGCTGCTGAACACCGGAGACGAGATCGTCCGATCAGAGCACGGCCTGCTCACGACCGTGTGCTACCGATTTGGGGACACGGCACCCGTTTTCGCGCTCGAGGGCTCGATTGCCGTGACCGGCTCTGCCGTGCAGTGGTTGCGAGACCAGCTCGGTCTCATCCCGACGGCCGCAGACATCGAGAAGCTTGCGGCCTCCGTACCGGACACAGGCGGCGCCTACTTCGTGCCGGCGTTCTCCGGGCTCTTCGCTCCTTATTGGCGTTCCGACGCTAGAGGAGCGATCGTCGGCCTGGCTCGCTATCACACCGCCGCGCACATCGCGCGGGCGGCGCTCGAGGCGATCTGCTACCAAACCCGGGACGTAGCCGACGCGATGGCGAAGGACAGCGGCATCGCACTTGACGTGCTGCGCGTGGACGGCGGGGTGACCGCGAATGCCCTGTGCATGCAGCTGCAGGCTGACATTCTTGGTGTTCCCGTGATCCGCCCGGTCGTGGCCGAGACGACCGCGCTGGGCGCCGCCTACGCGGCGGGCCTGGCGGTCGGCTTCTGGTCGTCGACGGACGAGCTGCGCACCAATTGGGCCGAAGACCGCCGCTGGACGCCGGTCTGGGACTCTGCCGCCAGGGACAGCGGCTACCGCGGCTGGCGGAAGGCGGTCGATCGGACCCTCGGCTGGGTCGACACGGCGCCGTGATCTCGCCGCCACCCTGTCACGGGGGGAATGAGAGGGTGGTCAGCAGGATCGTCGGCGGAAGGCAGTCCATGACGGAGCGGGCAGAGGTCATCGTCGTCGGGATGGGGCCCGGTGGGGAGGAAGTGGCAGGCCGGCTGGCCGAGGCCGGCTTGGACGTCCTGGGGATCGAGGCAAAGCTCCTCGGTGGCGAATGCCCCTACTGGGGCTGTGTCCCGAGCAAGATGATGGTCCGCGCCGCGAACTTGCTCGCCGAAGGACGCCGGATCCCCGGGATGGCCGGCACCGCGACGGTGACGGCCGACTGGGCGCCGGTGGCCCGGCGAATCAGGGACGAGGCGACGGATAACTGGAACGACCAGGTCGCCGTCGATCGGTTCGTGAAAAAGGGCGGGCGTTTCCTGCGCGGCAGCGCTCGACTCCTCGGACCCAGCTCGGTGGAGGTCGATGATGTCGTGTACGAGGCCAGCCGGGCGCTGGTCATCAACACCGGGACCGAGCCGGCGGTCCCGCCGATCGACGGGCTGGCGGATACGCCGTCCTGGACGGACAGACAGGCGATAGAGCCAGAGACGGTGCCCGAGTCGCTGGCGATCCTCGGCGGTGGCTCGGTCGGTCTCGAGCTCGCTCAGGTCTTCGCCCGGTTCGGAGCGCAGGTCACGGTTGTGGAGGCCCTCGACCGGCTCCTCGCGATCGAGGAGCCCGAGGCTAGCGCCCTCGCGGCCGAGGCCGTGGGCCGCGACGGCGTCGCCGTCCACCTCGGAGCATCCGCTCGCAACGTCTCCCACGACCTCGACACCGGCTTCACCGTGACTATTGATGGCGCGGAGCCGGTGTCGGCGCGGAGATTGTTGGTGGCGACAGGTCGCCGCGCGGACCTCGGTGGCCTCGGGGCGGCTGCGCTGGACGTGCCGGCTGACGCGCGGTTCCTACCCGTTGATGACCACTGCCGGGTCACCGAAGGGGTATGGGCCCTCGGTGACGTCACCGGCAAGGGTGCCTACACCCACGTGTCCATGTACCAGGCGGCGATAGTCATCCGGGACATCCTCAGCGGTGGCGGTGACGGCGATCCTGGGCCACCGGCGGACTATCGCGCCTTGCCGCGGGTCACGTTCACCGACCCTGAGATCGGAGCGGTCGGACTAACCGAGGCGCAGGCGCGACAGCAGGACGTCCCGGTGCGGGTCGGTCTGGCTCAGGTGCCGTCATCGGCCCGAGGATGGATTCACAAGGCGGGTAACGAGGGCTTCATCAAGATTGTCGAGGATACGAACCGCGGTGTGCTCGTCGGCGCCACATCGGCCGGTCCCGTGGGTGGTGAGGTGCTGAGCGCCCTCGTGGTCGCCGTGCACGCGGAGGTTCCTGTCGATCGGCTCCGCCACATGATGTATGCCTATCCGACCTTCCACCGCGGGATCGAAGACGCCCTCAAGTCGCTCGACGGCTAACCGCCTAGTGATTGCACGATGCTTGATCGCGACTCGCCTGGACCTCCTGCTGGAGGCACGTCGGTTGATCGTTTGGTGTCTCCGGCAGCGCGACCTGCTCAACGGCGGGCGTGGGCAGCAGGCCCGCTATTGCTCGGCGTCTTCCTCGCGTTGTTTGGCCTGTTCGCCGCAGAGTCGGTGACCGGGCTCGCACATGAGGCGGAGGTCGACGCACTAGAAGACCTGCGTGCCGAGTCACCGCATGCGCTTTTCACGGCCATGCGCGTCGTAAGCGCCGTCGGAGGCGGCGCCGGCGTCACGATTGTGGCCATCGCCGTCACCGGCGCGCTCTCCGTCCGCCGGCGCTGGCCTGAAGCCGCCATCTTCGCCGTCATGATGCTCGGTGCATTGCTGAACGGCCTGCTCAAGGCGCTCTTCGACCGGCCCAGGCCGGATCTGTGGACGTCGCCAACGCCGTTCTCGGGGCTGAGCTTCCCGAGCGGGCACGCGATGAGCAGCGCCACCCTTGTCGCCGCGCTTGTCGTACTGACGTGGCGGACGCGGTGGCGGCTTCCCGTGGTGATCTTCGGAGTGATTGCGGTCATGGCGGTTGGGTTTTCCCGGCTGGTCCTGGGCGCCCACTATCCCTCCGATGTGCTCGGTGGGTGGGCCTTTGCCTTCGCCTGGGTCAGCGGTGTGAGCCTCGCCCTGACGAGGAGGCGAAGCCCGCCCGGCCCGGTCCCGGCGCCGCCGGAGGGGTCAGCGGCCGGTAGCTGACCCGTCCTTGGGCAGCTGGTGCCGTAGGCGCCCGCTCCCTGGCGACGGCGTCCACGGTGACTGCACCCTGGTCGGCCGCGACGACGGGATTGAGCTCGATCAGATCGAGGTCTCGATCGAGGAGCAGCCCCCCAACCCGGGCGGCGATGCGGGCGACGGCAGCAATGTCGATGGCGCGGCCGCCGCGGCCGCCGCGGAGCAACCTCGCCCCGGCGAGGTCAGCCATCGCCGACTCGATCGAGCCGGCGCGAGCAGGCAGCGGGACCACCGCGACGTCGTTGTGGACCTCCACCCAGATCCCACCGAGCCCGACCACGACGGTTGGGACGACTCCCTCCCGCCGGGCGGCTACCAGGATCTCGATCCCCGGCTCGGCCATCCTTTCGACGAGGACAGCCGTCGACGAGTGACCAGGCAACCGGCGGAGGCGGGCGAAGGCGGCCAGGACGGCGTCCTCATCGGTCAGGTCGAGGGCAAGCGCGCCGAGTTCAGTCTTGTGCAACAGGCCGGGAGACGACAGCTTCAATACGACGGGAAAGCCGATGCGACGGGCGGCCGCGGCCGCCTCGTCTGCGGAGTCGACAACGACCCCCGCGGGGACCGGGATGCCGTTCGCCCGCAGCAACGACTTCGCCTCGTGTTCGGCCAGCCAGCGGCCAGGCTGCCTGGCCTCCGGTGGATTGCGTGGTGGTTTCCACGGTGAGTTCGCCCTGCTGGCTGCCGCTGCGATCTCGGTTAGTCGCTGAGCCGAACCGGGTTTCGCGCCCAAGGCGGCAGCGCAGACGAGCGCGGTCGAGAGCCCGGCGACCGGCGCGATGCCGGCTTCGAGCAGCCGCATCGCGCTTGGTTCGTCGAGCAGCTCAGGCAGGGTAGAGGCGACCAGCACGGGGACGCTCACATCCGCTGCCCCGGCCATCACTCCGTCCAGAGTGGCATCCCACTCTGCGCTCATCGCGGCGTCCATACCAAGGGGGCGGTCGTAATAGACGAGGATCCGGTCGATGGCCGGGTCCTCGCCGACCACCCGAACGACCTCGGCAATGGGGTCTGCCTTCCCCCAGAGGACTGCTGTGTAGTCGAGCGGGTTGGCGACCGCGGCCGTCTCCGGCAGCAACGCCAGCAGCCGGGATCTGGTGAGCGCGCCGAGCGGGGGGAAATGGATGCCCAGCCGCTCCGCCTCGTCGGCAGCGCAGGCTGCGTCTCCGCCGGAGCAGGTCACCACCGCGATGCCACCGGCCGCGCTCGGCGGCACAGGCTTGCTCACCGGCGCAGAGTCAGCTGCGGCAGCCGCAGCTCGGCGCGCTCTCCTGCGTATTGACAGGGCCTTCGCGAGTTCGAGCAGCTCGTGGGGGTTGCGCGCCCACGCGCCGCCGGCCTCCTCGACCAGGGCACGCAGCACTCGCGCGTCACCGGCGACGGCGCCCGTGTGTGCGGCCGCAGCCGAGCGGCCGAGCACACTCTGGCCGGCCTTGAGTACCGCCACGCTGACACCCTGCTCAACGCAGCGAGCCAAGCTCCGCGCAAGTTTGGCACCGTCACCGTCATCTTCGAGGTAGAGCGCGACGGAGCTCATGCCGTCGGCGTTCGCGAGATATGCGAGGTAGTCGGCCGCATCGAGCACGGCCTGGTTCCCGCAGGAGACGACGGTATGCAGCTGGAGCGCACGCCTCGTCGCGATCGCGTTGACGGCGACATTCCCGCTCTGCGAGATGAGGCCGACGTTGCCGGCGGGCCGCGGATGGAAGGCATCGCCCCACAGGATGGCTCGGTGCTTGAGTGCGATGATCCCGTTTCCGTTTGGGCCGCACACGGGAAGATCGTGACGGTGCGAGGCAGCGATCAGATCGTCCTGCAGACTCCGGCCAGCCGGAGTCTCGGCGAATCCGGCCGCGAAGACGACCGCCGAGCGGCAGCCAAGCGTTCCGGCCTCGTCCACGAGGGCCGGAACGGTTGCTGCGGGCGTGGCAATCACCACCGCGTCGACCGGCTCGGGGAGCTGGGCCAGCCCGCGGACGCACTCCACGCCGTGCACTCGGTCCGCGCTGGGATGCACCCCATAGAGCCGTCCTGGATAGCCGGCCGCGACCAGGTTCGCGAGGGCCTGGTTCCCGTACGTCCCTGGGCGTGGGGATGCGCCGACCACCGCGATGGAACGCGGCGCCATCAGTGGTTCGAGCCGCATGGGGTCGGTGGGCACCTGCGGCCCGGTCATGTAACCGCCCGGCCGAGCACCGCAGCTGCAGCATTGCGTCCGTTGAGGCCGATCACAGAGCCCGCCGGGTGAGTGGCCGCACCGCAGAGCCAGAAGCCCGCGATGCCGGTATCTGGCGTCAGCCGGTGCTCCCACATCTGATCCGGCATCGTCTCGCCCTGGAAGATGTGGCCGCCAGTCAGGCCGATCCGCGCCTCGATGTCGGGCGGGCCGAGCACCTCATATTCCTCGATGCACTCGGTGATGTCCGGCGCGAAGCCCTCGATGAGTTCGACGAACTGCTTGGCGATGGCTTCTCGCTGCGAATCCCAGGTTTCTTGCGCGGAGAGATGCGGGCCCCTATCCGGTCCGGCAGTCGCGAGGCTGTAGGGCGCGTACTGCCCGAAGACGCTCATCAGATGTTTGCCCGGCGGCGCGGATGACGGGTCGTAGCCGGTCTGGAAGTAGATCTCGCCGTAGCCGACGTTCGCCACTCCGCGCTTGCAGTCCTCGAACGCCGCTTGCGCGGCATCCATCCCCGGAGTCACGGAGATCATCGAGAAGTGCGGGTAGCGCTCACCTTCGGCCGCGGTGAAGTTCGGCAGCGCCCCAAGGGCGGCATTGA
>Ga0184635_10000339_pt1 | contig 11446 bp, 7 predicted proteins | sample PLM3_30_b2_FD_133147 | JGI IMG/M metagenome (GOLD analysis project Ga0184635, IMG submission 133147) | Groundwater sediment microbial communities from an aquifer in East River, Colorado, USA - PLM3_30_b2 | ecosystem: Environmental > Terrestrial > Soil > Riparian zone | place: USA: East River...
CCCAGCACCAGGACGACGAGGAGGGCACCGATGAGAAGCGCTCTCGTGAGGTTGTCGATCGACGTGTCGATGAAGTTCGCCGCGCGGAAGATCTGCGTGTCGAACTCGATGCCGGGGAGGCCCGGCTTCATCTCTTCGATCGCGGCTTCCACGTCGTGAGTCACGTCGAGTGTGTTGCCCCACGGATTCTTCTCGACGATGAGCAAGAGACCGGGCCCGCCGTTGACGACGGCGTCTCCGGCAAGCGGTTGGGTCCCGATCACGACGTTCGCGACGTCGCCCACCCGCACCGTTTTCCCATTCGACTTCGTGATTGCGACTCGAGCGAGGTCGTGAGGCTCCTCGATCGGCAAGACGTGCTCGACGACGAACCTCTGGTTGGGTGTGTCGACGAACCCTCCGGTACCGATGAATTGCCCTTCCGAAAACCTCAACAGCCCAGCGTCCAGCGAGTCGGAAGTCGCCTCCATCACCTGATTCAGCGACACGTTTTGCCGCTGCATTCGCTTCGGATCGACTTCGACCTGGAATTGCTTCAGGTGCTCGCCCCACATCGCCACATTGGACACACCGTGAACCCGAAGCAGACGCGCTCTGATCTTCCAATATGCGATCGCCGACAGGTCTTGAATGGAGAGGTTCTTCGACGAAACGCCGATCTTCATCACGCGGCTCGTCGTGGACGCCGGCGGCATGATGAAAGGCGGTGCTGCCCAGGTCGGCAACGATGGCGTGATCATCTCGATTCGCTCTTGCACGAGCTGTCGCGCATGCTGGAGATCGGTTCCGTCTTTGAAGATGAGCTCGATCGACGAGAGCTGGGCGACCGACTTCGAGCGAATCACATCCAAACCATCGAGGCCGGTGAGCGCCTGTTCGAGCGGAATGCTGACCAATGTCTCCACTTCGGTCGCGGAAAGCCCAGTCGATATGGTCTGGACCTCGACACGCGGCGGCGCAAACTCGGGGAACGCGTCCACGGGCATGGCTCGAAGCTGCTGGACGCCGAAGACCGTCATCACGGCGGCAGCGGCCAGCACGATGAACCGAAACTTCAGACTTGCCGTCACGATCCAACGCATCAGTGCTCAAACCCCCCGCGCGCTGTTGATCGAGATCGTCGACGTTTCATCTCATCAGTCCTCTTCGATGCCGCCGTACTCGACGCCCCAGATCTCGGTTGCGCCGACGGTCACGACGGGAGTCCCGGAGGCAGGACCCGCTGAGAGAATCGCCCGCTCCCCGTCGATGCGGTCGACGGTGATGTCCTTCCGTACGAAGACGAGGTGCTTCGGGCTCGTATACGTCCAGGTGGCGCCGTTCGGGTCGTACAGGACCGCGTCGTAGGGAATCACGGTTCGATTCCCACTTGCGCCGCGAGTCGGCGCTGTTCGGACGCCGATCCGCTGCGCCGCTCGAGAGGTCAGGACGACGCGAGAGAGGTCCGTGCCCTCGATTGCTTCGACCGTGGCAGGCTCGTCCGCAGCCACTTCCTCGGACCCGCCGCCGCAGCCAGCGCCAAGCAAGGCGCAGCCGATGATCACCACTGGTATGAAGCCGTTTCTTCGCAGCATCTTTCTCCTCCCCGAGAGCAGTCCGGATCCGTGCGCTCGACTTACGAGGCCGGGTCTGGCATGGCTCCTTTCTCGACGACGGCGTTTGCGGTTGGAGCCGGTGTTGGTGATGCCGGCGCGAGAACGGTTGTCAGATCCCCGCGTGCAGGCGCCTCCGGACCCTCGAAGACGGTGCCGAACCCGAAGCGCAAGTAGAGCGCGGGCATGACGAAGAGCGTGAGCCACGTCGACGTCACGAGTCCGCCTATGACCACGATCGCGAGCGGGTGCACGAGCTCGTAACCGGGCCTGGCGCCCATGATCACCAGCGGCAGCATGATGAGGGCGGTCGCCGAGGCAGTCGTCACGATCGGGACGAGCCGATCGTGACCGCCCTCGAGAACCACCTGCGAACGGGACGACCCCCCTTCGGCGTGTTCGAGGTGTCGGTATCGGCCGAAGAGCAGGAGGCCCTGTCTCGTGGCCAGTCCGAGCACGGCCGCGAGGCCGATGAACGAGCCGAACGAGAGCGTGCCCCCGTCGACCAGAGCTGCAAGCAGGCCTCCGGTCAAGGCGACGGGCAGAGTGAGGAAGGCGAGCGTCGCGATACGCCAGCTCCCCAGGAAGGCCTGGAGGGTCAGGAAGATCCCGAGTGCAGCGGTGATGCCCAGAGCGAGCAGCCGACCGGTCGGCTGACCAGACGAAGAGAGGACCTTCGTGTGGTACTCGAGCGGAAACTGCATCTCGTCGAGTCGATCCCGGATGTCGCCCGCCACAGACCGGCGATCGCCGCTGACGTCGAGACCCACATCGAGGTAGCGCGAGACGCCCTGGCGCTGGATGACGACCGGATCCGCCGCCACGCGCACGTCGGCCACCTCGCCCAGGCGCACGTGGCCTCCGCTCGGTGTGTCGATCAGGAGCTGACGGATGCTCGTCAGGTCGCCACGCGTCTCGGGCGCTCCCCAGACGACGACGTCGAACACCTTCTGATCCTCGAAGAGGCTGCCGACGACGATGCCTGAGATGAGCGTGGCTGCTGCCCGGCGCACGTCGCCCGGCTTGATCCCGTGCTGCTGGGCCTTCGCCAGGTCGACCCGGATCTCGAGCGTCGGCTGCTCGACCGGCAGCGAGATGCGCTCCCGGGCCACGCCGTCGATGCCCGACACGGCCTCCATCACCCTTTTCGCCTCGGCGCGAAGGACCGCGAGCTCCTCGCCGTACACGCGTACCGTGACATCGTCTTCAGGTGGCGACAGGACTTCTCTGGCGCGCGAGTTGGAGAACGTGTCGATGCTCTCCGACAGCCCTGGATAGCCGGCCACGACCTCACGAACCGAGGCGACGGTGGCGTCGTAGTCGACATCGGGATCGATGCTGACCCAGAGCTCGGCGGAATTGATGTCGACGACCTGATCGGCGCGCACGGCGCGCCCGACATGGGCGCCGACATCCCGGACGCCCGGGAGCGAGCGGAGCTCGCGGCTGGCGAGACTCGTGATGCGGTCCATCTCCGGGAGCGACGTCCCGGGCGGGCCGTTCCAACGAATCAGCAGCTGCTGCTCCTTGAACGTCGGAAGCAGAGAGCTACTCAAGAACGGGACCGCCACGAGCGCCGCGACGATCACGGCACCGGTCGCGAGGTACACGCCGCGGGGTCTTCGGGTCGCCCATGACAGGGCGCGCGCGTATCCGTGCTTGAGCCACCGTACGAGCGGAGACTGGCCGCGCTCGAACGGGATCCGAGGGAGCAGCAGGATGCAGAGCGCCGGTGTCACGGTCAGGGCGACGACCATGGATGCGACCAGCGCGAGGAGATAAGCGCCGGCGACATCCGGGAAGAACGAGCCCGCGACGCCTTCCATGAAGAAGATCGGCACGCAGACGAGCGCGATGATGAGCGTCGCGTAGGCGCTCGGACCTCGCATTTCGAGCGTAGCGTCGAGGATCACCGCAGCCGTCGACTTGCCATTCGGCTGGAGACGCTGATCACGAAGACGTCGTTCGATGCTCTGGACGCCGATGACCGCGTCGTCGATGACGAGAGCGAGCGCGGCGACGAGTCCCGCGAGGACGATCGCGTTCATCGTCGTCCCGAACGCGTAGAGCACGAGAGCCGCAGCGACGAGCGGCAACGGGATCGCGGCAATGGCGATGAGCGCGGTCCGCAAGCGGAAGAACAAAGCGCCGATGAGCAGGACGCCGAGAAGGGCGCCGATGATCAGCGCCAGGGCGAGATTGTCGATCGACTTCTCGATGTAGCTGGCCCTGCGGTACGCCGTCGTGTCGAAGTCGAGGCCGGAGAGACCGGGCCGCATTTCGTCGATCGCGGACTCCACCTGCCGCGTGACGTCCAGCGTGCTGGCATTCGGGAACTTCTCCACGACCAGCAGAAGGCCCGGGCCGTTGTCGGTGAGGGCATCGCCGATGAGCGGCTGATGGTCTTCCGTGACCTTGGCCACGTCACCGAGCCGCAGCTTGGTGTTCTTTGCGCCCTCGACCGACACCTCGGCAAGGTCGGGCGCCGTGACGATCGGCGACACGTGATAGACGCCGAGACGCTGGTTCGACGTATCGATCAACCCGCCCGTGCCGGGAGTCGACGCTTCCAGGAACGTGAGCGGCGACACCCACAGCGCGTTGCCCGTAGTGTCGATGACCTGGAGGAGGGAGACACCTCGTTCTCGCAACTTCTCAGGGTCGACTTGCACCTGCAGCTGACGATCACGCTGACCCCAGATGGACACGTTCGCCACCCCGGGTAGACCCATCAGAGTGGGTTCGATCGTCCACCGAGCGAGCACGGACATCTCGATCGGGGACACTGTCTTCGATGAGATGCCGATCATCATGACGCGGTTCGTCGACGACAGGGGCTGCAGCATCTGCGGCGGCTTCGAAACGTTCGGCAACGCATGGGCTTGCGTCAGCCGCTCGGCTACGACTTGGCGTGCCTTGAAGAGATCGGTTCCGGGCTCGAAGATCAGCAGAACCCGCGACAGACCGGGAACCGACTCGGATCGGATGTCGTCCAGGAACGCGACGCCATTCAGCAGGTCCTGCTCCATCGGGACCGTCACGAGCTGCTCCACCTCGGCCGCGGATAGCCCGAGTGCCTCGGTTTGAACTTCCACGGTCGGCGGTCCGAACTCAGGGAGGACGTCCATCGGCATGTCGTTCAGCTGGCTGATACCGACAACCAACAGCGCCGTCGCAACGGCAACCGTCATGAGCCGGAACTTCAGGCTCGCCCCGACGATCCAACGCATCATGGCCGGCCACCTCCCCAAGCGGTTTCCAGGTCGAATCTCGCCGCTGAATGGGCGTCAGAATGCGAGCATTTGGGCCCGAAAGATCCCGGGAGACCGAAGTTGGACTGCGGCGCGCAATGCGCGCGCACAGGCAAGTAGCCGTCCCTCCGCAACCGGACGTACAGACGCCGCATTACCCTCTCCCCAGGTTGTTCCCTCACTTCGCCGAGGCTTCCTCGGCCACGCCTGTTGGCGCAGGACCTGAATTACTTCATTCCCGTTTTTTCTACAAGGGAAAATCAGGCTGCGTTAATTTTCCGCGCGAAATGGCTGGCTCGCCCGACGCATGACGGTCTACGCGGCTGGCAATCGGATCGTGAACCGCCCGCCGCCCGCGCTCGTCTCGACGGCGATCTCACCCGAGACCGCACGTGCGAGTCGGCGGGCGAGTGCCAGACCCAGGCCTGCACCCTCTGGCGCCCGTACCGCAGCCGCTCCTCGAACGCCCGGCTCGAAGATCCGCTCGCTTTCCTCCTGCGCGACGCCGGTGCCGTCGTCGGCGACATCCACCACGACCTTGCTCGCGTTGCGGTGGAGTGCGATCTCGACATGCCGACTCGCGTAGCGGCACGCGTTCTCGACCACCGGCTGGAGAATGCGCTCCGCGACGTCGGCATCAACCCCGATTCGAATCGGCACTTCCGGTTGCAAGACCCGTACGTGCACGTTTCGGGTCTCCGAGAGCGTGCGGCAGCTGTCTGCGGCGTTGAGGGCAACGTCGTAGACGTCGGCCGTGCCCCGCTCGGAAACCGCTTCCTCGCGAGCGGCGGTCACGAGTGTCTCGACGGTCCGTGTCAGTTGGCGAGCACTGGTGAGAATGGCACCGAGAGCATCTCGGTATGAGGCCGGATCTCGGTCTCGTCGTAGAGCCAGTTCCGCCTGCGTCGAGATCCGTGTGAGCGGGGTTCGGAGTTCATGCGACAGCTCGGCGGTGAATAGCCTCTCTCGGCGCAAGCTCGCCGCGAGCCGATCGAGCAGCCCATCGAGCGTGGAGGCCAGCAGAGTCAGCTCGTCGTTGGGTTCTCCGAGAGCGAAACGGCGGTCGAGGTCGCGATCGCTCCAGGCCGCAGCCTCTCGCGTCATTCGCGCAACCGGCTCGAGCGCCCGTGCCAGAAGCCAATATGCCGCGAGTCCTACGGTGCCCAGCAGGACGACTGCCAGCACGAGCGAGCCCAAGAGCGCTGCACGCTGAGTTTCCTCGTACGGCCGAAGCGAGATCCCCGCTACCAACGTGCCAGCGCGCTTCCCTCCGGACACGATGGGGACGGCGAGCAGCCGCGTCTCGTCGCCCGGCACGTCAACGACCCGTCTGGGCCCACCAGCGAGCGTTCGCGCAAACTGCTGTGCCGTCCCTCCCGTCCGTGGCCGCTCGATCAGCCGCCCCCCGGAGAAGACCCAGACCTGACTTTCGATGACACCGTTGGCGGGGGCACCAGGTTCCCGCAACTGCCCATCGACAGTCGTGAGGGCGGACAGATGATCCTCGGCCCGCTCCCGCAAGAGTCTGTTGGCGCTTCCGGTCAGGCTGCGAGCGAAGTAGAGGTTGAAGGCCACCGTCATCAGTGCGAGCGCACTGGCCACACCGACGAGGACTGTCAGCAGCAGGCGCCCGCGCACCGTTGCTGGAGCGAGGCGAAAGCTCACTCGATCCGGTAACCCACGCTGCGCATCGTCGCGATGCTCGGGGCGCCCGGCAGACTGCGTAGTTTGCGGCGCAGGCGCAAGATGTACGCGTCCAGCGTGTTCTCGTGCACGATCGCGCCTTCGGGCCAGGCTGATCTGATCAGGTCGCGCCGGCGTATCACCGCAAGGGGTGCGGCAAGCAGGCACGCGAGGAGGCGAAACTCCGTGGGGGTGAGGGTGACGGAGGACTGCTCGACCGAGGCGGAGTGACTGACCGGGTCGAGGACAAGCCCGGATGCCTCGAGCGGCCCATCCGTTCCGCTCCGGCGAAGTAAGGCACGGAGGCGAACCACGAGCTCCTCGAAGGCGAACGGCTTCGTCATGTAGTCGTCGCCGCCTGCACGAAAGCCGGACAGGCGGTCGGGGAGTGCATCCCGTGCCGTGAGGAACAACACCGGGAGCTGCCGGCCCTGTGCGCGAAGCGCGTTGCAGAGGTCGCGCCCGTCGGCGTCGGGGAGACCGATGTCGACGACAAGTGCGTCCGGAAGGGACCGCGCGGCTCGGGCGAGGAACTCGGCCCCACTCCCGAGGGCTTCGCTCTGAAAGCCCTCTTCCTCCAAGCCGCGAACGAGAACGCCGCGCAGCTCGTGATCGTCCTCGACGATGAGGATGCGCGGTGCTGTCATGTCTGTCTCAGTATGGCCTCGAGCGGCAGGTTGAGGGGGGTTTGGAGCAGGTGTTTGGACGCTGGCCAAGACGGGACTCGGCGATGCTGCAAAACGTCGTCGGGGCAGCCGGAGCCGATAGCCGATGCCGCGAACCGTATGGATCAGCTTTGGCTCGAAGTCGGCATCCAGCTTCTGCCGCAGCGCATGGATGTGGACGTTGATGACATTCGATGTGCCGAGGTCGGCGCTGCCCCAGACCGCAGAGCAAATCTGGGCGCGCGTCAGGACTTCGCCTGGATGGCGGAGCATGAACTCGAGGATGTCGAACTCGCGCGCCGTCAGCTCGATCGGACGGCCGCCTCGGCTGACCTCGTGCCTCCCCACGTCGAGAACGAGGTCGCAGACCTCGAGTCGCTCGTCGTGTACGGACAACGGAGTCCGCCGCAGCGCCGCCCGAAGACGGGCTAGCAGTTCCTCGAACGAGAACGGCTCTGTCAGGCACCCGTCGGCACCGGCCTCCAAGCCGCGGATGCGGGCGACCACGCTGTCGCCTCCGACCAGGATCAGGATCGGCACAGTGGAGCCGGCACGGATCGAGCGGCAGGCTTGGAGCCCGTCGAGAATGTGAAGACGCATGTCGAGCAGCACGAGATCCGGCCACCACTCGCGGACGGCAGACGGCGCCGAGAGTCGATGGGGTTCGACGCGCACCTCGTAGTCTGAGCTCTCGAGCACGGCTGCAAGGTTCATGCCTCTGCGCTCGTCGACGACCACGAGAACTCGCCGCAGTTGGCTCCTGCCCGCCGAACCGACGGCCGGGGGCACGTTGAGATCGATCCCGGTCCGCACAGAGATGCTGAGGGTTCTAGCGATCTCGAGTCATGGAGTCGCCAAACAGCGAGCGTCGAGCCGCCTCACTCGTTGGTCTCGGAATTGCGGCCGCTTGAGTCGCCTGCACGAATCACAATGTGAGCGAGAATGTCTGAACGAAACCTGAAAGGATCCTCACCGCACCATCGCCTCGAAATCGCGGATGCGGCCCGTTTCCTGCGTCTGCCGGGAGGCAAGCTAGGAAGCGCTTTCGGTCGCGTCATGGTCTCCGGCGAACGCGTTGCGACGATGCGCGCGGTCGCCACGTAAGAGAGAGAAAACCCGCTTTTTCCAGCGGGTTCTTCGAGGCTGCGGGGCAGGGATTCGAACCCCAACTTCCTGGTCCAGAGCCAGGCGTCCTGCCGTTAGACGACCCCGCAACGGCCCGCCGATTCTACCCGTCGGGGCCTGGCGCCACCGGCCCGAGATCGAGCCGGTAGACGGGCACGAGCCGTTTCTCGGCCTCCGTGTCGATACGGGCCATCACCTCGACATAGGGTTCGAGCCCCGACCCCGTGAGCTTCGCCTTGAGCAGACCGTCGACCTGATAGATCCCGGACGAGTTGTTCATCACGATCTCGACCATCACCGGCCGACTCAGGCCGTCTGTGATTCTCACCTCGTCGATCGCTTCTGCGGAGAGCGAGTGGATCGAGACCGAGCCACGCTCGAAGGGGATCCGAGAGCGACCCTTCGCCATGTCGAGAGCATCGGCGACACGCAGGATGCCGGCCTCGAGCGACAACGGTTCCCCGTCGGCGCGATGACTCGTGATCGCCTGGAGCGCCTCGGAGACGACGATCGTCAGCTCGGGCTCGTCGTAGATGCCGGCGAGCAGCTCTCGCATCTTTGGCTCTGCGAGGAACAGGCTCCAGTCCTCGTGATCACGCCGGTGGATCGACATGCCGATGTCGTGGAGGAGCGCGGAGAGCACGACGACGACCTCGGAGTCATCGGGCTCCAGCCGGTAGTCCCGCACGAGCGACAGCTCCACGCCGTGCTTCACGAGCAGGCGGCAGAGCTTCAAGGCGATGTTCGTGATGATCTGGACGTGGACCCACGAGTGGTCGTTGATCGCGAGCCGGAGGACGGCATTGACGTTGGCCGCATGCCACCACGCCTTCACCTGTTGGTCGGCGTCGACGTGCTCGAGGAGCCGGCGGAGCTTGCGGTTACCCCGCGCGGGGACGCGGAGGTGCATCGCCGCGACGGCATCGCGTGGTGTCATCCGCGTCTCCGGCACGACCTCCGGGACGACGAGCTCGGCTGCGTCCTCCATCTCCGGTTCCGATGCCATGGCGTGAGCTTAGAGCGTGTCCGAGGCGACCGCGGCTAGCACTAGGCCACCTCTTCGGCCCAGTCGCCGTAGAGGCTCATGTACGGGCCGCGCGCGTCGACGAGCTCGTCGTGAGTGCCCTGCTCGACGATACGGCCGTGATCGAGCACGACGATCAGATCGGCGCCCCGGATGGTCGATAGGCGGTGGGCGATCACGAACGCGGTGCGACCGGCGAGCAGACGCTGCAGCCCGCGCTCGATGCGCCGCTCGGTGCCGATGTCGACGGACGACGTCGCCTCGTCGAGGATGAGGATGCGCGGATCGGCGAGGAGCGCGCGCGCGAACGCGACCAGCTGCCGCTGCCCGAGCGAGAGCTTGAACCCGCGCTCACCGACGTCGGTGTCGAACCCCGCGGGCAGCTCCTTCACGAACCTGTCGGCGCCGACAGCTTCGGCCGCGGCCTCGATCTCGGCGCGCGTCGCTTGCGGGTGGGCGAACGCGATGTTGTCGGCGATCGTTCCGGCGAACAGAAACCCCTCCTGCGGGACGATGCCGAGCTGCTTTCGCAGCGATTCCTGCGTGACCTCGCGGAGGTCGTGACCGTCGATGGTGATGCGGCCCTCGCGAGGGTCGTAGAACCGCGTGAGGAGCTTCGCGATCGTCGACTTCCCGGCGCCCGTGTGTCCGACGAGCGCAACGGTGGTCGCCGGCGCCACGTCGAGGTCGAACGAGTGGAGGACGTCGGGCAGGTCGCCGTATCCGAAGCGGACGTTCTCGAAGCGAACGCGGCCGCGAATCTCCGGGAGCTCGCGGGCGGCGGGCGCATCCACGACCTCAGGCTCCTCGTCGAACACGACGGTGATCCGGTCGAGCGCGGCGGTTGCGGCGAGAAACGTGTTGTAGAGCTGCGAGAGCTGCTGTACCGGATCGAAGAAGTTGGCGAGGTAGAGGGTGAATGCAAGCAGGGTTCCGATCTCGACGCTCTCGTGCATGACGAGCGCTCCGCCCACCCCGAGCACGATCGCGGTCGCGATGGCCGAGAGCACCTCGACGGCCGGGAAGTAGACGCCGCTCAGCACCACGGTCTCGTAGTTCGCCTCGCGATAGCGCTCGTTGACACCGCGGAAGGTGACCTGGCTCGTCGGCTCCCGCGTGAACGACTGGACCACGCGCATCCCCGAGATGTCCTCGGCGAGCGTCGCCGTCACGAGCCCGAGCCGCTCGCGCACACGTCTGTACGCGCGGTTCGAGCGTGAGCGAAACCACGCCGTCACCGCGGCCATGAACGGAAGGACGACGAGGGTCGCGAGCGCAAGTCGCCAGTCGAGAACGAAGAGGACGACCGCCGTTCCCAGGAGCAGGAGCGAGTTCTGGACGAGGCTCGAGATACCGTCCGTGACCAGCTGGTCGAGTGCCTCGACGTCGTTCGTGATGCGGCTGATGATCGCTCCCGTGCGGTTCCGCTCGTAGTAGCCGAGCGAGAGTCGCTGGAGGTGGTCGAAGAGCTGGATGCGGAGATCGGCGAGCGCGCGTTCGCCTACCCACCCCGTGTAGTAGGTCTGAGCACCCGACAGCGCGAAGGCGGCGATCCCGGCCGCGAGGAAGATGGCCACGACGACGGTGAGGGCATCGAGGTCGCCCGGCACGATCCCGTCGTCGACGGCAACCTTCGCGAGGTACGGCGGGAGGAGCGCGACGAGCGTGTAGCCGACGAGGGTGACGATTGCAAGCGCGGTTCGGCTCTTGTACGGACGGGCGAGCCGGACGAGCATGCGGATGCGCCGGCTGGTCTGTCGCCACGACCAGTCGTCGACGCGGGCTTCGCGCTGGTCCGAGAGATGGCTTCCCGCCTGCCAGACCTTCACGTTCGAGCCACCTTCGCACGGGGCACCCCGGCCCACCACCCGCTGCGAGCGTAACGCCAGAGTGCGCACCGGTGGGAAACGACTTCGTTGCAAGTGTGTGCCAGCTCGTGGGCGATCGGCCTCGACGGATGCTGGGCCGGGTACGAAGAGCTCATCCTGCGACCACCTGCTGCAGCAGGCCGTACTCGTGGATCTCGCGAAAGACCGGGCTCTCCGCGAGCAGCTCGACTTGCGTCCCGCGCGCGGCAACCCTGCCTCGGTCGAGCACCACGATCTC
>Ga0184635_10000340_pt1 | contig 11441 bp, 7 predicted proteins | sample PLM3_30_b2_FD_133147 | JGI IMG/M metagenome (GOLD analysis project Ga0184635, IMG submission 133147) | Groundwater sediment microbial communities from an aquifer in East River, Colorado, USA - PLM3_30_b2 | ecosystem: Environmental > Terrestrial > Soil > Riparian zone | place: USA: East River...
GCGAAAGGATCGAACGGATTGCCCGCCTGATCGGTGATTGCCGTATCGGGATCGAATTCGATGGCCACCAGTCCGGGCGCCGGCGCAGAGATTTGGAAGGTGTAGACAGCATTCGAACCCGTTCGCGAGACGGCCGGCAATTCGTTCACGAACAGGTCCCCGGATTGCGCGCCGACGACCGGCTCGCTGAACGTGATCGTGATCTGCGTCAGGCTGCTGACGGTGCCGCCAGGAGCGGGTGAAACGCTCAGAATTGTTGGCGGCGTGATGTCTGCGGCTCGGATGGCAAGACTGCCGAAAAGCAGCGCCGCGGGAATAACGGCGCCAAGGAACTGCGTCTTCATAGGAAACGGGGCTGAGCTGCCGAAACTTTGGCAGAAAATCGCCTCACGCGCCAATGGAATCGTCGACTCCTTGCTGAGGCGTCATCCAAGGCTCCCACTGTCGGAGGTGGGCGGCCTCGGGCACGGCGCGGAAACGCAAAGTGTTGCTGGCTAACGCAACTAACTTCAACCGTGGCAACACGCTCCGGCGGCGGCTCACAGTGGCACGCCCCAATTGGAATTTCTTCACTGGGCAACTTGTCGGGCGGCGCATTTGCGGCTACGATGTCCGAGTGAAGCTCCGCAGAACAAGGTGCTGGGGATGGGTGTTGCTTGGTGTGGCGGTTCTGGCGAACTGCGCTGCTCAGGCTGCGCCGCGATTCATCCGGTTGCGCCACGGGATTATAGATACGAGCCGACCCGAGCCACCCGCGGTGGCGGCTGCCCGTCCCGCGGCGGGTGCGCAAGCCGCTTCCGGCCTTTACCTCGTCCAATTCCGCGACCACCTCCAGCCGGCCTGGCGGGCGACACTCGCCGCCGGACGCGTTGAGTTGCTGGAGTACGTCCCGGACGATGCGTTCGTCGCCCGGCTCGAAAGCGTGAGCCTGCCGGAACTTCGTGCCCTGCCGTTTGTCCAATGGGTGGGCCAATACAAGGCCGAATACAAAGTGCACGGCCGCCTCCTGGCCAATGCCGGCCAGAAACCCGGAGAGCAGGCCGTCACCGTCCTGCTTGCCCCGAGCGCCAGGCCCGATGAAATCGCCAGTGCCCGGGGCGCCTTCAAAGCCATTCATCAGCACGCCAAGCACCGGTTCGGCACCGTTTTTCGTGGCCTTGTCCCGAGCGGGTCCCTGCAGACTCTCGCCGAATCTTCGGCCGTCCTCTGGATCGAACCCGCGCCGAAAATGAAATTGTACGATGAACTTTCCGCCGAGATCATTGGCGGCGACTGCGGCGAGCATCGGACCTGCACGCAACTATGGGGCTTCGACGGCGCCGGAGTACGCGTCGCGGTCGCCGACAGCGGCCTGGACACCGGCCGGACCAACGACATGCATCCCGACCTGGCGGGCCGCGTGGCGGCGTTCTTCTTCTACGGGAACCTCACCGACGCCTCGGACGAGCACGGCCACGGCACGCACGTGGCCGGCATCATCGCCGGCAACGCGGCGACCGGCGAAGCCGACGAGGAAGGAAACCTCTACGGTCTGGGCGTGGCGCCAGGCGCCTGGATCATCGCTCAACGGATGTTCGATGGCGCGGGCAACTTCGAGGCCCCCCCTTCCTTCGAAGTGCTCACTCACGACGCCGTTCGCGCGGGAGCCGAGATCGGCAACAATAGTTGGGGGGACGACACTCAAGGCCGCTACGATGTGAGCGCCGCGGAGTTCGATGCCTTGGTTCGCGACGCGGACCTGGAGCAAGTTGGAGATCAGCAGTACTTCCTCGAATTCTCGGCAGGCAATGCGGGCCCGGGCACCCAGACCATCGGCAGCCCTGCCGTCGCCAAAAACGTCATTGCCACCGGCGCGTCCCAAAACAACCGCTTTGACTTCCTGATCTACGACGAGGGCCAGGAAGCCATGGCCGACTTCTCCAGCCGTGGCCCTGCGGAGGACGGGCGCATCAAGCCCGACGTGGTCGCCCCCGGTACCTGGATAGCCTCCCTGCGTTCCCAATTCGCGGACGACAATAACGCCTGGCTGGAGATCTCACCGAATTACATGTACATGGGCGGCACCAGCCAGGCCGGGCCGCACATCGCCGGGGCTGCGGCGGTGTTCCTCCAGTACTACGTCGACACTTACGCCATTGGCAAGCCCTCCCCGGCGCTCATCAAGGCTGCGCTCATCAGTTCAGCTGTGGACATGGAGGACGAAGCCGGCACGGGTCCAACGCCGAACATGGACGAAGGCTGGGGCCGGGTCGACCTGACAGAAATCATCGGGTCGGAACTCACTCACGACTTCGTCGATCAGACGAACTTGCTGAGCACCGGCCAGGCCTACGAACGCCAGATTATCATCAGCAGCGCCGACCAGCCCTTCAAGGTCACTCTGGCCTACACCGACTATCCGGGATTCCCCGCCGTGTTGCCGGCGCTCGTCAACGATCTCGACCTCGAAGTGATTGGGCCCGACGGACGCGTTTATCGGGGCAATCAGTTCGACCTGGGAGAGTCCGTCCCCGATGCCCCCGGCAACGACAATCTCAACAACGTCGAGTGCGTCCGCATCAGTGTGCCATTCGCGGGCGAGTACCGCGTCCGGGTCATCGCCCGCAACGTGGCGCAGGATTCCAGGGTGGACACGCCGAACGATGTGGATCAGGACTTCGCCGTCGTCATCAGCGGGAACATCCTGCCTCCCGAGGCGGGGGTCGTGTTGCTCGACCGCAGCGCCTATCGCGCCCCCAGCCAGGTTCATATCAAACTCTACGATGCCGACCTCATGGGCCTGGATTCGGCGGAAGTCCTCATGCGCAGCGCGACAGAATCCAACGGCGTGCCCGTCGTCCTTCACCTCCAACCGGCCTCCGGGGCGTTCACGGGCAGCGTGGCTACCGCGCTCGGCCCTGCGACAAGCGACAATCGGCTTCAGATCGCGCACGGGGACTGGATGCAGGTCGACTACTTCGACATCATCGACGGTATCTGGCGGTTCGCCCACGCTACGGCCGACCTCCAGCCGCCGGTAATCACCCAGGTCAGCACCACCAATCGCTTCGGCCAGACCGTCGTCTCGTGGCTCACCGACGAGCCGGCCAACGCCATCGTTCGTTTCAACACGAACAGCACTCTGATCCGGTCGGCGACCAATTACGTCTTCTCCACGATGCATGCCGTCGAACTCACCAACCTCGTCGTCGGCCGCACGTACTCCTTCGCCGTCGAGTCCACCGACATCGCGGGCAATACGACCTCGACCAACAACAACGGTGTGCCCTATACGTTCGTCGCCCAGCCCACTGCGACGGTGTTGCTGGTGAACAATTACATCGCGGACGACTCGGGCGAGTCGGTGTTGATTCCCGTCAGCACGTACACCAACGCCTTGGCGCAAAACGGAGTCAGCTTCGACGTCTGGAACGCCACCAGTGACGGCGCCGCCTTGCCCGGCTTCTCCATCCTGAAGCCCTATCCGCTCGTCATTTGGCGCGTCAATGACAGCTTTTACCGGAGCGACAGCATCCCCGCGGCCCAGCAGAGCGCCATTCAGCAATATCTCACGAACGGCGGTTCGTTCTTCATGGCCTCCATGGAAATTCTCTCCCGCCTCGGCACGGTGCCGTTCCGAACCAACGTGTTCTTCTGCCAGACCTTCGTGCCCAACGATCTTTTCGGAGGGTGTGTGGGCTGCGACGAAGACGTCGGTGTCGGGACCATCGAAGGTGAATCCAGCGACGCCATCAGCCGGAACATTTTCCTCACGTTGGATTACAGCGATTATCCGATGATTGATTTTCTGGGCATCGGGCCGGATGTCTCCGACACATTTGGGGCGGACACCAACGCCGCGCCGATGCTATTCGACCTGGTCAGCGGCAAGACGTGCGGCATTCGGTATCCCCGCACGGGGCAGGACAGCACCGGCCGGGTGGTGTTCTGTTCGTTCCCGCTCGATGCCATTCCGGATAGCGGGCTCAATCCGAACAATCGCGCCAGCTTCCTGCGCCGGGTCATCCAGTTCCTGGCGCCCGGCTCGGTGACCAGCGCCAACCTCGCCTTCGATCAAGCCGAATACCGCCTGCCCGACCTGGTGACCGTGGAGGTGAGCGATGCCGACCTGGCGGGCGGCCCGGGCCCGGTGGTGCGTTTCCGTTCCGACACGGATCCCAGCCTGATCCCAATCACCCTTCAGGAGACACCCACACCGGGGCTGTTCCGCGGCTTCATCCCGGTCGTCTCTGGAACCGATCCTCCCGATACCAACCTGCTGCACGCCCTGCACGGCGACCGGATTTACGCCGAATACTTCGACGCCTCGAGCGCAGAAACGATCGTAACCGAGGCGGAAATCGACAGCGTGATTCCCAACATCACCGGCATCGTCGTCACGCCGGGCTATGAGGATACCGTCATCGCGTGGAGCACCGATGAGCCCACCGACGGGCTCGTGCAGTTCGGCGAGTCCACTTTTCTGGGCCGCACTGCCTATAACCCCGAATTCACGTTGGACCATGAGCTGCTCCTGACAGGCCTCGTTCCCGATCGCGTGTACTTCTTCCAGGTCGTCAGTCGAGACCCTGCCGGCAACGCGGGCGTGGATGACAATTCGACCAACCTGTATATGTTCCGGACTCTGGCCCCTTTCCAGCCGCCCTACGTCGACGACATGGACTCGGCTGCCACTGTGACCAATTGGAGCGTATTCTCCAACGACGGGTCCGAAGCGCATTGGCAGCTCGGCGTGCCCAACAACGGCGTCGAGACAATGGCCCATTCGCCGCCCAACTGCTGGGGCAGCTGTCTGCACGGTGGCAATTTTGGGTACATCGACACGTTCCTCATCAGCCCGGCCATCGAACTGACCGGCGGCAACGTCGCCACCCTGCGCTTCTGGCATAGCTACGACTTCACTGAAGATCCAGGCAGCGACATCTTCCAAGGCGGCGAGTTGTTGATTATCACCAATAGCCTCAGTGACCCGCTTTCGCTGGCGGAGTATTTTGACGCCAACTTCGCCTGGGAACCGGAGGAGATCGATCTCAACCCGTATCTGGGCCGGGTGATTTTCCTGGTGTGGCACCACGCGTTGATTTCCATCGACAACCTGCCCCGCGCCGGTTGGCTCGTCGACGACGTCTCGGTCGTCATGAGCAACGTCCCGCCCGTGACCATCGAAGTTACCAACAACCTTGCCCAGGCCCGCTTTGTCCTTAGCGGTCCCGTCAGCCGCGCCGGCCAGGGCTATCGCACGGTCGTCACCAACGCGCCGCCGGGCACCTACACCGTGAGCTTTAACGCCGTTCCTTACTACATCACCCCGCCCCGGCAGACCAACACGCTCCCCGCGGGCGCCAGCGTGGTGGTTCGCGGCAACTACTCCATCGTGGACAACAACGCTAACGGCCTCCCCGATCCGTGGGAGCAACAATATTGGGGCACCAACGGCGTGAACCACAACCGCAACACCGACGGTGACGGCGACGGTTTGAAGGACTACGCCGAATTCGTCGCGGGCACCAACCCGACGCTCGCCAATTCCCACCTGCGCGTCAGCAGTTACCACGTCCAGGCCAACGGCATGATCGTCTTGCAATGGCCCTCCGTCGCCGGCCGCATCTACCAGGTCCAGGGAAGCACCGACTTGGTGAACTGGACGCCGCTTTCGACCTGGATCCAGGCATCGTCGGGAACGACTTTGTACAGCCCGCCCCCTCCGCCATCCGGCCCGCCTCGTTTCTATCGCATCGAGGTCCGGCCGTAATTGAGTTTCACGCATCCAAGCGACGCGGACTGCCCATCCAGATATTGAATGCGCCGGGTGAGTAATTCGCGCCGACGAACCTGGCCTCTTGCCACCACGGCAGGGATTGGCGCAACAATGAATCTTCGGCGCAGTCCACCTCGGCTTCTGCCATGCGCCAGGGCTCGTGCCAGATGCGAAACAGCCGTCGTTGACTACCGCGCTGCGTGAAGCCCGTGTAGCGCTCGACGAGAAACTCCGCCAACGATCCTGGCTCACATTCTCCAAAGGCCCACGCGCCCGCCGTGGGCCGGGCCAGATAGTCGAATGCGGCGCCTCCGAATCGCGGTTCCACCCAGCCGCGCACGCCACCCTCCTTGCCAGGCGTAAAGTTCAGCCGGCCCCAGCGATACGGCAACCCGTACGTCAGCAGTCCGAACGGCACGCATAGACCATTCGAGATCCATTCGGTGATAAAATGGATGCCCGTCTCCTCCCCGTGGCGCACGTAGGTCCGCACGTTCAGGAAGCGTTGCTCGGCCAGCGGCGCGCAAAGCCAGCGCGTCAGCCGGCCGCCGCAGGCCAGGTGCATCCGGCGCATCGTGAACGTCACCAGGCTCACGAACGCGCGTCCGTCGAACAGATCCAATTCGAACGGAATCGCGCGCTGCAGGAGTCGGGCGTCGATTTCGAAATGCAGCATCACCAACTGCTCCCAATCCGCAAGCAGCAGGGGCGCACCTTCGCGCACAAGAAACCGCCGCCGTGCGCCGGCGTTCGGCGTTTCGGCCAGCCGCGCGTCCTGTTCGAGGCAATTCACGGCCTGCTCAGTGGGGCGCCTTCGCGCACAAATCCTCGAGTGCTCCTCGCAGATGAGGAAACTCGAACTCGAATCCCGCTTCCTGGAGCCGCCCCGGCACGACCCGCCGGCTCTTGATGATCAACTCCGTCTCCGTCCGCAGAAAGTACGCGCCGACTTCCAGCATCCACGTCATCGCCGGCAGGCCGAATGGCACACGGCAGACTTTGCGCAAGGTTCGCATCATCTCCGCATTCGACACGGGGTTCGGCGCGGCCAGGTTCACGGGGCCGCGGAAATCCTCCTGCGCCAGCAGCCACTCGATGGCCCGGCAGAAGTCGCGGTGGTGAATCCAAGACACGAATTGGCGGCCGTTTCCCATCCGCCCGCCCAGGCCCAGGCGTACCAGGCGCCTGAGCATGGGGAAAACGCTGTTCTCGCCCGAGCCGAGCACCATCGCCGAACGAAGCGCGACTTTGCGTGTGTCCGGCGTGCGGGCCGCCTCCAGCGTGCGTTCCCACGCCAACGCGACCTCGACGGAGAATTCGTCCTTCGCCTCCGGCGTCGCGCCAATTTCGCCGGTCGCTTCGTCATTTGCAGCGCCGTAACTATGTTTGTAGATCGTCGCCGTGCTGGAATTCAGCCAGATGCGTGGAGGCCTCCCGCAGAGCGCGATGGCCGAGCCCAGAACGCGGGTCGAATCGACGCGCGAGTCCAGGATGAGCCGGCGGTTCTCCTCGTTATAGCGGCAATCGACCGTGCGGCCGGCGAGATTGATCACGGCCTCCGCGCCTTCGATCTCGCGCTGCCACTGGCCCAACGTCCGGGCGTCCCAGGGAACTTCCCGGATTCGCCCGCCCTCGCGCGGTGTGCGCGAGAGAATGACGACGTCCGTCCCTCGCGCGGTGAGCCAATCGGCCAGCACTCGCCCGAGGAAGCCGCTGCCTCCCGCCAGAACCACTCGTTGCTTGTTCATGGGTTAGTCCTTTCTAAGAATTGGAGGATGCTGGATAACCGGCGACAATCGTCATACTGCATCCAGCGTCTTGTCTCTGTATTTCATTAGTGTTTATTCGCGTCCATTCGTGGTCGAACTGAATTGTCACCGCTAAGGCAATTCAAAGAACGCGCGGTGCCGGCGAGGTTGATTCGCGGCCCGCTCGTGGTAAAAGCGAAGGTCCTCCAGACCAAACGCCTTGGCCGGCGGCAATCCCCGTCGAATTTGATCGACACTAAAAGACGTCTTCGGAGCCAGGTCCGGGGGCAGCCGGTCGCACGGCGGCCACGGTTGCACGATGCCTTCCGAAAGGATCCGCACTTGCGCGATTGAAACCAGCGGAATCACCATCAGCCGCTCGATGCACCAGGCCAGGGCATAATGGAACCACAACGGCAGCGGAAACATCAGCGGCCGGCGCCCCACTGTCTGCGCCACCCGCCGGACCGCCGCGCCCAAGGTCAGTTCCTCCGGGCCGGTCACCGCCACCGTTTGCCCCGTCAGCGCGCCATCCACCAGCGACGCTTTAAGCAGAGCTGCGATGTCTTCCACCGCCGTTGGCCGCACGAGTTGGTCGCGGAATCCCACCAACCCGAAGACGGGAAACGTATGAAACGCGTGGCTCAAGTGGTCGAGCATGTGATCGCCGCGTCCGTAGATGACGCCGGCCTTGAAGACGGTGTAGTCCAGGCCGCTGCGACGCACGAGTTCCTCGGCTGCCCATTTCGATTCGTGGTAACCTGAGCCGCATTGCGGACGAGCCCGCAGGAAGCTGAGCAAGGCAATCCGCTTCGTCCCGGCCCGGCGCGCGGCCTCTATCACGTGACGCGTGCCATCGACGTGAACGCGCCGGTATGTCTGCCCGCCGATCTCACGGTTGATGCCCGCGCAATGCGCCACCGCGTCGCAGCCGGCGAACGCGCGCGCCAGCGCCGCCGGATCATCGAGGCCGATGGCGTGGAAACTCGCCCGCGGCAGTTCGCGCGCCGTCGGGTCGCGCTGGTCGACGCCGCGCGCGATCAGGACGACTTCGTGCCCTTCGCTTATGAGCAAACGCGCCAGCGTCCGCCCGACAAAACCCGTGCCGCCCGTGATGGCAATTCTCATAAGGTGCCTCCCTTCCAGACCGCCAGCCCGTAGACCGCCACGAGGTAAACGAACACCAGATTCGTCGCGTGGTAGCCAACCTTGTAAAACCGGTTCGTCAAGTAAGGGCCCACATCGAATACGAACGCAGCGACGCCCAGGCGGGCCGTCCAGAACACGAGCAGGAACAGGCAGAGCGCCCTGGCCAGAGGTGTGCCCGCAGCCAGCGCGTCGGCATAGAAGAACGTGATGAGCCCGAAGCTGGCCAGCAGGAGCGCGATGAAGGCGAAGTAAACCAAGAACAACCGGCGGATGAAGGGCGGCAGGCTCGCCAGGTGTTCGCGCAGTCTCACCGTCCGTGGCATGAGCGCGCCAGCGCACAGCAGTCCGAGGTGGAGCAGGCCGGCAACTTGTAGAAGGATTGGAAGTGTCATGGGACCTTTCAGGTTGCGCCGATCGCTTGAAGGAACGGCAGGATGACTCGATGGACGAAAATCGGATTGAACAGCCAGAACGCCGGCCCCGCCGCGACCAGGAGCGCGTAGGCCCTGCCGCGCCAGCCGCCTCCCAACCCGAGCCGCCGGCCGGGAGCGCTGCGCTCGAACAGGATCGCCACGCCTTGGGCCAGGAAATACGCCGTGGGCAACCCGTAGCCCCCGCGCGCCGGGACCGACAAAACCAACTCGTGCAACAGCCCCGACACCAGGAACACAATCAACAGCGCGGCACCCTGGCCCAGCCGCGCGGCAATGGGCTTGAGCAGCAAGCGCCGCGCCGGCACGCTGAAGCCCAGGTTCCATCGCCGGCCCCAGAATTCGGACAGCGATGCCGCCCGCAATGGCGCGCGCATGATTGGCGGGGCGTCTACGCCGGCGTTGCGCCACATGAGCGAAAGGAGGTGGAACAATCCAAAGTGAAGGAACAATGCGACTCCGATCATCCCCACCCAGCCGGCGGCCAGCAGCGAGACACCCAGGGCGACTCTCGCAATTCCCCACACCAGCGTTGCGCCCAGGAAGGTCTTGAACGCTGCGGCAAGCCATTCGCGCGACGCGGGCGGAGATTCGTGCATCGCCGGAGCCAGGAACCGGCGCGCGTCCATCCCGGGCCAAAGCGCGAGGAATCCCAATGTCCGTCCCTCCAACCTGTAGGTAGGGCGCGCCGCTCCGCGCGCGCTGCGTTCGGCAACCCCGACCGGCGCGCGCGGAGCGACGCGCCCTACCACGCATGCGCCCCGATCCGCGTCGCGCCGCATGAGCCACTTCAGGCCTGCAAACAGCGCAAACGCGACACTCCACATCAAGAGCCACGCCGGAGCGCTCCACGTCCCGAGCATCGCCAGGGCTGGAAGCAGGACGAGGGGCAATGCGTCCACAGGGCGAACGCCTCCGCCACTTCCGCTGGGGGCCTCCACGGCGCATGCCCCGCCGAAGCAATGCCGCCGGGCTGCGATCCAGCGGTAGCCTGCGTCCAGTGCCCGTTTGCACAACGGGAGTTTCGCGACCATCCCCAACCACGCAGCCCACCAAAAATGTCTCGCCAATTCAACGACCGCGGCGGCGCCGCCGAAAACGCGGCCTTGCGCGGTCACCACGCGCATCTCGCGAAGCAGTTCCGCTCCGCCGTCCAGTCCCGCCCGGTCCCCCTCCGTTTGCAAAGGCGCCAACTGGAACTTCCGCCGGGCCAGGGCGCGCTCCCAGCGTCGCGCCAGCGCAACGCAGAACCGGCAGTCGGCGTCGTAGAGCACCCAGCCGATACCTGTTTCGTCCGTTACTTTTGTTAATTCAGTATTCACAGAAACTCAGGATCAAAAAAAGGGAGCCGCCTGGGGATCCCCGGCCCCCTTCTGCTGCGAGCATTCCCCACAACAGTTCGCGCCCGGAACTCTCGAACCGGGATTGGAGTGCCGGGGCTCGGTCGGCAGGAGCAGTGGGACATCGTTCGCGCCGGGTGATGCTCGGCGTTCTGGTTCCTGGGCGGGGCCGGGTTAAGCGATGGGATATTCACGGTTCAATCCTTTCTGGATCCAAACAGTTTGCGCAGTTGCTCGCCTGCACGAATGAACTTGAGGATGCCGCTGGTGGGGAGCTGCTCCACCTTGCCGTACCAGGCGCTCATCGTGGCGAAGAACTCCCGCATGGCGGCCAGGCGCTCGCGGGTAAGTTCCTCCGCCTTGCCCCCCTGCTCCGCCTGCGCGACGCAGGTGTCCAGCACCTTGAGGGTCGGGTCAATCTCCCGTTTCTTCCGCTCGTCCAGCACGGTGCGGAACATCTCCCACACGTCGGCCGTGACACCCTCGAAATGGTCCCGGCGGTCGCCGAGGACGTGGGTAATCTTGATCAGCTTCCAGTTCTGCAATTCGCGCAGGCTGGTGCTGACGTTGGAGCGGGCCACGCCGAGGGCCTCGCAGATGTCGTCGGCGTTGAGCGGCTGGGGCGCCAGGTAGAGCAGGGCGTGAAGCTGGGCGACCGTCCGGTTGATGCCCCAGCGGGCGCCCATCTCGCCCCAGTGGAGGATGAACTTTTGTTGGACTGGCGTCAGTTTGTTCATGGCATCCGTTATTTCTGTCTAAACAGAAATACCAGAAATTCACGATTTGTCAAGCCGCCGAATGGGGCAGGAGCGCCCATGGGCGCATCTTGCATGTGCCGCGGATGGCCGACAACCGGCGCGCGCGGAGCGACGCGCCCTATCTGCACCGCGGAAGTGGTGGGGTGCGTCGCTCCGCGCGCGCCGCGGGCATATGGCGCCGACCCACTCGTGGCTACGGTGGTACTCGCGGGGGGTGTTGCCCAAACCCGCCGAGGAAGAAAGGGAGAAACCGGCAA
>Ga0184635_10000342_pt1 | contig 11431 bp, 6 predicted proteins | sample PLM3_30_b2_FD_133147 | JGI IMG/M metagenome (GOLD analysis project Ga0184635, IMG submission 133147) | Groundwater sediment microbial communities from an aquifer in East River, Colorado, USA - PLM3_30_b2 | ecosystem: Environmental > Terrestrial > Soil > Riparian zone | place: USA: East River...
AAGTCAAATACCAACTCTACTTACTATTCATAACGGGCAATACCAGGGTTGGATGGATTGGGGCAAGAATCATTATATACCTGCTTATGATAGTTGGAAATGGGGAATGCTTGATTGGAAAAAGAATATTAACCCATTGGCTTGTGCAGTACGATGTGCATGGAAGGTAAATACAGTAAGTCAAAGCTATATGGATGAATTGCGAATTAGCGCTAACGGTCTTGAAGATCTTTTTGAATATGAAAAAGGAAAATGCAGTGGTATACTCAATGGGATAGATAGTGAAGTATGGGATCCGGAAACGGATGAATATTTAGCAAAAAATTTTTCTGTCGAAACTGTTGAAAAAGGAAAACAAAAGAATAAAAAAGAACTCTGTAAACAATTTGATCTTGATATAGAAAAACCTTTGTTCACTTTCATTGGAAGATTAGTAGGAGAGAAGGCCGCTGATATTTTGCCCGAGGCTATTAGTTCTTCGGTCTACCAGCATCAGGGGAATTGTAATTTTTTAATTCTTGGTTCAGGTGAGCCGGCTGTTGAAGGTCAATTGGAAAGTGTTAAACGCCAGTTAAGCGGTTATGTCAGTACATATATCGGTTATAGTGAATCGTTAAGCCATTTAATGTATGCGGGTGCGGATTTTCTTTTAATGCCAAGTCGTGTTGAACCTTGTGGCTTAAATCAAATGTATGCATTGCGGTATGGTACAATGCCAATTGTAAGAAATGTGGGCGGATTAAGAGATACAATTGTTGATATGGGCGACCACCAGGGCTTTGGAATTCGATTTAACGAGGCAACTGTTTGGGATGTGACGTATTCAGTCGGCCGGGCAATTGATCTTTATTATAATAAAAAAGCGCAAATGAAAGAGATGATCGAATTCATGATGAAGATCGATCACTCATGGGAGACATCTGCTAAAAAGTATTTAGAATTGTATCAATCCCTTAAGTAAGATGATAGATGATAATTGATGGATGATGGCTTTTGAATTATGGCTCTTATTAGTTTATTAAAAACTTCAAAACCTATTTATTAAACTGATAAATGTATTTTTATGAGTCACCAAAGTATTCTTAAATCGAAAAGCTTTGATTTTGCAGTTAGGGTTATAAAATTGTATAAATTTCTTAAAAAGAATTATAGCGAGTACGAACTGTCTCAACAATTATTGCGATGCGGAACTGCTGTCGGAGCTTTGATCCGGGAAGCAGAACATGGTGAAAGCAGGAAGGATTTTCTACATAAACTTAATATAAGTCTAAAAGAGGCGAATGAGTGTGTTTATTGGCTTGATTTACTCCATGCTACAGACTATATTAATAAAAGAATGTATGAATCTATGATGAAAGACGCTGTTGAATTGCTTAAAATGCTAATTTCAAGTGTAAAAACAACTAAAAACAAAACCAGATGAAATAATGTAATTGTCATCTGTCATCTATAACCTATCATCTTTCATTTATGGCGGTCAGAACTATTACTCATTCAAAAGAGATCCTAAGTGTAATTCTTGGTGGAGGAGCCGGCTCAAGACTTTATCCATTGACGGCAAGCAGAAGCAAACCCGCTGTTCCTATTGCCGGCAAATACCGGTTAGTTGATATTCCTATTTCTAATTGTTTAAATAACGGAATAGGAAGAATGTTTGTGCTTACACAATTCAATTCTGCTTCGCTGAACAGGCATATAAAAAACACCTATCATTTCAGTGCATTCAGTAAAGCGTTTGTTGATATACTTGCCGCAGAACAGACCCCTGATAACCCGACCTGGTTCCAGGGAACAGCAGATGCGGTAAGACAAGGCTTAAGACATATTGAGCCATTTGAAAGCGATTATGTTCTGATCCTATCCGGAGATCAGCTGTACCAAATGGATTTTGCTGAAATGCTCGAAAATCATAAAGCGCTTGGCGCTGATATTTCAGTCGCAACAATTCCGGTTGTGGAAAGAGAAGCTCCTGAATTTGGGATACTAAAATCAAAAGAAGGATTGATCGATTCTTTTATTGAGAAACCTAAAAAAGAGCTTTTGCCTGATTGGACTAGTGACACAGGTGCAGAAATGAAAGCTAAAGGAAGAAATTATCTCGCCTCAATGGGCATTTATATTTTCAATCGCAATTTATTATTTGAATTTTTACAAAATGAATTCCAGGATGCAACAGATTTTGGAAAAGAAATAATTCCACAGTCGATCAAAAAATATAAAGTGGCCAGTTATCAATACACTGGTTACTGGACTGACATTGGAAATATTTATTCATTCTTTGAAGCTAATATTGACCTCACAAAAGATATTCCGGATTTTAATTTGTTTGACAGTGACCAGGTAATCTATACACGTAGCCGTATGCTGCCTCCTGCAAAAATAAGTGGCACTACACTAGAGAAAACATTGGTTGCTGAAGGTTCGATCATTAATGCAAGCCGTGTTGAAAATTCTGTTATTGGAATTCGCTCCCGAGTGGAACATGGTACCACTCTTGTAAACACGTATATGATGGGCAGCGACTATTATGAAACAATTGTTGAGATCGCACATGCAAAAGAGCGGGGTATTCCATTGCTTGGTATTGGTAATCGTTGTTATATAAAAAATGCGATCATTGACAAAAACGTTCGGATCGGTGATGATGTAAGGATCAACGGAGGCACACATCTTGAAAACAAAGACCACTCACTTTATACTGTAAAGGATGGAATAGTAGTTGTAAAGAAAGGAGCGATCATTCCAAATGGTTTTGTGATCAGTTAATAAAAATAAAATTTTAAGTAAGGGAACTTCGGTTCCTTTTTTTTGTGATCGAAATGTGTGTTGAATACATAATCTTCCTATCTTCCGCATACATTCTTCATTTAACGATTGATTGCTATGGCTGGTTCTTCCTTTTCTTTTGAAGCAAGATCGGGTAGTTCAAAACCTAACCGGACTTTTCTGCAGATAATAAATATGAGTATTGGATTTTTAGGGATCCAATTTGCATTTGGTTTGCAGAATGCCAATGTCAGCAGGATCTTTCAATCATTAGGCGCTAAGATCGATGAGATCCCTATTCTTTGGATCGCAGCCCCACTTACAGGTTTATTGATCCAGCCAATTATTGGACACATGAGTGATAAGACCTGGCTCGGAAAGCTAGGTCGACGCAGGCCTTATTTTATGGTTGGAGCCATACTTGCTTCACTGGCACTTTTTGTTTTTCCAAATGTGTGGGCTTTATGGATGGCTGCCTTGCTTTTATGGATACTTGATGCATCCATTAATGTTTCGATGGAGCCATTCAGAGCATTTGTCGGAGACATGCTTCCGGATAAACAATTGACAACTGGTTTTGCTGCGCAAAGTTTTTTTATTGGTATCGGGGCAGTTATTTCATCAATACTTCCATATGTATTGGAAAAATTTGGTGTGAGCAACGAAGCAGTTTCCGGAATTCCAGATACTGTTAAGATATCTTTTTACGCCGGAGCAGTTGTTTTCATTTTAGCGATCACATACACGGTTCTTACAACTAAGGAATATTCTCCGGAACAAATGAAAGAATTTGGTGAGTTCAGTGAAGCAGATGTTCATTCAAAGAATATAAAAACACCTGCATCTGTTTTTATCAAAAGGGGATTGACCTGGTTTTCAATTGGGGGTGTTTTATCGGCACTTTTGTATTTGTATAATATGAATGCGGTAAACAAACTAGAGAAAGAATTATATGTGCTAACAGGCGGGATTGCAGTTTATGGTCTTTTTCAATTGCTGGCTGGAGCATTTCATAAAAATGGAAGAGATAACGGTTTTGTCGAAGTGTTGGATGATCTTGGCCATTTACCCGACACAATGAAAAAACTTGCTATTGTTCAATTCTTTTCATGGTTCGCATTATTTTCTATGTGGATCTATTCTACGCCAGCACTTGCGCAACATCTGTATAATACTACTGATACCTCTTCTGTTGAGTATAACAAAATCGGGAACTGGGTTGGTGTTTTATTTGCATGCTATAATGGATTTGCCGCATTATTTGCTTTTCTTTTACCTGTTTTAGCAATGAAGTTTTCAAGACCGGTTACTCATTTGATCGCATTGATCTGCGGCGGTCTCGGCCTGATCTCTTTTTATCTTTTTAAAAATGAAGATCTATTAATAATCAGTATGGCTGGAATTGGGTTTGCATGGTCAAGTATCCTGGCAATGCCCTATTCCATGCTTACAAAATCATTGCCTGCACATAAGATGGGAGTGTACATGGGGATATTTAATTTTTTTATTGTCATTCCACAGATATTGGCCGCCACGTTATTGGGAATATTTACAAAACATTTATTTGGCAACAATGCGATCTATTCGATCGTGCTTGGCGGATGTTCGATGATCATTGCCGCATTTCTTACTCTACGGATCAAAGACAAATAATTTTTTATGAAAAAAATATTCTTCTTCTTCTTTCTTTTCATTTCTCTCTGTGCATGGAGTGCTGATCCTTTTGAAATTTATCCATCTCATTGGTGGGTGGGAATGAAAACCAAACAGATCCAGATAGTGGTCAGAAGCACAGATCCAAATTTAAATATGTATGTAGATAAGATAGTGGTAAGATCATCAAGTCCTGATCTTAAGATTCTAAAAATACATCGTGTTGAAAACAGGCACTATTTGATCTTTGACGCAGTAATATCTGCAACTGCAAAGCAACAGACGGTTACGATTTCTTTTGGCGGAATAATAGCTGGCGAGTGGCAAAAATTTCAATTTCAATTAAAAGCCAGAAGTAAAGAGAATGGAAAGACAAGGGTAAAGGGAGTTACATCAGAAGATTTTGTTTACCTGTTAATGCCTGACCGTTTTTCTAATGGCGATCCCATCAATGACGCTTTTAATGATATGCGTGACAAGGAAGCTGATCGTAATAATAAATATGCCCGACATGGCGGCGATGCAAAAGGGATCGAGAATCATTTTGACTATTTAAAAGATCTTGGAGTAACAACAATTTGGTGTACTCCATTAGTTGAAAATGATATGCCCAAAATGGGAGAAGGCTCATTTAATCTTGCCGGGTTTCATGGCTACTGGTTCACCGATCATTATAAAATTGACAAACGTTATGGTGGGAATGAAGCATACAAATTAATGATCAGTGCGGCGCATAAAAAAGGATTGAAAGTGATACATGATGCCGTGTATAATCATATAGGTCTTTATCATTGGATGAATTTGGATCCTCCATCAAAAGATTGGATCAATCAATGGCCTGATTTTACAGGACCCAGTCATCGTGATGCATCGGTTTTCGATCCAAACAGATCAACGATCGATAATAATATTATGTTGAAAGGGTGGTTTGTTCGTCATCTCCCTGATCTTAATTTGGCAAACCCTTTTGTTGCGACTTATCTTATTCAAAATGCAATTTGGATAACAGAAGAATTCGGTTTTGATGGATTTCGTGTCGATACTTATAAGTATTGTGATGAAAAATTTTTAAACAACGTAAATACAGCATTGCTAAATGAATTTCCAACAGTTACCACTTTTGTGGAAGCATGGGGTCATGATGTTCTCGCCAACGCTTATTTCGTTCGCAACAATTTGAGTATTCCTTTTAAGCATAATGCGATGGGTGCACTTGATTTTCCGCTATGTGCTGCCATGCATAATAGTCTAACTCAAAAAGCAGAATGGACCTCAGGTATAAATGAATTATACCTGACACTTGCCAAAGATTTTGTTTACAAAGAGCCTTTGAACAACTGCATTTTTTTGGGCAATCATGATATGAACCGATTCTTTTCTGTGGTAGGCGAGGATATAGCAAAATTCAAAATGGGAATGGCGATGTTGCTTACGCTGCGTGGTATTCCTCATTTCTATTATGGCGATGAGATACTGATGAAGAATTTCAAGAATCCTACCGACCAGGAAGTGAGATATGATTTTCCGGGAGGTTTCCCCGGTGATCAAACAAATAAATTTGAGGCATCAGGAAGGACGGTCCAGGAAAATGAAGTGTTCAATTATATAAAGACCTTAGCTAATTATCGCAAAACGTCTTCGGCACTGAAAACGGGTAAAACAATGCAGTTCATTCCGCAAAACGGGGTGTATGTTTATTTTCGTTATGATGCTAAGCAAACAATAATGTGTGTAATGAATACCAGCGATCAACCTGCGACAATTGATCTTTCAAGATTTGGTGAACATATAAAGGATTTTACAAAAGCATACGATGTAGCAACAGGAGTTACATTTAACCTTGAACCAAAGCTTACACTTGGCGGAAAGTATTTATTAGCTATGGAATTGAAAAAGTAATTACAGGAAAATATTCCAGACCGATTGTTGTCCCCAGGTACCCCAGTCTTTAGTTGCTTTTCTCACTGAAGCTTCCAATTCTGTTGCTGGTTTCTTTTTTCCTTTTGTTGGCGCGGCAATAATATTTGTATTTACTCCATTCACCTGTAGTTTCGTCGCGATCCAGCTCGTAAACATCCTTGGGATGGTGATACCCAGGATCATGCCGGGCAATCCATGAATGCCCATTGGGCCACCACTAACAGTAATTTCGTCCGTATAAAAAGCAAATACATAAACGCTGTCAAAAATAACAGCTTGTGCTTTTCTGCAAATAAAACCAGCTATCTCACGGGTTTCATTCGGCATAAGTTTCCAATCCAAATTCATTAAAGAGTCAGAAAGTATATAGATATCACCAAAAACGGATTTTTGATTTACTCTTGTATTGCTATTGAAATCATTGTACCAAACATTATCTTCGGCATTGTTCGATCCCCATGGTAATTTGTCTTTTTCATTTAACCGGTCATATTTGTAGATGGCTTTATTATCATTAAAAGTCAATTTATAATAAGTGGTTGAAAAATTGGGCATTTTATCTTTGAACATTTCAGCAAACAAGCCATCCCCAAACATACGATGATTGTTTATCCTTACTTCATACTCGATCATGCCGTTATTAATGAATTGCTGTGCGTTTGCAGAGATCGCAGTTAGAATAATTATTGAAGCAACTATCTTTTTCATTAGAAATAATTTTTAATAATAAAACATTTTCGGCTTACCATGTTGCAGGCTTGCCATTTTTCGAAATATTCCAGGTAACTGTTAGAAGCCAGAATCTTTGGAGTGTTTCATAATAAGTTTCAGTATAGCTATAGCTGCTGAAATTCCTGTTATAACCCCTGTTCTCATTTAGAATATCATTGACCTGGAGTTTTAATTCAAGTTGATTTTCCTTAAAGAATCTTTTAATGAGATAGCCATTCCAGGTGGTGAAGGTATTGGCATCCGGGAAACGCGGATCTTTTTCGCGGACCTGCAATGATACATCCGAACCAATTTCATACTTCTTTGCAAATGTTTTGCTTCCGCTTCCATTAAGATTTATTGACCAGTATTTCGCATTGGCTTGTGTGTTTACTGAAGATTTGGAATCATTCAGGCTAAAGCTTGATGATATCCATACATTATATTTTTCCGCTTTATAAGTACTTGTAGAGATCCTGACGCTATAACTCTTTGTATTGTTGATGTTCTTTACTCCATTAATAAGTTCTACACTGCGGTTGAGATTAAAACCAGGGCCAATGCTGGTTCTCCAGCCAAATCCTTTTATTTTAAATCCATAATCAGAATAAAATCTTATATAATAATTACCGTCGGCATTCACAGTAAAATAGGTTCTTTTGCCAGTACTATCAACGATACTTGATTGTACAAAAGCATTATCAGTAAACCCAAAGCCCAGGTTTGTGAACATGCTTCTTTCTTTCAGCACATTGTAAAAATTATAACCAGCGTCAAGGCTATGCCTGAACGATTGTTTTAAGAACGGGTTACCGATATAGACATTCAACGGATCTGTGTTTACACGGGTTGGCTGTAATTGTTCCAGGGTAGGTGCAGTGGTCGCACCATTATAATTGATGCGAATACTTTCATTTTGCTTGAACTTATAAGTATAATTTGCCCTTGGAATAAAGTTCACAAAATCGTAATGAACGACGGTATCTCTCGTCAGGTCCTTTTTTTCAAACTGGTTAAAATCAACAGCACCGCCAAATGTAAGATTGTGCTTTTTCTTATTCAGCCTGAAACTAATACCCGGGGTATTTTGAAGACGATTGAATATAAAAAAATTACTTAATGAGTCAACCATCTCTTCGTATTTTCCATTAATGCTTTTTATATTGGTTTGACGGTCATTTTTGCTATTATTATAAGTTAGGCCATAGGTGAGTTCCATATAAAAGTCTTTCATAAGCGGCTCGGTATAAGAGATCCTGGTGCTAATTGTATTGCTATTGTTGTCGGTTATATTTACCTGGTCTGTAGTGTCGCGATCGTTGAGAACCCCATCCTTATAATAATTGTTCAAAGAATATAGTATTCCTTCAGATTTTGAATTGATCCAGTTAAAATCTGTATTGATAGAAAGTGTTCGTGCCAGTTTTTTGAACTTATGCCGGTAAAGGAGAGAGGATGCTACATTGTTTTTATCGGTATTGGTTTTACTCTTTCTTGTACTATTATTAATAAGATCACCATTTTCATCCAGCATTTCAGAAGAATAGTTAACATCGGCGAGGCTTGAATTATTATTGAATTTCGATGACCATTTCAATGAATTGTTTGAATCAAGATTGAACTCCAGCGTCATATTAACTGCATGCTTATTTGTTGAAGTACGGTTATCAGAGGTGCTATTGCTGCTCCACGGGTCTGTATCAGGCAAGAATGTCTGTGAAAATGTTTTTGTTAATCCCGGTGCAATAACTTTTGAATATTTATAGCCGCTGTTAAAACTATTTTTTGCATTATTAAATTTATCACTGTAATGAAAGCCAGCGTTCCAGTTCTGTGGAATCCCATTTCTGCCACCATAATAGTTTTCATCACCACCACCTCCAAAAGTCATATACATTCCTCCATCATCAGTAACCGTCATATTATCAGTAGCGCCACCATAGTTTTGCGCATCCTCCCAGTCAAGATTTGTTTGCCCGGTATTACTCATTATTCCATAGCCTGCGATCTTTCTTTTATTCTTGAAAAAGTTTGCCATTGCTGAGGTATTGTACTTATCCGGAAGTCCTCCACCTAATTCCACTTTTCCAAAATAACCCGCCATCTTTTTCATTTTAAGATTGATCGTTTTATCTTTTACACCATCGTCAATACCGGTAAATGCCGCCTGGTCACTTTTTTTATCAAACACCTGCACTTCCTGCACCGCATCGGCACGAATATTTTTTGTTGCGACGCCTGGATCGGTGCCAAAAAATTCCTCTCCATCCACCAAAACTTTTGTTACTCGTTCCCCCATGGCTGTTATCTGGCCGTTTTTATCAACAGTAATGCCGGGTAATCGTCGCAATAGTTCTTCCACATTAGCGCCTGGTCTTACTTTAAAGCTATCTGCTGTATAAACAAGCGTATCTCCTTTGATCTTGATGGGTGAGCCGCTTTTTACAATTACCTCGGAAAGCAGTTTGCTTTTTGGAGTAAGATGAACGTTACCGAGATCAGTAGGTGCAGTTGATTTTACTTCTATATTGTCAAAATAATCACCCATGTAAGGATGCGTTACCATGAGAATATAACTTCCTTCTTTAAGGCCTTGTATTTTAAAATTGCCATCCTTATCTGCACGTACAAATTTTACCAGTACAGAATCCTTTTTAGTTAGAACAGAGATGACAGTGTTAGCCAAACTCCTGTTTTCTGAAGTATCTTTTAATGCTCCTTTTAAAGTCTGTGATTGTGAAAATGCTGAAGATGCTATAAACAATAGCAGCAGGCCCGAAATTAGTTTTCTCATGGCGATAACAGAGGTTTAGTTTAATTGATTAGTGGGGTTCTCAAAAGGTGGATCAAACAAGCCGCTAAATTCCTTTATCTAATTGAATTATAATAGAAATAGACTCTAATTTTACGTTAAAGGGTCGTATATTCCATAAGCGGAAACCAGAAACAAAGATCGTATGACGCAAAAGAGCAAAAAATCCATAAGCGGGACGGAAGAGACTCAAGATCCAAAGCACAAACCAGTGAAAAAAAAGTACGAAGAGGAAAACTTTGTTGACACCTCCAAACCCGTTTGGAACTATTCGATACTTACAGATGACGATATAACGAATTTTCAAAATGGCACACATTATTCTTTGTATAAAAAATTTGGCTCACATTCCATCCAGGTCAATGATGTGTGGGGTGTTTACTTTTCTGTATGGGCTCCAAATGCAAGCTCAGTTTCTGTAAAAGGGAATTTCAATGATTGGGCAAATCATACGTATGAGTTATATCCTCGTTGGGATAAAAGTGGGGTTTGGGAAGGATTTATTCCCGGTTTCAAATTAGGGGAGGTTTATAAATATCATATCATCGGGTATAAAAAAAGAGCCCTTGATAAAGGTGATCCATTCGCAAATTTCTGGGAGAAGCGACCGTTGACCGCATCCATTTCATGGGATATGTATTATGATTGGCAGGATAAGGAGTGGATGAAGAAAAGGAAAAAGCATAACTCACTGGAGGCGCCATGGAGTGTTTATGAAGTTCATCTTGCCAGTTGGCAACGACCCGATAAAAATGATGAAGAATCCTATAACACATACGACCAGATAACAGAAAGATTGGTTCCCTATGTAAAAGAAATGGGATTTACACATGTTGAGTTGATGCCAGTAATGGAACATCCTTTTGATGGAAGCTGGGGCTATCAATGCACTGGTTTTTTTGCGGCAACCTCAAGGTTTGGCGACCCGCAGGGATTGATGCGAATGGTCGATGCATTTCACAAAGAAGGGATCGGCGTTGTTCTCGATTGGGTGCCTTCACATTTTCCTTATGATGCGCATGGCTTGTTTATGTTTGATGGCACACATACTTACGAGTATGCAGATATGCGCAAGGGATTTCACCCGGATTGGAACAGTTATATTTTCAATTACAAAAGGGGGGAAGTAAAATCATTTTTAATAAGCAGTGCAAGATTTTGGTTTGATATGTTTCATATAGATGGGATAAGAGTGGATGCTGTTTCATCAATGTTGAAATTAAATTACTCAAGAACACATGGTCAATGGGAACCGAATGAATACGGTGGTGATGGAAATTTAGAAGCTATCGCATTTATAAAAGACCTGAATGAAACGATCTTCCGTGATTTTCCTGATGTTCAAACAATAGCTGAAGAAGCAACCGACTGGCCAGGAGTTTCAAAACCTACCTGGAATGGAGGGCTTGGTTTTGGAATGAAATGGATGATGGGTTGGATGCATGATACCCTTGACTATTTTAAGATCGATCCTATTCACCGGCAACATCACCAGGATAAATTTGCTTTCAGCATGATGTATTATTATGATGAAAATTTTATGTTGCCTTTAAGTCATGATGAGATCGT
>Ga0184635_10000343_pt1 | contig 11429 bp, 10 predicted proteins | sample PLM3_30_b2_FD_133147 | JGI IMG/M metagenome (GOLD analysis project Ga0184635, IMG submission 133147) | Groundwater sediment microbial communities from an aquifer in East River, Colorado, USA - PLM3_30_b2 | ecosystem: Environmental > Terrestrial > Soil > Riparian zone | place: USA: East River...
GCAGGTCGTACTCGGCCTCCAGCCCGGCCGTTTCATCCTCGTCCCAGACCCTGAGCACGCCGTCCAGGTCGCATAGCACGGCGTCGAACGGACGGCGGGCCTCCTTGGCGTTGGTGGACGCAGCGTCCCGCATCGCCGCAGCATCCCACATCGGAAACCGATGATGCGGTCAGGCAGTGGCAGCCTCAGCGATCGGCTCGTGCTCACTGTCGCGCAACCTCTGGCCGATGATGGTGGTGACTCCGTCGTTGCGCATGGAGGTGCCGTAGAGCGCGTCCGCGATCTCCATCGTCCGCTTCTGGTGGGTGATGACGATGAGCTGACTCGACTCGCGGAGTTCCTCGAGGATCGTGAGCAGGCGACCGAGGTTGATGTCGTCGAGCGCAGCTTCGACCTCGTCGAGGACATAGAACGGGCTCGGACGGGCCTTGAAGATGGCTATCAACAGCGCGACCGCGACGAGTGAGCGCTCTCCGCCTGAGAGCAGCGACAGCCGCTTGATCTTCTTGCCCGGCGGCCGCGCCTCCACCTCTATGCCGGTGGTCAGCATGTCATGCGGGTCGGTGAGAGCCAGGTGCCCCTCGCCGCCGGGGAAGAGCCGGGCGAAGACCTCGGTGAACTCACGCGCAGTGTCTTCGTAGGCCGCTGCGAAGACCTGCTCGACCCGCTCGTCGACTTCTTTGATGACGGTCAGCAGGTCACGCCGAGTGTTCTTGAGGTCCTCCAGCTGCTCGGTGAGGAACTTGTGGCGCTCCTCAAGCGCGGAGAATTCTTCTAGCGCGAGCGGATTCACCTTGCCGAGCAGAGCGAGTGCACGTTCGGCCGCCCTGAGCCGCTTCTCCTGCTCGGGGCGGCGGTAGGGGCGGGGAGGCGCGGCGCCTGCCTCATCGTCGCCGACCGCATCACCGTCACGGTCCGCCCTCTCTGCAGGCGGCGCCGGTGAGGGAGGCACCGGCTGGTCAGGTCCGTACTCGGCGATCAGCGATGGGACATCGATGCCGTGTTCGTCCAGCGCTCGCTGCTCGAGCTGTTCGATGCGCATGCGCTGCTCGGCGCGCGCCATCTCGTCACGGTGCACCGTGTCGGTAAGCTGCTCCAGCTCGCCGCCGAGTTCACGGATTTTCGTCCGCAGCACCTGCAGCTCGCCCTCGATGCGGCCGCGGGCATGCTCGGCCTCCGCACGCTCGGTTGTCGCGCTGCGCAATGAGAGCTCGAGGACCGACAGCGCGTGGTTTGCGCCGGCCGCCACAGCCACCGCAACCCTCGCCTCCCTGGCCTGGCGCTCGCGACGAGCGGCCGCCCGGGCACGGGCGGCACGTTCCTGCGCGGCTGCGCGGGTCAACTGTTCGGCGCGACCGGCGAGAGCGCGGATCCGCTCCTCCGCGGTACGAACGGCGAGCCGGCACTCCATCTCCGCCTGCCGTGCGGCAGTCCCCGCCTGGGCCAGCCGATCCCGGTAGTCGGTACTCGGCTCCTCGTGGCCGCCCTCCGCTGAGGCGGCGGCAAGGCGCTCCCGCAGCTCGCCAAGTCCGGCGAAGTCCGCCTCCCTCGCGGCCTTGGCCACGGCCATGACCGTTGCGATGCGCTCCGCCTCGGACACGGCCGCCCGGGCCGACGCACCCAGCCTTGCGACGTGTTCCGCGGCAGCCCGCTGCTGGCTGTCGGACTCGCTCAGCCGGGCAGCGATCTCCTCCACTCGCTGCGACTCTTGCTGGACGGTGGCCGTGGCCCTGGCCAGCTCGTCCGTCAGGTCTGCGCATCGGGCACTAGCCACGACAAGCCGCTCCCCTGCGTCGTCGACTGCCGCCTGTATCTCGATCAGGCTCGGCACTGATGTCGAACCGCCGACACCGATGTGCGGGCCGAGGAAGTCGCCGTCTCGGGTAGCCGCGGAGAGGTCGAGATGCTCGCCCAGGAGGCGGCGAGCGGCCGCGAGGTCGTCCACAACGGCGACCCGGTACAGCACCTTGGTCAGCGGTCCACGCAGCGCCGCTGGTGCTTCCACGAGGTCGACGGCGTACATGGCGCCTGGCGGCAGCGCCGGCCAGGACTCTCGCCCTTCCGCCCGATCGCGGCTGTCCGCCCCAGGTGCACTGTCGTGCACTGCGCCGACCAAGAGGTGGGCTCGCCCGCCGTCGTTCGCTTTTAGCAGGTGTAGCGCCGCGACCGCAGCATCAAGGTCTGCGACGACCACCGCGTCGGCCGCCGACCCGAGCGCGGCGGCGATCGCGGCTTGCGCGCCATGCCGCACGGTCAACAGCGCGGCCACAGATCCAAGCAAGCCGTCGAGTCGGTCGGCCGCTGCCAGCAGCGTTCCGGCACCGTCCTTGTGGCCCAGGCCGAGCTCCAGCGCGTCCTTTCTGGCCGTCAGCGCGGCTTCCTCGCTCGCCGCGGCGCGGTCTTGCTCACGCAGCTCTGCAACTCGGCGCTCGGCAGCCGCCAGCGCGGCCGCCGCGGCTTCGTGGTCGGCATCAAGGCCGGCTTCGCTCGCGGTCAGCCCTTCGATCCCCGCTTTGAGGGACTCGAGCTCGCCCTGCGTCTGCCGGGCCCGGGCCGCAGCGTCCCGGTGGGCCGTCATGAGGCGGCCGACCTCGGCATCGGCAGCTGCGATCTTGCTTTCCAGCGAGCTCACCCTCCCGGCAAGCCGCGCCACACCCTCGCGCCGATCGGCAAGCGCTCGCAGCACACCAGTGACCCGCCTCTCCTCTGCGGCAACTGCGGCCTCGGTCTCCATCCGACGCCTGATTGCTTCAGCCAGGTCGGCCCGGTCCCGCTCGGCAAGCTCGGTAAGGCTGGCCTCCTCGGCCTTGACCTTCGCCGCCTCGTCCTCCATATCTGCCGGCTCGCGCCCCTGCCGCTCGTCCTCGGCCTCGGTGGCCAGGTGTCTCGCCCGCTCCGCGGCCAGGCTCGCGGTACCGCGGAAGCGGTCGCGGAGACCCGCGAGTCGATACCAGGTCTCCTGCGCCTGGGCGAGCCGCGGTGAAGCCGCAGCCAGGGCCTCGTCCAGCGCCTGCTCGCGACCCTTGGCAGCGGCGAGATCGGCCTCGACCCCCGTCCGGCGATCTCGCAGTGCCGTCTCGTCTGCAACCTCCTGGTCGAGCTGCGCCCGCAGCTGTACCAGGTCGTCGGAGAGAAGCCGGAGCTTCGCGTCGCGCAGGTCGGCCTGGATGACGGATGCCTTGCGGGCAATCTCGGCCTGCTTGCCCAGCGGCTTGAGCTGGCGGCGGAGCTCGGCGGTGAGGTCCTGCAGCCGGGTGAGATTGGCCTGCATGGCGTCAAGTTTCCGCAGCGCCTTCTCCTTGCGCTTGCGGTGCTTGAGTACGCCCGCCGCCTCCTCGATGAACCCGCGCCGATCCTCAGGACTCGCCGACAAGATCGCGTCGAGCTGGCCTTGGCCGACAACCACGTGCATCTCCCGGCCGATGCCGGAATCAGAGAGCAGCTCCTGGATGTCGAGGAGCCGGCAGGAGCTGCCGTTGATCGCGTACTCGGACCCACCGCTGCGGAACATCGTCCGCGAGATCGTTACTTCGGAATAGTCGATCGGCAAGGCACCATCGGTGTTGTCGATGGTCAGGACCACCTCGGCTCGGCCGAGTGGCGGCCGGCCCGAGGTGCCGGCGAAGATGACGTCCTCCATCTTGCCGCCGCGCAGGCTCTTCACACCCTGTTCACCCATGACCCAGGCCAGCGCGTCGACGACGTTGGACTTGCCCGACCCATTTGGCCCGACGACACACGTGATCCCGGGCTCGAAGTGCAGCGTCGTCGTCGACGCGAACGACTTGAAGCCTCGAAGAGTCAGCGTTCTCAAATGCAAGGGCGGGTCCTCGGCGCCGGCGACATGATCGGATGCATCGTCCCCCGATCGGCTCCCTCACACCGCCGGCCTTGCACGGACGCTGCTGGGCCGCGGGTGGAGCGGTCGGCGACACTCGGGAAGCCCACGTCAGACCCTACCTGCCGGTAGGCCCGATCTGCGGCAAGGCGCGGCCGGAGGGTGAAAGCGCTGAGGCGCAGTGAGAGGGGCAACCCTAAAGGGGTGCCCCTCGGCGATTTGGAGGTGGAGCGCGCCCTCCCCGGCCACAAGGCCAGGTCAGGCGAGGGCGGGCTCCCGGTCCGTGACGTCCATAGTCATGGCGCCGTGGACTGTCTCATTTAGTGCGTCGTTCTCAGCCTGAACGCGGTCGAGCTCGTGCTCGAGCTCGCGTACACGCTGCTGAAGACGACGCATCTCGGAGAGTACTCGGGGGTCAGGCCCACCGACGTGCCCGAGAAGCGCCTTCGCCATAAAACGGTCCTCCACGATGAGAGACCTACTGTAGTGACGCGCAAACGCCCGAGCGGAATGGTCCTCTGTGGGGTGCGCGGGTCTTCAGGATCGCACCTAAAATCGCCCCGGTCAATAGTGACCGATCCGTTATCGGCCGTGTCTTCGCAGGTCACAGGGCTTCTCGGTAGGACATTCTGCTACGAGGTGGGGCGCATAAGGCGCCGAATGACGAGGCCGGCGGAGCGAGATCCACAGCTCGAATTCCACCCAATGACCGATCCGACGGGCTAACATCATCCGCCGTGGCACGGCACGTCCGCCGCGGGCCGATGGCTGTCCCGGTGCGCCTTCTCGTGGTCGCCGTTCTCGGCGCTCTCTTCCTCGCGGTCGTGCTCGCCGGACCTGCGCGATCGCCGAGCCATCTCGCTCACATCTTCCCCTTCCACCAGTCAGACCGCGTCCCAGCGGCGATCGCGGCTCGGCCGGATCCCGCCGAGTTCGAGCGGGCGAGCAGGGCCAGGCATCCCGAGCCCGCGGCAGGCCCGTCGAGCACCGTGTCGCCGTCAGCATCCAGGTCGCCGAAGCCGGCCAACACGAGCGCCTCGCCGACGCCGACGATCAGCCAGCGGACCCGGGTCGAGAACGCGGTCGCCACGCTGACCAACTCGGAGCGGGAGAAGGCTGGATGCCCTGCCCTGCACATCGACGAGCGGCTCCGCAGGGCCGCGCGGGGGCACAGCGAGGACATGGCCGAACGGAACTACTTCTCCCACGACTCCCCGGACGGGAAGACGCCCTGGGACCGTGCAGAGGCGGCGGGTTACCCCGACCCGTCGGGCGAGAACATCGCCCGCGGCTATCCCGATGCGAGGTCGGTCGTCAAGGCATGGATGCACAGCGCTGGCCATCGGGCGAACATCCTGAACTGCGACTCGAAGGCAATCGGCGTGGGGGTGGAGCTCAACACGGAGAAGGGGCCCTACTGGACCCAGATGTTCGGCTACTCCTAGCCCCGGACCTACCAACGCGCCCGGCGGGGGCGGCGCTGACAGTGGGGGCAGGTGTACGAGGACCGATTCATGAACGAGTCGCGTCTGATCGGTGTGCCGCAGCGGAGGCAGGGCTCATCTCGGCGGCCGTAAACGGCAAGAGAGCGGCCGAAGTAGCCACTCTCACCGTTGATGTTCACATAGAGGCTGTCAAAGCTCGTACCGCCGTCGTCGAGCGCGGCTCCCATGACTTCGCGAACGCCGGTGAGCAGGCGGGCGACCTCGGCCTTGGTGACGGTCTCAGTGGGCCGGGCGTAATGCAGTTTCGCCCGCCACAGGGCCTCGTCGGCGTAGATGTTGCCGATGCCGCTGATCAGCGATTGGTCGAGTAGTGCGCGCTTGATGCCCGTACGGCGCCGCCGCAACGCTCGGTAGAACGCAGGCTCGTCGAACGCCGGGTCGAAGGGGTCAGGGGCAATGTGGGCAATCGACCACGGCAGCCCGGTCATGGCGTCAATCGGCTCGACGGAAAATCCGCCGAAGGTGCGCTGATCGACGAACCGCAGCTGCGGTCCGGCGTCGGCGAAGTCGATCAGAATCCGCACATGGTTCTCCATCGGTGTGTCCGCCGGCCGCACCAGCAGCTGACCGCTCATGCCCAGGTGGGCGACGAGCGCCTCGTCCACGGACTCCTCGGGCAGGCTCGTTCCCCCGTCGGCAGCGAGCGGGATCCACAGATACTTGCCACGCCGCGTGGGCTCGAGCAGCCTTCGACCGGTCAGCCGCGCCGCGAAGTCTGGCGCACCGGGACTATGCCTGCGTACCGCGCGGGGATGGAGCACGTCCACGGAGGCGACGACCCTGCCGGTGACGAAGCGGGCCAGCCCCCGCCGGACTACCTCGACCTCGGGGAGTTCCGGCATCGCCGATCAGTGCGGGTCCGCCGCCCCGCCACGTGAGGGCGCGGGCGTGCCGTCTTCAATTTGCACTCGCAGGCTCGACCAGGCCGCTTCGGCCGCCTGCTGCTCGGCCTCCTTCTTGCTGCGGCCGATCCCTGCGCCGTAGTCGATTCCTGCCACCCGAGCTGAAGCAGTAAAGGTCTTGGCGTGGTCGGGGCCGTCCTCGGTCACGATGTACTCGGGGACACCAAGACCCGCCATTGCGGTGAGTTCTTGCAGGCTGGTCTTCCAGTCCAGACCGGCGCCGAGGCCCGCGGCCTGCGCGATGAGTGAGTCGAAGAGCCGATGGATCAGTTCGGAGGCGTCGCCTAGGCCCCGATCGAGGTAGACCGCGCCGATGAGGGCCTCGATCGTATCGGCGAGGATCGAAGACTTGTCGCGGCCGCCGGTGGCCTCTTCACCCTTGCCCAGCCGGAGGTAGGTGCCCAGTGACAAGGCCCGGCCCACCTGCGCGAGTGCCCGCATGTTGACTACTGCGGCGCGAAGCTTGGCAAGCTGACCCTCGGCGAGGTCCGGATGAGCTCGGTAGAGGGTGTCGGTGACGACCAGGCCGAGCACCGAGTCACCGAGAAACTCCAGCCGCTCATTGGTGGGCAGGCCACCATGCTCGTAGGCAAAGGATCGGTGCGTGAGCGCACGTTCCAGCAGCGCGTGGTCGAGGGCACGGCCGAGCGCCGCCTCAAGCTCTGCGTAAGGCGAGGTCCTCGGCTCCACAGCGGTCACCTGCGTGATCAGACCTCGAGAGCCTGGCGCCGGTTGTACGTGCCGCAGGTGGGGCAGGCCTGATGCTGAAGTCGCCGCTCCCTGCAACGCTCACAGGTCACCAGAGCAGGCCTCGCGGCCTTCCAATGCGCACGTCGGCTGCGGCTGTTGCTACGCGACATCCTCCGCTTGGGGACGGCCACGGTTAGCTCTCTTCCTTCTCGTTCCTGTCGACCTGCTCCCGCAGGCCCATAAGCGCCGCCCACCGCGGGTCGACGACGTCGTGGTGGTGCTCCGAGTCCGCGAGCCGCGCCCCACACTCGGGACACAAACCCGGGCAGTCCTCCCGGCACACCGGCTGCAGCGGAAGCGCGAGCACTACCGCGTCCCGCAGCACTGGCTCGAGATCGAGGAGATCTCCCTCGAGCAGCAGGTCATCCTCGCCGGCGTCTTCCGCGGAGTATGCATACAACTCCTGGAACCCTGCCTCGAGCCTGCGCTCGAGCGGATCCAGGCAACGCACGCATTCGCCTGTGACCCTCGCCCGGGCCGTTCCCGACACGAGCACACCATCGACGACCGACTCGAGCCGCAGGTCCAGCTCGATATCGCTCCCCTCGGGGACGCCGGCCACGCCAACATCGAGGTCCGCCGGAGCCGGAACAACCCGGGTGAGCCTGCGCATCGACCCAGCTCGGTGGCCCAGTTCCCTGGTATCGATCACGAGGGGGGCGCGCGGGTCGAGGCTGCTTCTGGCTCTCCTGTTTTCTTCGGGCATGGCGAAACTTGATCTCGACGTGAGACCGGAGAGACAGACTACCTGAGCCCGTCCGGCGTGCCAAAACCATCGCTACGCGACCACGAGTCCTCGACGGGATAACCGGGCGGGAACCCCGACTGGCTGGGAACCGGTGGCCGTTCCGCCTCAGGGAGCCGCAGGCGGTCCCTGCCGTGCTGAACGGAGGCGAGGGCCTTGCTCAAAATCACCTCGAGGCTGGCGAGGTGCTGGTCGACGTACTCATCCGCCTCCTGCCTGATCGCGGCGGACTCCGCGTACGGATCGTCGCGCGGACCCGAGAACGGGTCGGGTGGCGCAGTGCTCAGGATCCTGTTGCGCTCCTCATGTGCCGCCCCGATGAGACGGTCGGCCTCGCGCCGCACTTCCTCGATCATCGCCTCGCGATCGCGGAGCAGGAGTTGGGCCTGGTGGAACTCCTGAGGCAGCGTCTCGCGAAGACGATTGATCAGCATCAGGGCTTCGCCCCGGTTGATGACGCACGAGGCCGACATCGGCATCGCTCGCGCACTCTCGATCATCTTCGTCAGATCGCGGAGCAGGTCCTGCACGTCCACCAAACTCGCCCTTCCCGGTCGCGAGCCACCACTCTAGGCACCGCCCAGCTTGTCGCGCAGCCGGTCCAGAACGGCCGCAGGGACTAGCCCTGACACGTCCCCGCCGTAGGTGGCGACCTCTTTGACCAGGCTGGATGACAGGAAGCTGTAGAGCGGGCTGGTGGCGACGAAGAGGGTCTCCACCCCGGACAGCGAGTTGTTCATCTGGGCCATCTGGAGCTCGTAGTCGAAGTCGCTCACGGCTCGGAGGCCCTTGATGATCGCCGGGATGTCCCGTTCCCGGCAGAAATCCACGATCAACCCCTCGAAGGACTGGACGTCGATGTTGCCGAGCTCCTTCGTCACCTCACGCAGCATCTCGAGTCGCTCGTCGACACTGAACAGGCCCTCCTTGCTCTGGTTGATCAGCACCGCGACGACGACCTCGTCGTACAGCTTCGACGCCCGCCCGATCACGTCGAGGTGCCCGTTGGTCACCGGATCGAATGACCCAGGACAAACGACGCGTCTCACGGCTACCGCCTCCTCGCCGGTGCTGGGAAGAGATCTTGGGGGGCCTCGGGCTCAGCCCGATGAGTCCAGCATCCATCCCCCGGCGCGGCGACCGTACCAGACCTCGGTCTCCCCGTAGCGACGAGACCGCTCGGCCGCGAAGCCGGGCGGCCAGCGCAGCTCCCCTCCCCGGGTCGGCCGCTCCACCGCGAGGATGGCATCGGGACTGAACCACGCGTTCTCGCCGGCTAGGGCGAGGACCCGGGCGAGTTCGCCATCGGCGAGGATGTACGGCGGATCCGCCAAGACAAGGTCGTACGCGGGCTTGTCGGGCGGGGACGCGACGACGTGCTCTACCCGTCCGACGACTACCTCGGCGCCATTCAGGCCCAGCGACCTGACGTTCGCACGGATCGTTCGGGCAGCGCGGGCGTCGGCCTCAACCAGGAGGGCGTGCGCGGCTCCGCGCGAGAGTGCCTCCAACCCGAGGGCTCCTGAGCCTGCGTAGAGGTCGAGGACTCGCGCACCCCCGAAACCTCCGCGCATGGACTCGATCGTGGAGAACACCGCCTCCCGCACTCGATCCGAGGTGGGCCGCGTTCCGCGCCCGGGAGGTACGTCCAGCCGGCGCCCGCGGGCCACTCCGGCCACGATCCGTGTCACCCGAGGCCCTCCTCAACTCCGTGCTCGGCGCAAAGCTGGCGGGGGCGCCTCATGCCTTCTCGATGAATCCGGCCTGGTCCGCGTCGACGAGGTCGGTGATCGCGGCCGCGAGGTCGGGATGCCGGCGAAGATCGGAGTCGTCATCGACGAGAGCGATCGCTTCCTCCCTCGCCTCCCGGATGACCTTCTCGTCCCTGAGGACGGCCAAGATCCGCAGGCTTGAGCGGCGGCCGGCTTGGGCCGCGCCAAGCACGTCGCCCTCCCGGCGCTGCTCGAGATCAAGGCGTGACAGCTCGAACCCATCGGTGGTGGCGGCGATGGCCTCGAGCCGCTCGCGCGCGGGTGTCTGTGGGGCCGCCTCGGTGACGAGCAAGCAGAGACCGGCGGCGGTTCCCCGCCCAACCCGGCCGCGGAGCTGATGGAGTTGGGCGACGCCGAAGCGATCGGCATCCATGATCACCATGGTGGTCGCGTTGGGTACGTCCACGCCGACCTCGATGACCGTGGTCGCGACCAGGACGTCCACCTCGCCCGAGGCGAAGCGGCGCATCACGTCGTCCTTGGCATCAGCAGGCAGCCGACCGTGCAGGACCTCGACCCGCAGGCCGTCCAGCGGACCATCGGTCAGCATCGTGGCAACGTCGAGCACCGCAAGCGGTGGCCGACGCTGGGTCGCATCAAGCAGGTCGACCGGGGCGTCGTCGGCGTCGCCTTCCTCACCGTCCGCACCGTCGCCGATCCGGGGACACACCACATAGGCCTGGTGGCCGCTCGCGACCTCCTCGCGCAGTCGTTGCCAGGTCCGCTCCAGATATACCGGCTTCTCGACCACGGGGACGATGTGTGTTGCGATCGGCGCGCGGCCGGCCGGCAGCTCGGCCAGAGTCGACACATCCAGGTCGCCGAAGACCGTCATTGCGACCGTGCGGGGAATCGGTGTCGCCGTCATCACGAGGAGGTGCGGCGGCTTGTCCGCCTTGTCGGTGAGCTGTGCCCGTTGCTCGACCCCGAAGCGGTGCTGCTCGTCCACGACGACCAGGCCGAGATCGAAGAACTGCACGTGCTCCTCGAGCAGTGCATGGGTTCCGATGACGATGCCCGCATCGCCGGTCAAAATGTCGAGCAGCTCCCCTCGCTTGGCCGCGACCCGCTGGGAGCCTGTGAGCAGCGCGACCCTGGTGGCGTTGTCGGCAGCGCCGAGCTGGCCGCCCTTACCGAGCGGTCCGAGTAGCTCACTAATCGATCGGTAATGCTGCTGTGCCAGCACTTCGGTCGGGGCGAGCAGCGCAGCCTGGCCACCCGAGTCAACCACGGTCAACATCGCTCGCAGCGCGACCACCGTCTTCCCCGAGCCGACCTCACCTTGCAGGAGGCGGTGCATCGGATAGTGCCTGGCGAGCTCGGCCGTGATCTCTGCGGCGACCGCCACTTGACCACCGGTAAGGGTAAAGGGCAGCTGCGCGTCGAAGGCGGCGCGCAGGCCGTCAGGGCGGTCGTCCCGCGGCACCGCCGCCAGGCGCCGCGTCCTGGCCCGCCGCCGGGCGAGCTCGATCTGCAGGACGAACGCCTCCTCCCAGGCGAGCCTCCGGCGAGCCTGCGCATAGTCCTGCGTGGTCTTGGGCCGGTGGATGCGTTCGAAGGCGTCGGCGAGGCCGATGAGGCCGTGCCGCTCTCGTACGCCCGCGGGCACCGGATCCCTGACCTCGCTCACCATGTCGAGGCCCATCGCGACGCATTTGCGGATCTGCCAGGACTGCAGCCTGGCCGTCGCGGGATAGACCGGAATGATCTTGTCCATGAAGGCGATCGCGGCCTGCGCCACGGCCTCTTCGTCGCCGGTGACGCTCTCCTCCGGCAGCAGCTCGTAGTCGGGATGCGCGAGCTGGCGGCGGCCGCGGAAGGCGCCCACCTTGCCCGCGAACAGGGCGCGGCGGCCGGGCAGGAGCTGCCGCCGGTGATATTGCGTCCTGGCGAAGAAGGCCAGGTCGAGTTCGCCGC
>Ga0184635_10000344_pt1 | contig 11428 bp, 15 predicted proteins | sample PLM3_30_b2_FD_133147 | JGI IMG/M metagenome (GOLD analysis project Ga0184635, IMG submission 133147) | Groundwater sediment microbial communities from an aquifer in East River, Colorado, USA - PLM3_30_b2 | ecosystem: Environmental > Terrestrial > Soil > Riparian zone | place: USA: East River...
GATCGTGAAAAGCCATCCGCGGAACGCGGTCTCATCGCCGCCGAAGGTCGGCAGCCGGCGCGCGACCTCGAGCCACACCTCTGACGCGAGGTCGTCCGCGGACTCGGCGCCGATCACCTGGAGGTAGCGCAGCAGGCCTGGCTGGACATCCCGCCACAGCCGGCCGAAGGCATGCTCGTCACCGCGACGCGCAGCGGTAAGCACACCATCGAAGTCGGCCCCAAGCACAGCGGCCCACCCTAATGGCCCCGGCCGGCGCCCGGCGAGTCGTTCGCGCCTCGTGCCCCGAAGGGAGGCCGCCATTACAGGTAAGGGCCGCTCCTGTCAGCGCGCCCTCCCCGCGCTGGGGCGGCCCGCTGCGAGCCTGGCAGCTGGAGCGCGAACCGCTGTACCCACAGCTGGACTGTGACATATCGACCTCGGTGCCGCGCTCCGCCAGCAGCTTCTCACCTCCCGTAGGACCACTCGGAGCGCAGATACCAGCGTCTGCCTTGTCTGGCGCTCGCGGGCGGGTTTCGCAACCCGGGCTGCTACCTGTGCGTGACACCGACAAGGACATCGAGATTCTGGCGCTGCGTCACCAGCTGGCCATCCTGCAGCGCCGGACCGGCAAGCCGGCTCACCCCGTCCGACCGGGCGTTCCTGGCCGCCGTTCTGCACCGGCTACCCCGCTCCCGGCTGGCGCGGCTCCACTGGATCGTCTCCCCGAGACGGTGCTCCGCTGGCACCGCGATCTGCTCCGTCGCCGCCACGCCAAACAGTCCCGGCCGAAACGGCCCGGCCAGCCACCCACCCTCTGCAGCATCAAGGTCCTCGTCCTGCGGCTGTCCCGGGAGAACCCCAGCTGAGGGTACCGGCGAGTCCACGGTGAGCTGGCCGCCCTCGGTATCAATGTCGCCCGCTCCACCGTGTGGGAGATCCTCCAGGCAACGACGTCGAGCCCGCAGCCGGGCGCGACCGCATGAGCTGGCCAGTGTTCTGGCGCGGCCAAGCGCACGCGATCCTCGTCGCTGATTTCTTCGAGACCAGGACACTGACCGGAGCGCGGCTGGACGTCTTCGCGGCATCGAACACGGCACTCGCCGTGTCCGCGTCTTAGGCGCGACCGCTCACCCCACCGCAGCCTGGACCGCGCAGTCGGGGAGGAACCTGGTCATGGACCTCCAGGACGCCGGCGCAAACCATGACGTACCTGATCCGAGGCCGCGACGGCAGGTACACCGCGGCCGTCGATGCCGTCCTCGCCGCCGAAGGCATCGCGGTCACGAAGACGGGCGTCCGGGTACCGTGCATGAACGCGGTCATGGAGCGCTGGGTTCGATCATGCGGAGCCGAACTCCTCGACCGGACCTTGATCGTGAACCAGGCGCACCTGCTGCACGCGCTCCGCGAGTACGAGACCTTCCACAATCAGCACCGGCCCCACCGCGCGCTCGGCGCCGCGGCGCCGCTGCGACCGCTTCGCCCACCGATCACCGAACCCGCCCGGCTCGCCCGGCTCGACATCCGACGACGTGACCGACTCGGCGGCATCCTCCACGAATACCAACACGCCGCGTGACCTGCACGTACGGAGATTTCGGCACGCACACGGCCCCGCCGACTATATCTGCGACTTCCGTCCCCAGATGACGACGGCGGCGCCGAGGCTCAGCCGCCTCACCTCGACCCTGTGGAGGCCCGCTGCGTGCCACCACTCGAGCTGGCGCCCGAGCGGGTGGCGCTCCCAGAGGTCGCGGATCGACCCTCCGAGGAAGTCGCCGACCTCCTGCCAGCCGTTCCGGAGGAGGCGGCCAACCGCACCGCCATCGACAGGGTCACCGCCCGGCTGTACGACGACCTTCCGGCCAACGACCGCCGGTCCCGTGCTGACCATTGTCACAGCCCGTGGCCAACGCCGAGCTCGCCGCGGCACGTGCGGCTCTTAGATCTGTCCGACGGATTCTCGGCGGGCTGCGCCGGTGGCCAAACGGCTCGACCCGTCGCCCGGGCGCCTCCGGCTCGCTGCACCGTTCTGCAATGGATTTGGGTGGGGTGGTGTGCGACGGCCGCCCGGTTCGGGGTCGCAGAACCGGGCGGCCGTGGGAAGTGGTGCGCTATCTCTTCGCTTCGCGATTGCTCAGTGCCTGTGGCGATACGGCAGCCGAATCGTCACACCACGCGGCAGCCGGATCACGCCGTCAGGTGGCAGCTTGATCACACCACGCGACGCGAGAAGAACAACGCCACCGATGGCCATCAGGAGTACCGCGAGGAGGGCGGCCGACCCGATCGGGAACCCAGCCCCGGTCTTCGGCAACGTCAGCCCGCCGACCGGCGTCGTGCCGCCCACCTCGCCAGGCGTGGTCGTCGGAGGCGCGCTGGAGGTCTTCGGAGGCGCCGAACTCGTTGTCGGTGGCGGTGTCTCCACGCAGGGGGTGACCCAGAACACCTTGTACTTCGTGTCCGCGCCCTGTGAGCCGTCGGCGTGGATCGTGAGCTTGACGTGAAAGCCCTGGATCGGGTGCGGAGTCACGCCGGTGAAGTCCAAAACGTAGGTCTGCGAGGCGTCCAGGCCGGCCTCACTGCCGCCGCCGGAGTTGTCGTCCTCACCGATGAATACGACGTCGGTCAGCAGATTCTGGTCGTCGCCCTCGCGCAGCGTCGGCGGCTGCAGATCGAACGAGACGTCGGCGTTCAGGTCGCCCTCGTCGAAGCCGTAGAAGTCCACCTGGAACGTACAACCGACGTGCGGCTCGTTGTTGGGAAGGTCGTCGAACACCTCGCCGTCGACCTTGATCGTGCCGTTGTTGCCCAGCGGATCCGCGGGAGCTGCGGCCACAGCAGCGACGGGATCTGTACCGTCGTCCGCGGCGGCGGCTCCCGCGCCGACTGCAAGCGCCGGCACCCCGAGCAGCAAGCCGCTGACGATCGCTGCGATCCTTCTGCGGGTTAACACCACGTTTCCCCTATGGGAGTCGATGGATTGACTAGTCCTAATCCTCAAAGCGAAAGCGGGACCGCCTGCGTTACAGCAAATGGTCCCGACGAGCAGCAGAAGGCTAGGGAACACCGGCAGCCGATGCCACCACCCGATCGGCGGTATTTCGGTCGCAGTTGGCGATTCACGCCTACGCAGCGCGACTTCCTACACGTCGAAGCGATAAACCCACAGACGTATCAGTTTGATCACGTCGGCCACGTGTCGGGGTCCATCGGGACGGGCATCACCCCACGTCCGCCGAGATCGCCGCGGGTACCGCCACCGTCGCCCTCGCCGCGACCGGCGCCGCGGGGGCGCTGCTCCTGCTCGTCTACTGGGCCCTCAGCGGTGTGCTCGGCCGCCGCCGGCTCGCCGGCTGGGCTCCGCCGGGTGGGTCCGGGTCGGCCCGGCGTGGACCGGCAGGCGGTGACCGGACAAGGGTCCGACCAGGGGGAAGTTCGGCCCGCAGACCGCCGTCAGATCATCGAGGAGGCCGGTCACCACCTTCGCGGCTCGATCGGATCGCGAAGGCGAACGCCGCGCGAGAGCAATACGACTAACTCCTGGCCCTGCATCCCAACCGCGCCAACTCCCGGCGCACTATGGACATCAGCGCGCTCACGTCCTACCCGGCCCCGCGGAGGAGGGTTTCGGAATGACGAACGCCAGTATCGACCATCGTGCGATGCCGCTGCCTCCCGGGACCAAGGGGCCGGACTTCGAGCTTTCCTCGACCCCCGATCAGACCGTGTCGCTCGCGGAGTTCCGGGGTCAGCCCGTGATCCTGGCCTTCTATCCGGAGGACTGGAGCCCGGTCTGCTCTGATCAGATGACTCTGTACCAGGAGGTGCTCCCCGAGTTCGAGAAGTTCAACGCAGAGCTGTTGGGCATCTCGGTGGACGGGGTCTGGTGCCATCTCGCCTTCGCCAAGGATCGGAACCTGCACTTCCCGCTGCTCGCCGATTTCGAGCCCAAGGGTGAAGTGTCACGCGCGTATGACTCCTATCGCGCCAACGACGGGACGAGCGAGCGCGCGCTGTACGTCATCGACGGCGACGGGATCGTGCATTGGAGCTACGTTTCTCCCGTGGGTGTGAACCCCGGCGCAGACGGGATCCTCCGAGCGCTCGAGAGCCTCGAGTGAGAACCGAGTGGCACCCCGCCTTGACCGTGCCGGTCAGCGACGGCCGAGACCACATCCAGGGCTCGGCGGACGCGCCGGTGACGCTCGTCGAGTACGGCGACTACGAGTGTCCCTACTGCGGTGCCGCCTACCCGATCGTCAAAGAGGTGCAGGCCCGGATGGGTGACAGGCTCCGGTTCGTCTTTCGGAACTTTCCGATTACGACCTCGCACCCGCATGCAGAACAGGCCGCGGAAGCGGCTGAGGCGGCGGCGGCCCAGGGCAGCTTCTGGGATATGCACGACGCTCTTTACGAGAACCAGAAACGCCTGGGGGACGAGGACCTGCGCGCCTACGCCGAAGAGCTGGGGCTTGATCTCGAGCGGTTCGGCGGAGAGCTTGGCGAGCACGTCCACGAAGCGCGGGTCCACGAGGACTTCCTGAGCGGCGTGCGGAGCGGCGTGAACGGGACGCCGACCTTCTACATCAACGGTGTCAGGCACGACGACTCGTACGAGCTCGAGACGTTGCTCGCCGCGGTCGAGCAGGCTGCGGCGGAATGAACTGCTTCTGAGCGTGCGGCCGGTCGACCGGCAGACGATTCTCGTCACCGGCGCAACCGACGGCCTCGGTCGCGCCCTCGCCGGGGCGCTCGCGTCGCGCGGCGCGACGGTCCTCCTGCACGGCCGCAGCGAGGAACGGCTGGCGGAGACGCAGCGCCAGCTGGGCGCGCCGGCGACCTATCTGGCCGATTTCTCGTCGCTGGAGGAGGTCCGCGGCCTGGCCGCTGCAATCGAGCGGGACCACGAGCGCCTCGACGTTCTCGTCAACAACGCCGGCATCGGTGGAGGCACGGGAAGGCGTGAGGAGAGCGCTGACGGTTACGAGCTCCGGTTCGCGGTCAACTACCTGGCTCCGTTTCTGCTCACGAACCTGCTTCTCCCGCTGCTTCGGCGCTCGGCACCGGCGCGGATCGTCAATGTCGCCTCCGCGGGCCAGGCGCCGATCGACTTCGACGACGTCATGCTCGAGCGTCGCTACGACCCGACGCGCGCCTACGCCCAGAGCAAGCTCGCGCAGATCATGTTCACGTTCGAGCTGGCGAAGCGTCTCGAGGCGGAGGGAGCCGGCGTCACCGTGAACGCGCTCCACCCCGCGTCGCTGATGAACACCAAGATGGTGTACGAGAGCTTCGGCTACACGATGAGCACGATCGAGGACGGGGTGGAGGCAACTCTGCGGCTCGCGATCTCGCCCGAGCTCGACGGCGTCACGGGCCGCTACTTCGACCGGCTACGCGAAGCGCGTCCTCGCGACCAGGCAGAGGGCCCTGAAGCCTGCCGGCGGCTGTGGGAGCTCAGCGAGGAGCTGGTGAGGCGGCCGAGGGGAGATGCTCCTCGGCCCACCGGCTGATCTGCTCGAGCGCCGGCAGCAGGGCGCGGCCAGCGTCGGTGAGCTGGTAGACGACGGAGACGGGTGGCCCTTCATCGACGGTGCGGCTGACGAGCCCCGCGTTGGTCAGCTCGCCGAGCCGATCGGCAAGCACCGAGTCGCTGATGCCTTCGACCGCACGGGCGAGGGCACGAAAGCCGCTCGGGCCGCCGCTCAGCGTCCCCAGCACGACCCCGGTCCAACGCTTGCCGAGGAGCTCGAATGCACGTGAGAGCGCTGCGTCCCTACGACCACACGCCTCGGCGTCGAGACTCATCGGAATAACGCTAGCACTCTTGGAGTTACTTCTCATATCAGAGCAGATAGTTTCGGACTAGTTATTGGAGAAGCCATGACCACCGAAATCCAACCGCAGGCGGTGAACGAGCAACTGGACTACGGACATCCGCTCGAGTTCGCCTACTTCCTCACCCCCGACGCCGGCGACCCGCCGGCCGTCCTCGAGACCGCGCGTCTGGCCGACAGCCTCGGCTACGACCTCCTCGGCGTCCAAGACCATCCGTACCAGCCGCGTCACCTCGACACTCAGTCGCTCCTCGCAGCGATCCTCGCGCAGACGGAATCGGTGCGCGTCTTTGCCGCCGTCGGCAACCTGCCTCTGCGGCCGCCGGCCGTGCTCGCGAAGTCGGCGGCAACACTCGACCTGCTCAGCGGCGGGCGCTTCGAGCTTGGCATCGGCGCGGGCGGCTATCTGGAGGCGGCGCACGCCATGGGCGCTCCGACCCGAACGCCGGGGGCGAGCCTGGTGGCGCTCGAAGAGGCGATCGCAATCATGCGGGCGATGTGGAGCGGCGAGCGGCGCGGCCTCCGCTTCGACGGCAGCCACTACCAACTCTCCGGCGTTCATCCCGGCCCAGTCCCGGCACACCCGATCGAGATCTGGATCGGTGCCAATCGCCCGCGCGCACTGGCGCTGACGGGCCGGGTCGCCGACGGCTGGGTCAGCCCGCTGATGAACTACAAGCCGCCGCGTGAAGCCGCCGTGGGAAATCGCGCAATCGACCGCGCTGCCCGTGCTGCGGGCCGCAACCCGCGCGACATTCGCCGCATCTTCCTCATCCCCGGCGCGTTCACGAGTGTGCCGCAGGCTCCCGCTTCCGACTCCGACCAGGCGATCGTCGGCCCGCCCGAGCACTGGGCCGAGGCTCTGACGCACTTCGCGACGGATCTGGGCTTCAGCACGTTCGTGCTCGCCGCGCCCCCCGATCCTGAAGCGCTCCGCATCTTCATCGAAGACGTCGCTCCGAAAGTTCGCGAACGCGTCGCCGAACGGCGGGCAGGGGCATGACAGTGGTCGCCTTTGAGGACCGCCCGGAAACCGCCCGCGGGCGTCTCCTCTACAAAATGCTGCTCGCGGTCCACTCCGGCATCCGCCGAGATCTCGAGCGCGTGGAGCAGCTCGCAGCCGCTGTCCTCGACGGGCTCCCGGCACAGGAAGTCAGCGAGGAGGTCAAGACCCTCAAGAGCAATGGGCTGCTCTGGCAGTTCCAGGTGAGCTGCCTGCGTTACTGCAGCTTCGTCCATATGCATCACCACGCCGAGGACGTGGAGTTCTTCGACGAGCTGGAGCAGACCAATCCGGCGCTCGGACCCGTCGTGGAGCGGCTGAGAGCCGACCACCGTGCGGTGTCGGACTACCTCGACGCCGTCGAAGCTGCCGCGAAGGCGCTGTCACGTGACGACAGTCACGACGCCCGCCGTGCCGTCGCCGACGCCCTCGAGGTGCTCAAGGAACACCTGCTCACGCACCTGGATTACGAAGAGGTCAGCGTCGCCGATACGGCACGGCGGCTTTGAACGCCATTCACTCGTCCTGAATACCGTGCTCTTGGAGCCACGCCTTCGCCACGCGTTTCTGCGCCTTGGTGAGCCACGCCTCGACGACGAGGTCGTAGAGCTCTTCCCTATCGATGCAGGCCAGGTCCGGGATGCGCATCAGCACGGCCGGGTAGCCGTTGAAGTGCGGCGTCGTGAAGAACACGCCGCGACCGTCGGCGAGCATGAGCTCCTTCACGTCGAGGTCGGCGACGCGGAACATGAGCACGTCGTCGAGCCGCTCGCCCGTTAGGGGATCGATCGCATCCTTTCTGCGGCTGCGATGGCAGCAGAAGAGCTTCCCGTGAACGCGGTACGCGGGCCGACCGTCGTCCGACGCCTCCTTCGTGGTGTGCGGCAGTGACAGCGCGAGCTCGTCGAGGTCGTCCATCGTCGGCATGACGCAGGCTTAGCAAAGGTCGCTCTCGGTACGGTCGGACGAAGACTCGAGCCATTCCTCGAATGTCGGGCCGGCGAGTGTGGCGTGCGGGCTGGGCAGCAGCGCGCCAGACTCGTTGAGATGGCTATCGGGGTTCGACGGATCACTCACGCCTTCGATTCGGACCGGGTCACCTTGTCGGCCACGAACAATCTCGCGATGTCGACGAGGTTTTCCTCGCGGGGGCCGGCAATCTCCGGGATCGGTCCGCCTGAGCCCCATTCGGAGTTCATGGCCATGTCCACGAGCGCCTCCGCAACGGTCCTCGCGGCGACCACCTGCGTGCGCATCTTCGGCACGTAGCTGACGTCGCCCTTCCTGCCCCATTCGACGAGCTCGGCGACGAACTCGTGGAACTGCGCCGCACGCAGCACACGTGCCGGGATCGGCCCGGACAGCATCGCCTGCTCGTGGGCGACCTTCGCGGCGCCGTAGCCGGCGGTGAACCGGTCGGTCGCGATGATCGACACGACGACGATCCGCTGTACACCTGCTCGCCGCCCGGCCTCGTGCAGGTTCCGCGCCGCGGCGGTGAAGAACTCGGTTGCCGCCTCCTGGTCGGGCGACGACCCGGTGGCCACGTCGATGATGCATTCCACGCCTCGTAGTGCCTCGGCCAGACCGTCCCCGGTGACCACGTCGACTCCGTTGGAGCGCGAGATCGGAACGACCTCGTAGCCCCGTTCCTTGAGCACGTCGCCGACGTGGCGGCCGACCCTTCCGGTCGCTCCGGCTACCGCGATTTTCCTGCTTGCTTGCATGATTGGGCTCCTTCGTCGAGTTGTTCGTGTTCAAGACGAATGACAGGTCGGCGAAAGGACACCGATCTGAAGCACGATGAGTTTCCACTTGGCTCGCCGTCTAAAGAGCATGTCGAGCTACAGCCCACCTGCTGCGGCGACCGGACTGGACGAGCTGGTCAGCGCCGTGCGTGCGGTCGTAAGCAGGCATGCCGACTGGCATCGCACCGCTCGGCTAGTTGCCCGCGAGCTGACTCGCCGTCTGCCCACGTCCGAGATCCTCGCTCCGGAGCAGCGCATCGGCGAAGCCGACAACTACCGCAGCCACTTCCTTTACGCCGAGCCCGACGGCACCTTTTCGATTGCCGCCATGGTCTGGCGGCCCGGTCAATTGACGCAGATCCACGATCACGTGACTTGGTGCGTCTTCGGAGTCATCCAAGGAGTCGAGCATGAGGAGCTCTTCAGGCTCGACGAGGAGGACAACTGCCTGGTCGAGATCGGCGAGGGCACGAAAAAGGCCGGCGACGTGAACGGGTTCGCGCCGCCGGGCGACATCCACCGCGTTCGCAACACCGGCGACGAGACGGCGATCTCGATCCACATCTATGGAACGGATGTCTCTCGAATCGGATCGAGCGTCCGGCGGTACTACGACCAGCCGATTGTGGCCGCCTGATCGGCCGCGTCGAACGTGGCCGCGTGGCCGCGATCAGTCCACGGCGATGCGGACGCGCTTGTTGGCCTTGCCCTTGGACTCGGCCTTCACCACCCGCACGGGGCCGACCTCGCTCGTCGAGGCCACGTGCGTTCCGCCGTCGGCCTGGCGGTCGAGGCCGACGATGTCGATCACCCGAAGCGGGTCGATCGCGCGAGGAATGAGGTTCGCCTTGAGCCGAATGAGCGAAGGGTCGCGGTCGGCCTCGGCGCGTGGAAGCCAGAGCACGCGCACCGGTAGGTCCTGGCGCACGACCTCGTTGATCGCCGCCTCGAGCGAGCGGGCGAATTCCTGAGACATGGCCGCAAGCTCGAAGTCGAGTCTGCCCTCGGGCGGCGTGATCTGCGCGCCGGTCACGTGGGCGCCGTGGTCGCGCCAGATAATCCCGTTCATGATGTGCTGGGCCGTGTGAACGCGCATGGTCACATAGCGCCGCGGCCAGTCGAAGACGCCGTGGACGTCTGTCCCCGAGACCGGAAGGCGGCTCTCGGACGAGAGCTTGTGCCACACCGCCCCGTCCTTGTCCTTGACGACGTCGACGACCGAGGCCGACATGTCCGCGAATGTCAGCTCACCGGTGTCGTGAGGCTGGCCGCCGCCGGTCGGAAAGAAGGCCGTGCGGTCGAGCGCCACCTCGTTCGTCTCCTCCTTGACCGAAACGGCTTCGGCGTCGAAGTCCCGCAGATATGCGTCGGTGAGGTAGAGGAGGTCGGTCACCGGGCTTGTCCGAAGGGGTCGAGGTCGTTGTGTCCGAGGATCACACGATCACTGTACGAGCCGGCCCTGCCGTTCTGTCGGGCACGAGCCTCCGGAGCCGTCCGGAGTGGACAGGGGTCCGTGCCAGGCACGGAGACATTGGCTCGAGGAGCCAGTCGATGGTCGACAACGGCGTCGACATGTGGCTGCGCTCTTATCGCTCGGCCAGGCGGTAGAGGCGTCAGCGTCCGGCGATCAGGGTGATCGTAGTTGGAGTTCGGCCGTAGTCTCTGACTGCGGTGGACGCCGTCCGGACAGAGGGTCTCTCGAAGCGCTACGGCGACGCGCTCGCCCTCGACGGGCTCGACCTGGTCGTCGAAGCGGGCGAGGTCTACGGCTGCCTAGGGCCAAACGGTGCAGGAAAAACGACGACGATCCGGCTGCTCCTCGGGCTGCTTCGCCCGTCCGCCGGCCGGGCGGAGCTCTTCGGCGTCGATGCGTGGCAGGACTCCGTCAGGGCGCACCAGCGAATGGCCTACGTGTCGGCGGAGCCGGCCCTTTGGCCCGGGCTGACCGCCCAGGAAACGCTCGAGTTCCTCGCCCGAGTCCGGGGCGGCGCGGACACGGCCTATCGGGACGAGCTAGTGCAGCGGTTCCAACTCGAGACCTCGAAGAAGGTGCGAGCGCTCTCGCATGGCAACCGCCAGAAGGTGCAGCTGATCGCGGCGTTCGCCACCCGCGCCGACCTCCTCATCCTCGACGAGCCGACGGGCGGCCTCGACCCGTTGATGGAGATGACGTTCCGGGAGACGGTGCGCGAAGCGAAGGAGAACGGTCAGGCGGTGTTCCTCTCCTCGCACATCTTGAGCGAGGTCGAGGCGGTCTGCGACCGGGTCGGCATCCTGCGGCAGGGGCGGCTGGTCGACCAGGGGAAGCTCTCCGAGCTTCGCCACCTGAGCACACAGACGGTGGAGGCCACCTTCGACGGCCACGTCCCGAACCTGCCTCCGCTTCCCGGCATCGAGGTCGCTGAGGCAGGCGCCAACGCCTTGCGCTTCGAGGTGACAGGCAGCGTGGGGCCGTTGATCAAGGCCCTGGCCGACTACCCGGTTGTCTCGCTGGAGAGCCGTGCGCCCTCGCTCGAGGAGATTTTCCTGCACCACTACGAGAACGGAGCCGGCCCTGAGGAGCGCTAGCGCAGTCGCCCGACGCGCATTCGCCGACTCACGCGTCCGCACGATTGCCTTCGCTCTCGTCTTCTTCCTGAGCTCGGTCACGCAGGCGACCGCGTACCGCGAGGGCTATCCGACGCTCGCCGAGCGGCGGGATTTCGCCCGCACCGTGGGTACGAACGATGCGGCGCGGATGCTCTATGGGACCCCGCACGACCTCCTCTCCGTCGGCGGCTACGTCAGCTGGCGCGTGGGCGGGACGATGGCGGTCTTTGCGGCCCTGTGGGGACTACTCGGCGCCGTCCGAGCGA
>Ga0184635_10000345_pt1 | contig 11424 bp, 9 predicted proteins | sample PLM3_30_b2_FD_133147 | JGI IMG/M metagenome (GOLD analysis project Ga0184635, IMG submission 133147) | Groundwater sediment microbial communities from an aquifer in East River, Colorado, USA - PLM3_30_b2 | ecosystem: Environmental > Terrestrial > Soil > Riparian zone | place: USA: East River...
TGGGGCGGTGTTCATCGATGGCGGCTACGACGCCGCGCGCGAATTCATCCTGCGCAGCCTGAGCGGCGTGCTCGGCACACTCACGGAGATTCCGAATCTCGACAATCCGAAGGGCGAACTGCAGGAGTTCCTCCAGGCGACCTCGCCCGACGCACCGCAATACGAGATGACTTGCGCCAGCGGCCCGGACCACGACCGGGAGTTCGAGTGCGCCGTCTTCCATGGCGGCATCGAGCTGGGCCGCGGCCGGGGCAAAAGCAAGAAGGAGGCGGAAAGCCAGGCGGCGCTCCGCGCTCTGAGCCAGCTGCGGAACAAGGCGACCGATGCGGAGGCCGACCCCGCAGGGGAGGGTGATGCTGGCGTGGAGGGACAGCCGCAAAAAGGCACAAGAGGCGCGAGAAACGAATAGCAGTGTGGCATTCGCGCCTATTGTGCCTTTTCGCGGTCCATCCCATTGTTGGCGGCGCGGCTCAAATTAGTGCTTGGCAATACGCTTGCGTATAGTGTATTCGCCCTCCCAATGCCACCTGCCCAGGCGGGATGAGGCAGGAGAAAACAACAGACTAAACCGAAACTATGAAACTATTCGCGCTGTTTGTGCTGGCGGCTTCGCTGGCGTTGGTGGGGTGTGAGAAGAAGGATACTGCCGCGCCTTCAGCACCTTCGACCAACGCTCCAGCAAAATAGTAATTGGCGCAACGAACCAGCGCGAGGCGCCGCTCCTGCGGTGTCTCGCAGGTCGTCTCGACGATTCACCGGCCATCAGTCGATGAAGGCTCTCCCGATCCTTTCTCTGATGGCCGGTTTAATTTTTGCAGGCTGCAAGAAGGATGAGGCCAGCACCCAGAAGTCGTCGACTGCCCCCGGAGGCAACCCGGTTACGGCTCCAGTCGATTATCTCGAGGCCGCGGCTAGGGCAAAGCAAAACGCGGCCAAGACCGTTTCCAGCGTCGGCCTCGACAAAGCCATCCAACTTTTCGCGGCCAACGAAGGCCGTTATCCCAAGGATCTCAACGAGCTGGTCCGCCCGGATTATCTCAACGCCATCCCGCCACCGCCCGCCGGGATGCAGTACAGCTACAACCCGACGAACGGGGTGGTGAAGCTGGTGCCGAAATAGCTGATCGTCCACCCCGCGACCGCGACTTCACGGTCGCGACTACACTGAGCGGCTCCCAGCCGGGATCCCTGTCCTACTCGCCAAAATAAACCTGGCCGGTGACGTTCGTTCTCACGAAGAAACCCGAGCCAAAATCGTGCTTCTTGAGCAGCACCCCTTTGAACGGGATGGAATTGGCGTTGTTGACCGCCGTCATTGTGCCGCTGAATTGCCCGCTCGGCTTCACGATGGTGAAGGTGAGCTTGTTGGTGTCGAGATTGAGCACCGTGTTATTGGTGCGGAGGAAAACGTTGTAGGTTGAAGGCGGCGTGAGGCCGCTGGTCACGAGGCTGCGGGTCAGGTCATACGCATAGGCGCTTCCCGCGTCCGTGGCGCCGGTGTCGTCCCCATTTGCCCCGACGACCACGCGCGTGCCGGAGACGGCCACCGAAAATCCGAAATTATCACCCGCCGCCGGCGTAGGTTTGATGAGGGTGGCTAAGGGCACGGTAGGGGTGGCGCTGGCCAACTCATATACGTAGGCGCTGCCAACATTGAACGCTCCGGTGAAGTCCTGGCAGGCCCCGACCACCACGCGCGTGCCGGAGACGGCCACCGAGCAGCCAAAGTAGTCATTCGCCGCCGGACTGGGGTTGTTGAGCGTGACCACGGGCACGGTGGGCGTGACGCTGGTCAAGTCATACACGTAGGCGCTGCCCGCATCGGTGGCGCCGGTGTCGTCGGACGAAGCCCCGACGAGCACGAGCATGCCGGAGACAGCCACCGAGTTGCCGAAATTGTCACCCGCCGCCGGGTTGGGGTTGTTGAGCGTGGCCACGGGCACGGTGGGTGTTGCGCTGGCCAAGTCATACACGTACGCGCTGCCCGCGTCGGTGGCGCCGGTGTCGTCGGAGGAAGCCCCGACGACGACGAGCGTGCCGGAGACGGCCACCGAGTTGCCAAAGTAGCTACTCGCCGCCGGGCTGGGGTTGGTGAGTGTGGCCACGGGCACGGTGGGCGTGGGGCTGGCCAAGTCATACACGTACGCGCTGCCCGCGTCGTCGGCGCCAGTGTCGTTGTACGAAGCCCCGACGACCACGAGCGTGCCGGAGACGGCCACCGAGCGGCCAAAGTAGTTACTCGCCCCCAGGCTGGGGTTGTTGAGCGTCACCACGGGCACGGTGGGCGTGGGGCTGGTCAAGTCATACACGTAGGCGCTGCCCGTGTCGGTGGCGCCAGTGTCGTCGCCTTCAGCCCCAACGACCACGCGCGTGCCGGAGACGGCCACCGAGGAACCAAAGTAGTCATTCGTTGCTGCCGGGCTGGGTTTGTTGAGCGTGGCGACAGGCACGGTGGGCGTAGCGCTGGCCAAGTCATACACGTACGCGCTGCCCGTGTTGATGGCGTTGGTGGCTTTGTCATTGTACGGAGCCCCGACGACCACGCGCGTGCCGGAGACGGCCACCGAGGAGCCAAATCTGTCGAGGTCCGCCGGGTTGGGTTTGTTGAGCGTGGGCGTGGGGCCGGCCAGGATGAGGACCGCGTTGCTGATGTTGAGCACCCGGTTGGTCGAGGTCGCGGGGGTGTAGCGCGAGCCGGTTAGCACCGGAAAGTACTCGAAGCCGTTGGGATACGGCTTGGTCGGGTTGGGCGCCTTCTTGGACCAGTGCATCTGTCCGTGAAAATCGTCGTTTGTGCCGGCATCATCGAACTGCACCCAGCCGAACGTGGAACTGCGCCCGCCGTTGTGTGCGGTGTAAAAGGGCAGCAGGCCGTTGGTATGTACTGGACCTGAGAAGCTGAACGGAGTGTTGTCCGCCAGCGCGCCCTTGGCGCTGATCGTGCCGGCGGCGCTGATGGTTGCGGTGCCCCACGAGTCGCCAAACGGCAACGCCGGGTCGTTGGTGCCTGGGATTACAAAAGTGTGCTTCCCCGCGTAGACCGACGGTGTGAACGTCGTGCCAGGGCGGAGGCGATAGGCGCGGACTTCGGAAAGAAAGAAAAACTGGCCGGCATTGATCGGGTCGTTGACGCTCCCGGTGACGACCTCGGAGCGATTCGTGACATCGAGGTTCAACTCTACCACCAGCGGATCAAGGAGGCTCCGACTGATGATCGTTCGGAAGTTACCGCTCGGGTGGCACACCCCACTGAACGAATAGGACTTCGTCGCCATCTTCAGCTTCCCCGATATCCCGCCACTGTCGGTGACGTGGAACGAAATGCCGCCCGAAATGTAATGGGATGCCTCGCGGACGATAGGATTCGTCAGAATCTGCGCGGGGATGAACAGGCCTGAATACGAACTCTTCACCGTCGGGGAGGCGTACTTGACGCACGTGGCGGTCAGCAGCAGATTCGAGTGCATCGGCACCGGGGGCAGCCTGGCCGGCGTATAAATGTACCGCCCACTCCAGCCATAGAATTTGTGATTGGGAGCTGGGACGGCGTTGAGGTTGACGAACCTGCCGATCTCGATGCGCTGCTGGTTTGTGGCGCCGGTGATTTTCCCGTTGCCGACGTTGGTCAGTCCTATCGGATGAAACACACTGTAAACAACCGGCCGGACGAGCGTCGCGGCTGAGCGGAGGCCGGAGCTGTCCACGCTCTGAAGGCTGATGTAGTTGGTCCCGGGAACGAGATGAATGGGCAGTGTCCAATTGGTGCCAGCGGGCACGTTGACTTCATCGCCAGTCACAAATCCAATCGACCTGTCCCAATCGTAATAGGAGTGCCTGTACCAAACCGAACTCACCTGGGCGTCGTCCTGGGCGGTGCCCGTTACCGTCAGGCTGGCGTTGGTAAACCGGGCGTTGGCTGCCGGGGACGTCAGGGTGATGGTGGGCCGAGTGGTATCCGTGACTCCCAATTCGGTGATGCGGACGTGATAAATCTCGCTGAATCGGGGGTAGTGCTGATCCGTGTACGCGACCGGCAACTCGTAGAAATAGGGCCCGCCGACAGGCAGCACGTCAAGGGTCGGCGAATCGTGATTGAAGAAGTCGAGCACGTTCGTTCCGGTCACCGCCCGGCCAAAGACGGCGAAGCCTCCGTAGTTTGTGTCGAGTCTCGCGGAATTGTCCGCCAGATTGAAAAACCAATCCGACTGGGCGGAATTGGTGCCGAGGTCGGGCAAATCCGGATTGCCTGCCTGGCGCGCCAAGGCCAGCGTTCCGAACACGTTGCTCAACAGGGGCCCCACGTTGAACTCGTTGGTGATGACCGCAAACTTGGGCGTTTCGATGTAGGCATTGAACGGGGAGGTGCTGAGGGGATTGGGCGTCCGGGCGGCGCCACCCTGGATGACGAAGCCCTGCTCGCACCGGTGAAGCATCAGGTTGTCGTACGCGCCGCTGCGCACATAGCGCAGGAAATTCGACACGCTCACGGGCTTGTCCGAGTCGAACAGTTCCACGTCCACGTCTCCCAGGGTTATTGCGCCGTGGTAAAAGTGGAAGCGTACGAAGGTATTGCTGCCGTTGGTGGACATTTGCGCCACAGCCGGGTGGAGCCACGGAGCCAGCAAGAATACAAACAAAGCAATTCGGGTTCTCGCAATCATTGCCTGAGTCAGCTCAAAGAATACCACGGGCGCGGCCAAAGACAACGATTCTTCCAACAAAACCAGGCCGTTATCGTGCCTCCGTATTTCCCGGGTGCGACCACGGGGCCCGGATCCTAGGCCTTCATTGCTGAGGGCTTCCCGGCTCGACAAGGGCTGGATAGAGTGGCAGTCTGGCATGGTGACGGACGGCAAACTGCAGCGGCTTCGCGAGTTATTGGGCTCGTTTGACTCCTGCCTGGTGGCCTACTCGGGCGGGGTGGACTCGGTGTTCCTCGCGCGCGTGGCTTCCGAGGTGCTTGGCGACAAGACGCTGGCCGTCATCGCTGATTCGCCGAGCCTGCCGAGGCGCGAGCTTGCCGAGGCGCTTGAAATTGCCTCCCGTTTCCAGATCCCCGTCCGCGTGGTGGAGACCGCCGAGTTCGAAAACCCCGATTATCTGGCCAATCCGGCCAACCGTTGCTACTTCTGTAAGCACGAACTGTTCGACGCGCTGAGCCCTCTCGCGCGAGCTGAGGGTTTCGCGATCATTGCCTACGGTGAGAATGCCAGCGACACCGGTGATTTCCGCCCGGGCGCTCAAGCCGCCGCGGAGTTCCAGGTGCGCGCGCCGTTGAAGGAGGTCGGGCTGACCAAAGCCGAGATCCGGGAACTCTCCGCCCAGCTTGGATTGCCTACCGCCGACAAGCCGCAGATGGCCTGCCTCAGCTCGCGCATCCCGTATGGCGAGCCCGTAACGCCCGGGAAACTGGCGATGATTGAGCGAGCGGAGGCATTGCTGCGCGACCTGGGATTTCACGACGTTCGCGTGCGGCACCATGAATTAGGTTCGAAGCTCAAAGTTCAAGGTTCAAAGCCGTCAGTCGATTCGAACCAAATTGGAACATTGAACCCTGAAACTGCATCCTTGGCTCGCATTGAAGTCGGCCCGGGCGAGCTGGCAAAATTCCTCGTGGATGACATCGCGGCGCGCGTGGCGACGGCTCTGCGGGGCATGGGGTATGCGCACGTGACGCTGGATTTGCAGGGTTACCGGCGGGGGAGCGCCAATGAGAGCCTCGGGCGCCGGTCAGGATGACGTAGCTGCGACCGTGAGGTCTAGGGACGGGGACAAACGTCGGGCGACGGCATCGATTTCGGCAGTTTCCGCCCTTTCGCAGTAGTTCAGCTCAGAGGAAGAGGCTTTTGAACCTCGGAGGAATGGCGGCCTTGTAAAGTCCTGCCTGGGAATCCGGCCTGTGATCGCACGGTCGCAGCTGCACCGAAATCCGGTTCAGGAAGCCGTTCTCCTGCCGTTACAAGAGTTACCGGAATTGCCCTCGCAACTTTCCGGTCCAGGTGGTTAAGTAGTTTGCAAGTCTATGGCACAGTTTGCGTACAAGGCCCGTCGCCGAACCGGAGAAGTCGTGCAGGGTGTGTTGGACGTGGCGGATCGCGCCGCGGCTCTCGCGCAGATCGAGCGGCTCGGGCTGTTCCCGGTGATGATTGACGCTTCGAAGGCGGGCGTCGCCGTCGCGGGGGTGGCCGACAAGCCCAAATCGGGCGGCGGCATGGCCGGGTCGCTGCCGGCGGCGTTCCGCTTCCGGCGCCAGCGCAAACCCAAGCTCCCCGAGTTGGCCACGTTCACCCGCCAGCTTTCGAACCTGCTCAAGTGCGGCATGCCGCTGACGGTCGCGCTCCAGAGCATGAGCCACCTGGAGAGCAAGGGCATCCCGTCGCAAGTCAGCAAGGATCTCCGCCAGGACGTGATGGAGGGCAAAAGCCTTTCCAACTCGATGGGCCGGCATCCGCACATCTACACCGATTTGTACCGGAACATGGTCCAGGCAGGCGAACAATCCGGCGCGCTTGTCGACGTGCTCAGGCGCCTCGCGGACCATTACGAGCGCTTCGCCGAAGTGCAATCGAAGTTTCTCTCGGCTCTCATCTACCCGGCCATCGTGGCGTGCGTGGGGGTGGTCATCGTCATCTTTTTCATGACCTTCATGTTGCCGAAGTTTATGACCATCTTCGAGGGCATGAACGTGCCACTGCCGTGGGCGACGCAGGTGCTAATGCGCATCAGCGGCTTCTTCGGCAACATCTGGAACTGGGTCATCATGATCCCGGTGGGCGGCACGGCCCTCGTGTTGTGGTTTCGCTACAAGTCCACGCCCGACGGCCGGCGCAAAATTGACGGCTGGATGATGAAGGCGCCGGTGCTCGGGAAGGTGATCCGACTGAACATTTTCGGCCAGTTTTCCCGCACGCTCTCGACGCTGCTGGTCAACGGCGTGCCGGTGCTCACCGCCCTCAAGATTACCGAGGAGATCATCCCCAACGTCATCGTCAAGGAAGCCATTTCCCAGACGCGCGAGGCGGTCACCGACGGCAAGACCATCGCCCAGCCGCTGGCCCGCAGCGGGCTGTTCCCGCAGCTCATGCTCGACCTGCTCAAGATTGGCGAGGATACCGGCGACGTGCCCGGCGCGCTCGAGAACATCGCGGACACTTACGAAAACGAGTTGACGACCCAGTTGCGCGTGCTGACCAACCTCATCGAGCCGGCGATGATCATCTGCATGGCCATCGGCGTCGGTGGGCTGCTTTTCAGCATCCTGTCGGCGATGTTTGCAATTACGTCCAGTCTGAATCGGGGATGAATACGGTGCGACAGAGGACAGGATTGCGCGCGTGTCCCGTGATGCGAGAGGCGTGTTCCGTGTTGCGTATTGCGTGTTGCGTCAAGCATATGGGGACATGCTCACCCAGATACTTGACGCAACACACAACACGCAATGCGCAATACGCAGCACTTTCCCGCGCCTTCACGCTGCTCGAACTCATGGTCGTCGTCGCCATCATGGCCATCGTAATGACCATTGGAATTCCCTTCCTGCGGACGGCCGTTGACGGGGGCAAGGGCATGACGCGGGCGGTGAAAGACATTCAGGAGGCCTGCAGCCACGCTCGGGCGATGGCCATCCTTCAGCAGACGACGACGGAACTCGTCATCCGGCCGCGCGACGGGGTTTTTGAGGTTGCCCGATCGAGCGGCGCCAAGCCGGCGAGCCACGTGCGATACGAAGGCAGGAACAGCGACGAAGTCGACCAGCCTGCGACCAAGCCCGCCGGGGGCAAAGGTTTCTCCGCGAAGCTGCCCACGGGAATTGTCATCGAGGGCCTGGGTATTAACGGCGAGGACTGGACAGAAGATTCCGTCGCCCGCGTGCGGTTCTACTCCAATGGCACCTCCGACGAGATGAGCGTGGTATTGCTCTCCGATCAGAACGAACGGCGCAATATATGGTTGGAAGTGGTCACGGGGCTGCCGGAGCTGGAAACGGATCCGCATAAATTCAAGTCGCGATGACATGAAATTGCCGATTGACCATTGCCGATTGCCGATGAATCCGGACTCCGGTGGCCCGCACGCCGGTTCAATTGGCCCTCGGCGCTCGGCCATCCGCAATTCGCGCCGCAGCGTGGCGTTCACTCTGTTGGAAGTCACCATCGCCTGCGCCATCTTCTTCATGGTGGCCTTCGCGATCCTGGAATTGGTCACCAAGAGCCTTTGGGCCGCCAAGTCGCTCCAGAAGCGCGACCCGGACCCGGGCATCATCCTCCACGCCCTCTCGCTGACCAACACGTTCGAGGAGGGGACGATGTCCGGAGACTACGAGGACATCGCTCCTGGGATGTATAAGGACTACCGTTGGGAGGCGTTCATCACTGAGATTGGGAGCAATGGGCTTTTTCAAGTCGACGTCCTGACCTTTAACAGACTGCGCCAAAGCCAGAATCCGGCCACCGTCACCGGCCAGTTCTGGCGTCCCAACTCCAAGCCCGGCTTGGCAACGAAAGGACGGCCATGAAGACCTGTTCCGTGTTCCGTGTTCCGTATTCCGGGAGCGCCGTCGCTTCGACGCGCAACGCGCCATACGCAACACGCCTGGCCTTCACCATCATCGAATTGATGCTGGCCATCGGCATCTTCGCAATGGTGTTGACGGCGATTTACGCGACTTGGATTGCCATTCTCAAAGGCTCGAGGGCCGGGTTAAAGGCCGCCGCCGAGGTGCAGCGCGCCCGCATTGCCATGCGCACGCTGGAAGACGCGTTCAACTCCACGGAGATGTTCGTCGCGAACATGAACTACTACGTGTTCATCGCCGACACCAGCGGCGACATGGCCGCGGTGAGCCTGGCGGCGCGGCTGCCGGCGGGCTTCCCGGGCGTGGGCCGTTATGGCGACCAGCTCGTGCGGCGCGTGAGCTTCTACACGCAGCAGGGCAAGGACGGCATGGCCGAGTTGGTCATGACACAGGCTCCGATCCTCCTCGCGACCAACAACGGTTACGAAGCCTACACGTTGACTCTGGCTCGCGACGTGACCCTGTTCAAGATGGCCTTCTACGACGCCCAGAAAAACGAATGGCTCGATGAATGGAAATCCACCAACCAGCTTCCCAAATTGGTTCAGATCGCCCTCGGCCTGGGCAAGACAGGCAATGACGCCAGCAAGCCCTACAATCTGGTGACGAGCCTGGTCGCGCTGCCATCCGTGGCGGTGCAACCGGATGTGCAAGGGGGCGGGCCCGTTCGGGTTCCAGGTGCTCCGGGTGCTCCGGGTGCTCCGGGTGTACCGGGTGTTCCAGGTACTCCAGGTTTTCCAGGTGGCCCAGGCGGGCCCGGTGGGAAAAATACGGGTGGGAAAGGGTTTTAGATGAGAGTCCGCACTCGCCAACACCAATCCGGCATCGCGCTCATCATCGTGCTGCTGGTGATTGTTGTGCTCGGCATTCTGGCCGGCGGTTTCGCCTATTCGATGAAGGTCGAGACCACGCTGGCCCGCCACGCCACGTTCAACACCGACCTCGATTGGGCCGGCCGCTCCGGCGTCGAAGTCGCCAAGTGGGTGCTGGCCCAAGGCCTGGCCGGCCCCCAAGGCCCGGTCGGTTCGTTCAAGCGGGAATGGGGCGACTTCGGCCTGACCAATGACATTCTGGCCGCCGTGGACCTCAAGAACTACGAGATGGGGGACGCGCGACTGTCGATCGACATCAAGGACCTCGACCGCAAATTCAACATCAACGTCGCCGACGAGATAATCCTGCGGCAGGCGATGACCCTGATCGGCGTCGATGCGGCCGCCAGCTCGACCATCATCGGCTCCATCCTCGACTGGCGCGATCCCGACAGCAACACGCACTTGAGCGGTACCGAGAGCGAATACTACGAAACGCTGGATCCGCCGTATTTCGCCAAGGACGGGCCGATTGACGACCTGAGCGAGCTGCTGCTGATTCGCGGAGTGACTCCGGCGATGTACTGGGGCTCCACTGGCGGGGGCATGGCCCCCGTGCTGAACCGGCCCGTGACCGGCTTGAAGAGCCACTTCGACGAGCCGACCTACGAGGTGGGCCTCGTCGATTTGTTTACGCCGATCTCCAGCAGGTTTATCAATCTTAACACCGCCTCGGCCACCGTCCTCCAACTCTGCCACCCCAACCTCAGCTATGAAGCGGCGCAGGGCATCATTGCCAGTCGTGGTGGTCTGGACGGAGTGGATGGCAGCGGCGACGACTTGCCTTTCCGGAGCCCGCAGGAACTTTTGACCAGGCCAATCCCAGGCTTGCCCCCAGAAGCCGCCCAGGCACTTGCGGCACGCTCCACCGTCCGCAGCTTCTGCTCCGAGGTCCACATCAGCGTCGACATGCGCGGAACAACCCGCGAGTACATCGCGATCCTCAGGCGCAACGGTCCCAGGGATATTCAGACGCTGAATCTGCACTGGAAATAAAGCGTGCAGCCGGGCAACCGTCCGGACTGCGTTCGCTCCGCGTTCGCAGCGCAAAGTCGGCCAACAGGCATCGCAACCAGTACAATCCCCCCTCTCCGTTCGCACCCGCACGCAGTGGACGGAGAACCGTTTGCGCTCCAAACCGCGCTCCAAACTGAAAATAGTATGAGAAAGTGCTTGCGCGAATCCGGAACTCCGCTATTTTCGCGCCCTGTTCTTCGGAACGCCTGCTGCAAGGCGGGCAAATCCAGCGGCTGAAAAACGAAATTAAATCGTTGACAGCCCGAGCGGTGCGGAGCAAAACTCGCCCCGCTTTTGAAATAGTGACTCAGATGCCGAGTCGCCAGGACGGGATCGGCACTGAGGTTTTTTGTCCTCTGAATCTGTCCGGGAAATCGAAAGTTGCGGAACGGATGCCTGAGGGACAGCAGCTTTTGGGTGGCGACACCCGCAGCTCTTTGAAAATTGAAATGTGCGATAAGTGAGAGCCCCTTCAAGGAAGGCCAGTTAGTTGGCCGGCTTTGAAGAGTTTTAACGATTACGATAAAGTTGCCCGGTTTCACGACCGGGCAGGAGTCAAACTAACGTTTTTCTACGGAGAGTTTGATTCTGGCTCAGAACGAACGCTGGCGGCGTGGATAAGACATGCAAGTCGAGCGGGATTTCCAGGGTAGCAATATTCTGGAGGTTCAGCGGCGCAAGGGTGCGTAACACGTGGGTAATCTGCCGTGAAGCCCGGGATAACTCGCTGAAAGGCGAGCTAATACCGGATGTGACGTTGGGGAGGCATCTTCCTGACTTTGAAGCTGGGGACCGCAAGGCCTGGCACTTCACGATGAGCCCGCGGCCTATCAGCTTGTTGGTGAGGTAACGGCTCACCAAGGCTAAGACGGGTAGCTGGTCTGAGAGGACGACCAGCCACACTGGAACTGAGACACGGTCCAGACACCTACGGGTGGCAGCAGTCGAGAATTTTTCACA
>Ga0184635_10000346_pt1 | contig 11419 bp, 11 predicted proteins | sample PLM3_30_b2_FD_133147 | JGI IMG/M metagenome (GOLD analysis project Ga0184635, IMG submission 133147) | Groundwater sediment microbial communities from an aquifer in East River, Colorado, USA - PLM3_30_b2 | ecosystem: Environmental > Terrestrial > Soil > Riparian zone | place: USA: East River...
CGAGCGGACGCCGACTTCGTTCGTATTCATACCGGATTCGCCATCGGTGGCGTCGCGCCAGTCGGCCATCCCGAGTCGGTCAAGACTCTCGTGGACACCTGGCTGGCCAAGTACGACGTTGTCTGGGCCGCGGCCGGCCATCCACATTGGGTCTTCCCGACGACCTTCGAGGAGCTCGTACGAATCAGCGGTGGCTCGGTCGCCGACGTCGGCCCATAGGCCGATTCGAATAATGCCGGACCCGTCTTTGCACCGGACAGCCGTCGTCAGCAAGCTGCGGGACGCGGGGTGTGTGTTCGCCGAGGACGAGGCGCAACTGCTGGTTGACTCCGCGAAGACGCCTGGCGAGCTCGCGACCATGGTGGAGCGACGAGCCGCCGGGGTGCCGCTGGAACACGTCGTCGGCTGGGCAGACTTCTGTGGGCTGCGCGTTGCCGTGGATCCGGGGGTCTTCGTGCCCCGTCGCCGCACCGAACTGCTCGTCCGCCGGGCCGCGGGGGTCGCCGCGCCGGGAGCAATCGTCGTCGACCTGGCCTGCGGGTCGGGCGCGGTCGGCATGGCCGTGGCCGCGCTCGTCGGCAGCGTCGTGCTGCATGCAGTGGACATTGAGCCGGCCGCCGTGCGCTGTGCCCGGCGCAACCTCCGGGCCTTCGGCGGCAAGGTGCACGCCGGCGACCTGTACGAGGCCCTCCCCGTCCGGTTGCGTGGCAAGGTGGACGTTCTGGTGGCCAACGTTCCCTACGTGCCGACGGAAGCCGTCGATCTCTTGCCACGGGAGGCGCGCGTCTATGAGCAGCGAGTGGCGCTCGATGGCGGGCCCGACGGTCTCGACGTCTTGCGGCGCGTCGCGGAAGCGGCGCCCGACTGGCTCGCGGCGGGCGGGCACCTGCTGGTGGAGACAAGCGCCGACCAGGCGGACGCGGCGATCGAGGCGCTGGTCGCCACCGGACTCACGACGACCGTCGCGAGCGATGCGGACCTCGCGGCGACGGTCGTCGTCGGGCGCCGGGCAGACGCAAAGAGACTTCGTCAGCGGGACGCTGGGACCGTCCGAGTCCGGCCGCGTGGCGGGTCTCCACCAACCGGTCCTCAACCGCCATGGGCTCCTCGGCGATAGAGGAAGCTGACGACGTCCTCGATGGCCGGCTCCTCCACCGTCAGGTCGCTGACCTCGTGACCCGCGACGATTTGGGTGACGAGGTCCGCGACGCTGCCGCCCGCTGGCACCATGAACCACTGGCGCGGGCCGTCGGTCCTTGACGCGCGTACGCCGGCCACGACCAGCGGCGGCTGCGGGACAGCGAGGTCGACGACCACCACGCGTTCTGACGGGACAAGAGAGCGCAGACCAGCGAGGTCCCCATCGAAGGCGAGCCGCCCATGATCGATGACCATGACCCGACTGCATAGCCGCTCCACGTCGCCGAGATCATGGGTGGTCAGCAGCACTGTCGTACCGCGCTCGCGGTTGATCGACTCGAGGAACTCTCTGACCGCAGCCTTGCTGACGACATCGAGGCCGATCGTCGGCTCGTCAAGGTAGACGATCTCAGGGTCATGGAGCAGGGCGGCGGCCAGGTCGCCGCGCATTCGCTGCCCCAGGCTGAGCTGGCGGACGGGCGTGTCGAGCAGGTCCGCCAGTTCGAGCAGGCCGACGAGACGGTCGAGGTTGCGCCGGTACCGCGGGGCATCGACCCGGTAGAGCCGCCGAACCAGGTCGAATGAATCCCTGAGCGGGAGGTCCCACCACAGGGTCGTTCGCTGTCCGAAGACCACGCCGACCTTACGTGCGAGCGCCACCCGGTCTCTGGAGGGGTCCAGACCGGCGACCCGGATCCGGCCGGCGCTGGGCACGAGGATTCCAGTCAGCATCTTCACCGTCGTCGACTTCCCTGCACCGTTCGGCCCGAGGTATCCGACGATCTCTGCGGGCTCGATTGCGAAGGTCAACCCGTCGACAGCGCGGACCACTGTGCGGGGCCGCCGGTATCCAGTTTTTCCGGTCGGCGGTGCGGCAACGCCCCTATCCGCTCGCGCGCGCTTGCGAACAGTGAAGTGCTTCTCCACCCCATCGAGTTCGATGACAGCCATTAGTGTCCCGTCACGGAGGTCCTTCGACGGAGGCCGGAGGACTGCTGGATGGGTTCGCCGCGCCAGGATCCGGCAGCTCAGAAGAGACTTCCTGGTGCGACATTAGTGTCGCGACACTAGCTGCCTGTCGAGCGGTAGTGACGGACGCCGGCCTTCCACGCGAAGCCTGCGGCGATCAGCGCGAGCATCGCGGCGATCGGTGAGGCGAACTGCATCGCGTTGGGATAGCCGTGCGGATCGGGGCGCCCGAAGACGTAAAGCGCGGGGTACCAGTTCACGAACGCCAGCGGCACAACCCAGGTGAGGGCGCGCACCCACTCGGAGCTGAAGACTGTGAGCGGGTATTGCGTCACGTAGTTGCCGCCATAGGTCGTGACGTTCATCGCCTCGGCGGCGTCAGCGGCGACGAATTGGTAGGAAGCGCCTAGCACCCAGATCCCGCAGTAGATCAGTGTCCCACAGATGATCATGACCGGGACCATAAGGATCCGGCCACCAGTCCACTCCGTGTCGAGCGAGGTCAGTGACAGAGCAAGAGCGGCCAGCGCCGGTACGAGCTTCCCCAGCCGGCGAGGCGAGAAGGTGTCAGCTGCAACCTGGACGAGCGCGCTCACCGGGCGCAGCAACATCACGTCAAAGGCGCCGCTCCTGATATGGCGGCCTAAGCGTTCGACGGTTCCTAGCAGCGTGTCGGCTATGGCGAACGATGTGCTAGTCGTGGCGTAGAGGAACAAAACCTCTGCAGCCGAGAAGCCACCAAGCTCGTCCGTGTTGGCGAAGATCACCACAATCGCAAGGACATCGAGGGTCATGGCCATTGCCTGCCCGACAGTAAGCAGCAGCAGCGAGGTCGGGTACTGCCAGGCCGCCCGCGTCCACGCCCAGCAGAGCAGGCCGAATGCCCGCACCGCATCGGCGAGCCTGGCGAATGCCTCAGCCACCCTGCACCACGACCCGCCGCCGGGCCCGCTCGGTCAGCCGCCGGCCGGTCAGGAGTAGCAACACCGCCCAAAAAACCTGCAAGCCGAGGATCGCGAGCGTGCCGGCACCTTCGTACACGCCCAGCCAGATGTCGGAAGGGGATTGGATAGTGGCCGCCCATGGCGTTGACCGCGCCACGATCCCGAGCCACCCGGGCAGCAGGACCAACGGGATGAGCAGGCCGGAGAGGAAGGTGCCGGCGACCATCGCCATTGCGCCGGGACCGGCGTCGTCGAGCAGCCAGAACGCGGTCAGTGTGACGAGATAGCGGAGGCCGAAGCTCACTACGATGGCGAGAGCGATGGACACCACGACAGCGACGACCCGCCATCCGGCCGGCCAGGTGAGGTCGAAGAAGACGGCGCCGATGAGCAGCGGCGGCAGGCCGCGGAAGACCAGCGCGTGCACCGCGCGACCAAGCTCATGCGACAGCCACCAGCCCTGGAAGTCCGCCGGGCGGAAGAGGTCGATGGCGATGTCTCCGTTGCGGATACGCTCGGTCAGCTCGACCGAGACGGTCGGGAGGAACGCGCCGACGGCAGCGATGAGTGACTGGCCGAGGAAACAGAAGGTCACCGCGGCGGTCAGGTCATACCCGCCGAGGTTGGGGTGTTGCGTCCAGAGCGCGATGAGGATGTACGCCCGGATGAAGCCGAAGATCGTGTTCGTGAAGGCGCCGGCGGCTGTAGCGGCGCGGTAGGTCGCGTGCCTGCGAAGGCTCCGCCAGGCGACCATCGTGTAGAGCCCCAAGCACCCTCCCGAGCTCACCCGGCAAATGCCGCAGGGTACTGCTCAGGCAAACTCCCAGCGGGCATTCACCTGAATGGTTACCGAGGAGGTGCCCGGCTCGACCGGCACCGTCTCCCTCGTTGCCACCGACATCACCCGCGGCATCGGGCTCGGTCCGCCGCCGTGGACCTGCTCTGAGATCGCAATGATCCGGCCGAGCGATCGGCCGGACAGGGTGGCGTATTTCGCCGCCTTATCCTCTGCGTCTCGCCAGGCGGCCTCTCTCGCGCCGTTCAGCAGTGCCGCCGGGTCGGCGTATTCGAAGCTGGCACCTTCTAGCCGGCTGGCATCGCCGCCCGCCGCTACCGTTTCCGCAAGCAGCGTTCCTGCCTTGTCCAGGTCGCGGATTCGCGCCGTGAGCCGAAGCGTCGCGGTGTAGCCGACAATTGCCCGCCCCTGGTCCCCCTGCTCCGGCCACAGGTTGATCGCTCCGCTGGCGAGATCCTCCCTCGCCACTCCGCCGGCGACGAGCACCGAGCGCATGCGATCAAGAGCCTGCCCCGCTCCACGCAGCGCTGCCGTTGCACTCTCCGCGACCACCTGAGCGCCGAGGTCGAGCCGGAACACGTTCGGTGGCGCCGTGGCCAGCCCCACGCCCGTGACCGTGATCCCTGTGTCCATCGTTGTCCCTGTTTGTACCTGGATCGGGCACGCCTTGATCCGCGAATATACGCGGACTCGCTGTCGGCGGTGAGGTCACTTGCGATGGTGGCCAGGCACTCGGTGTGAGCTAGACCGCTGCACCGAGACCAAGCGTCTGGTAGATCTCCAGCGTGGCGGTGGACCGGTTCAGCGTATAGAAATGCAGCCCGGGCGCTCCCCGATCAAGCAGTTCCGCACAAAGGCGGCAGGCATAGTCGACGCCGATGCGGCGCACCTCCTCCGGGTTGTCCTCCACCGCGTACAAGCTGTCGGCAAGATCGCTCGGAAACGCGGCCCCGGAAAGCTCGGCCATGCGCTGGATCTGCCGCACGTTCGTCACCGGCATGATCCCAGGGATGATCGGGATGTGGCTGCCATAGGCCGCCACCCGGTCGACCAGGCCCACGTAGTCCACCGCGTTGAAGAAGAACTGCGTCACCGCGAAGTCGGCGCCGGCAGCAGCCTTGCCGGCGAGGTACTTCGCGTCAGTGTCGAGGTCGGGTGACTCCGGATGGCCCTCGGGGTGCGCGGCGACGCCGACGCAGAAGTCGCCGAGCTCCCGCAGCAGCCGGACCAGCTCATCCGCGTGCCGCAGACCCTGGGGGTGTGGGGTCCACTCGACTGCATCCCGGGGCGCGTCACCGCGCAGCGCCAAAACGTTGCGTACGCCAGCGTCCGCGTACGACCCGATGACACCGCGCAGCTCAGCGCGAGACGCCCCGACGCAGGTCAGATGGCCAACCGGGGTGAGCGTGGTGTCCTGGGCGATCCGGCCGGTGATGCGGACCGTTCGGTCTCGAGTGGAGCCGCCGGCGCCGTACGTGACCGAGACGAATGTCGGATGCAGCGGCTCGAGCCGCCTGATCGCCGTCCACAGCTGGCGCTCGCCCTCGTCTGTCCTGGGTGGGAAGAACTCGAAGGAGTACGACCGGCCGCCACCTGCGAGCAGGTCGCGAATTGTCGTTGCGCCCCCCGGCATGGTCGAAGGGGTCCCCAGTGCCATGTCGCGAGGCTATCCAACATGAGGACAGAACTGGCCACGGTCCACCTGTCGATACGCTCGGCGCCGTGAGCCAGGCCGGAAATGACCCGTTGCGGGAGCGTGTGCAGCAAGCCCTCGACAGGTTCATGGCCGAGCAGGCGAGCAGACTCACGGCGATCGACCCCGTCCTCGCCCCGGTGACCGACGCCGTGCGGGATTTCCTCGACGGCGGCAAGCGCCTGCGGCCCGCCTTTTGCTACTGGGGGTGGCGAGGCGCCGGTGCTCCGGACTGCCCGGAGATCATCGTTGCCGCGGCGTCGCTCGAGCTGCTTCAAGCCGCCGCCCTGATTCACGACGATCTGATGGACGACAGCAATACCCGGCGGGGTAAGCCCTCGATTCACCGGCAGTTCGCGGCGCCGCTGGAAAGCGGAGGGCACCCGGGACGCTGGACCGACTTCGGTGCGGCCGCCGCGATCCTCATCGGTGACCTGTGTCTCTCCTGGTGTGACGCGATGATCGAGAGCAGCGGCATCGGACCCACCGAGCTGTTGCGAGCGAAACCGACGTTCCAGTACATGCGGACCGAGCTGATGGCCGGCCAATACCTCGACGTCCTTGCGCAAGCCACCGGCGGAACCGGCGTCGATCGTGCGCTGAAGGTGATCCGCTACAAAGCGGCCAAATACACGGTCGAGCGGCCACTCCACATCGGTGGGTTGCTCGCCGGGGGGCAGAACGCCCTCATCGAGACGTACTCGGCCTATGGGTTGCCGATCGGTGAGGCTTTCCAGCTCCGCGACGACATTCTTGGTGTCTTCGGCGACCCGGCCGAGACCGGCAAGCCGGCGGGCGACGATCTGCGCGAGGGCAAGCGAACCCTGCTCGTGGCTCTCGCCTTCGAACGAGCTGGGCCGGCGCAACGTGATCTGCTTGAGCAGAGCCTCGGCGATCGCACGCTTGACGACCAGGGTGTCGATGCCCTCCGTGCGGTGCTCGTCGAGACGGGCGCGCTCGCGGCGGTCGAAGCGCTTATCGAGCGGCTGACCGCGGGGGCGTTGCACGCGCTGGATGGTGGAAACGTCGTCGGGGATGGCCGGGAGGCCCTGCGCGAGCTGGCTGTCGCGGCCACCATGCGCGCTGGGTAAGGCCTTCGGCGTGCCGGATATCGATTTAGCGTCCTGTACGCGTAAGATCACCCTCAGTGATCCCTGCGGTTTGTGGAGGCGCGTGTGCCCTGGCCAAGGAAGGGTGAGGGGAGGCAGCCGCAGTGCCCCACGTGCGAGAGCACGGGTGTCAAAGAGGTTCCCAGGGCGAAGCTCAGCCGCGACGGAAAGACGATCAGCACCGCCACCGAATGGAAGCAGTGCCCCGACTGCAAGGGATTCGGCTGGCTACGAATGTGACTAGTCTCCTTAGGCGTCCGGCGAGTCGTCCGGCGCAGGCGCAGTCGTTGTGCGGGCGTCAGTCCTGCTGGCTCCGCCGCGGGTTGGCTCACCGCGCCGAACTTGACCGGGCGCGGGCAGTTCCGGTCGTTTAGCCGCGGATACCGAGGAGCGCAGCTGGAACGGGACGTTCGTCACCATCACACCAGGCGTGAACAGGAGCCGGCCCTTCAACCGCAGTGCGCTCTGGTTGTGCAGCAACTGTTCCCACCAGCGGCCGACCACATATTCGGGGATGAAGACCGAGACGAGGTCGCGCGGTCCCCTGCGGCGCACGGACTTCACATAGTCGATGATCGGCCGGGTGACCTCGCGGAACGGGGAGTCGAGCACTTTGAGCGGCACGGAGATGCCCCGCCGATCCCACTCGTCCTGGAGTGCCTTGGTCTCGGCCGGATCGACGTTGACCGTCACCGCCTCCAGAGTGGTCGGCCGGCTGGCCTTCGCATACATCAGAGCCCGCAACGTCGGCTTGTGGATCTTCGAGACGAGCACGATCGCATGTACGCGTGACGGCATCATCATCACGTCGTCACTGCCGTCCACCGCGAGCTCTGCGCCAACCCGGTCGTAGTGGCGCTTGATCGCGCGCATGGTCATGAAGATGATCGGCATTGCCACGCAGACGATCCAGGCGCCCTTGGTGAATTTGGTGACAAGCACGATCACCAGGACCAGACCGGTGAACACCAGGCCTATGGAGTTGATGACGCGTGATCGCATCATCCGCCGGCGGACGGACGGATCGGATTCGGTCCGCAGCAACCGCGTCCAGTGGCGGACCATGCCGGTCTGGCTGAGCGTGAACGAGACGAACACACCGATGATGTAGAGCTGGATGAGCTTGGTGACCTGGGCGTCGAACGCATAGATGAGGATGCAGGCGAAGGCAGCGAGCAGGACGATGCCGTTGCTGAAGGCCAACCGGTCACCCCGGGTGTACAGCTGTCGCGGCAGGTACCCGTCCCTGGCCAAGATCGAGCCGAGGACAGGGAAGCCGTTGTACGCCGTGTTGGCGGCGAGAAACAGGATGAGCGCGGTGGCGACTGCGATGAAGCTGAATGGCGGGGAGCCCTCGCCGAAGACCGCCGACGCCACCTGAGCGATGATCGGCTGCTGGTAATAGCCAGGGCCTGCCGGCTCGCCGTTGATGAGCACATCCTCGGCCGGATTCTCGGCGAGGTGGGTGTCGGAGATTTGGGCCAGGGCGAGCACCCCTGAGAACATCGTCACGGCGATCAACCCGAGCAGCAGCAGCGTCGTCGCCGCATTCTGGCTCTTTGGCTTGCGGAACGCCGGCACACCGTTGCTGATCGCCTCTACACCCGTGAGCGCGGCACAGCCGGAGGAGAAAGCACGCAGGACGAGGAAGACCAGGGCGAAGCCGCTCAGGTTCGCATAACCCGGCTCGGGCTGGATGCCGAAGGTGGCTGTCGGCGCCTTCAGCTCGTCACCGAGCACCCCCACCCGGAAGAACCCCCACGCGAGCATGCAGAACACGCCCGCCATGAACGCATAGGTCGGGATCGAGAAGGCGGTTCCTGACTCGCGGACGCCTCGCAAGTTCATGAACGTCAAGATCGCTACAATGAGCAGAGCGGCCGGCACCTGATGCTGGGCGAAGAAGCCGACCCGCGACCCGAGGTACTCGACTCCTGAGGACACGGACACCGCGACGGTGAGCACGTAGTCCACGGACAGAGCACTCGCGACTGTCAGCCCGGCATTCTGGCCGAGGTTGACCTTGGCGATCTCATAGTCGCCGCCCCCGCTGGGATAGGCATGGACGTTCTGCCGGTAGGAGGCGACCACCGTCAGCATCAGCAACACGACCGCGCCCGCGATCCAGGGGCTGTAGTGATAGAACGACAGGCCGGCGACGGACAAAACCAGCAAGATCTCTTGCGGTGCGTACGCGACTGACGAGAGTGCGTCGCTGGCGAAGACCGGCAGCGCGATGCGCTTGGGGAGAAGAGTCTCGTTCAGCCGATCGCTACGCAGTGCCTGACCGACGAGGATGCGCTTGGGGAGCTCGGTCAACTTCGACACGAATGGATCGTATTGGCAGCCGAGGGATTTCTCGCCTGCGGCGCCTCCGCGACGGCTTTCCAAGACGCAAGGTGGGAAACATCCACAAGGGGCGGGGACGTGTAGCGTCGTGCCGGGCCCGCTGAAGAACCTCTCAGGAGTGCCGCGAAATTCGGTACGAACGCGTGGGCGATTTGGGCGGAAGGACGGCCGTGCACATCGTGATCATGGGATGCGGTCGGGTGGGTTCGACACTCGCCCACATCCTCGAGGATCGGGGCCACTCAGTCGCGATCATCGATCAGAACCCGGAGGCGTTCCGGCGTCTCGGTGGCCACTTCAACGGCCGCCGGGTCACCGGCGTCGGCTTCGACCGGGACACGCTGCTCGAGTCCGGCATCGAGCAGGCGGCAGCCCTTGCCGCGGTGAGCAGCGGCGACAACTCCAACATCATCACCGCACGGGTAGCCAGGGAGACCTTCGGAGTCGAGAACGTCGTTGCTCGCATCAAGGATCCGCGCCGCGCCGAGGTCTATCAGCGGCTCGGAATTCCCACGGTGGCGACCGTTCCGTGGACCGCCAACCAGATGGTGCGGCGGCTGCTGCCCGAGGGCTCGGAGCCGCTGTGGCGGGATGCGACGGGGACGATCAGGCTGGCCGAGGTCCATGTCGCCGACGGGTGGATCGGCCATCCGCTGCGCGACCTCGAGGAGGCGGCCGGCTGCCGAGTCGCGTTCGTGAGCCGGTTAGGGGCGGGCTTCGTGCCTCGTGAAGACACCGTGATCCAAGAAGGCGATCTCATTCATGTGGCGATGCGGGAGTCCGATACCTCCCGGGTGGAGAGCGTGTTCGGCAAGGGCCCGGAGGAGCACTGATGCGCGTCGCCATCGCCGGAGCCGGCAACGTCGGCCGCTCCATCGCCACCGAACTGCTGGAAGACAACCATGAGGTGCTGCTCATCGATCGCGATCCGCATGCAATCAAGGTGGATAGCGTCCCCACCGCCGAGTGGCTGCTCGCGGATGCGTGCGAGATTGCGTCGCTGGAGGAGGCAGCCCTGCAGCGCTGCCAGGTGGTCATCGCGGCGACCGGCGACGACAAGGTCAACCTCGTCGTCTCACTGCTCGCCAAGACCGAGTTCGGGGTGCCGCGGGTAGTCGCCAGAGTCAACGATCCCAGCAACGAATGGCTGTTCAACGAGGCCTGGGGCGTCGACGTCGCCGTCTCCACACCGCGGCTGCTCTCCGCTCTCGTCGAGGAAGCAGTAAGCGTCGGTGACTTGGTCAGGCTGCTGCGTTTCAGCCAGGGCGAAGCCAACCTGGTCGAGCTCACCCTCCCGGCAGGTGCGCCGATCGTCGGGACCCGGGTCGGCAGCGTCGATTGGCCGACCGACACCGCGCTGGTGACGATCATCCGCGAGGGCCGGGTGCTCGTACCAGACAAGGACCACCCGCTCGAAGCCGGGGATGAGCTGCTCTTCGTCGCCGCTCCCGACCGCGAAGAGCAACTCGAGAGCCTGCTTGCTCCGCACTGAGGGTCGGCAGCAGCTTTCGAGCGCCTGCCCGCGACCTCCTGCGACGCCTGGGCAGCCGGCTCAGGCTTGCTTCGGCGTTTCGACTGGGGTGTGCCCGCGGGCGAGGACGGCGAGCATGAGGGCAAGTGCCCCGACGAAGAGCGGCCAGCCGAGCGCAATCTTGGCGGCGGCGAGCAGACCGACATTCCCGGTGAGGTAGATCGGCCACTGCACGGCAACCCTGATCACATTCGGGAGCACGAACAGCCAGGTCAGCCTGGTGCAGAGCCGGACGATGGCGGGATCCTTCCGCCAGCCGGTGGGATCGCCGGTGACCGATCCGATCAGAAAGCCGATGAAAGGCCAGCGGACGATGATCGAGAAGATGACCACGGCCGCGACGACGGCGTTGTACATGATCCCCGGCAGGAACGCGTCCTCGGCCTTGCCCGAGCGCAGCGCGAAGAACGCCGCCACCGCGATGCCGATCATGCTGGTCAGGACGAACTGCAGCGTCTGCCGTTGGACGAGCCTGGCAGCGAGCAGCACAGCGGCGGCGCCGATGCTGACACCGAGCGCCAGCTCGAGCTGACGCGTGGCCATCCACACGATCGCGAAGGCAGCAGTGGGCACAGCCGCCTCGACCGTCCCGCGTATGCCACCGAGCGCCTTGGCGAGCTGCCGCCGGACGACCGCCTCGACGGTATCGACTCCCAGCGGGACCCGCGCCGCTGCCTCCTGGCTGCCGGGCTGCGCCCCTGCCGTCACCCCGGTCATGCCGCCCCGACCGGGCGCAGTTCGTACCGCGGGTTGTAGATCACAGGCCCCCCCTGGTGATAAGTGATCCTGCCGTCGGCGACGATGACCCGGCCGGGCTCGATGCCTGGCACCCGCCGGCGCCCCAACCAGACCAGAGAGACGGTCCCTGAGCCGTCGTACAGCTCCGCC
>Ga0184635_10000347_pt1 | contig 11402 bp, 9 predicted proteins | sample PLM3_30_b2_FD_133147 | JGI IMG/M metagenome (GOLD analysis project Ga0184635, IMG submission 133147) | Groundwater sediment microbial communities from an aquifer in East River, Colorado, USA - PLM3_30_b2 | ecosystem: Environmental > Terrestrial > Soil > Riparian zone | place: USA: East River...
CGAGCGCCTGGAGCGGATGCTCCGGGTCGTATGAGGGTGCCGGGACCGTCGCGAGCAGGGTTTCGACGAGCGGCTGGAGATCGGGAGCGAGCTCGTCGGGCGCGAAGCCGGCCCGGCCCTCTCGCGCGTTGGCGTACACGATGGGGAAGTCGATCTGGGACTCGTCGGCGTCGAGGTCGAGGAAGAGCTCGTAGACCTCGTTCACGACCTCTGCCGGGCGCGCGTCCGGACGGTCGACCTTGTTCACGACGAGCACGACGGGCAGCCGCGCCTCGAGCGCCTTGCGGAGCACGAACCGGGTCTGGGGCAACGGCCCCTCGCTCGCATCCACGAGCAGCAGCACCCCGTCGACCATCGTGAGACCCCGCTCGACCTCGCCGCCGAAGTCGGCGTGGCCGGGCGTGTCGATGATGTTCACCTTCGCGCCCGCGATCCGGACGGCGGTGTTCTTGGCGAGGATCGTGATGCCCTTCTCGCGCTCGAGGTCCATCGAGTCGAGCACGCGGTCGGCGACCTCCTGGTTCTCCCGGAACGAGCCGGACTGCCAGAGAAGCGCGTCGACGAGCGTCGTCTTGCCGTGGTCCACATGCGCGACGATCGCAACGTTCCGCAGATCGTCGCGGCGGGCGGGTGCTGGAGCGGGTGTAGACATGGCCAGCCAGGGTAGCCGCGGTACCCTCCGACGATGCCAGAGGAGAAGCCCGAGCCGATGACGCCCGCGCAAAAGCGGCAGCTCGAGTCCGAGCTCGCGGAGCTGGAAGGCCCTCGGCGCGGCGAGGTCGTTCAGGCGATCGCGACCGCCAGGGGCTTCGGTGATCTCACGGAGAACTTCGAGTACCACGCCGCGAAGAACGAGCAGGGGCTGTTGGAGCATCGGATCAGGTCGATCCGTGACCGGTTGGACCGTGCCGTCGTCGTCGAGCAAGAGGCCTCAGAGAGCGGGGCGGTCGGCATCGGCTCGACGGTGGAGATCGAGGACGACAAGGGTGAGCGGATGACGGTCGAAATCTCGAGCGTCGGCGGCGTCTCGCCGGACTCACCACTGGGTCGCGCGCTCCTCGGCGCCAAGGCGGGCGACGAGGTCGAGGTCGTCGCGCCACGCGGTTCCTGGGTGGCGCGCGTCCGGTCGATCGGCGGGCTCCAGGGCTAGCAGGAGGGCCAGGCGGGCGCTACGCGGCGACCTGAGCGTCGTCCGCCGTCTCGAGCCGCGAGTCGGCAGTCTCCGCAGACGCACGCGGCGACTCGCGCTTGAGCAGGACGAGCGTGACGACCAAGGCCACGACGGCGAAGCCGACACCGACCTGAAAGGCCAAGCTGAAGCCGTCGGTGAGCGCAGTCGGGGCCGCGACGCCGTCCGCGAGCAGGCTGTTCGTTCGCGTGGTCGAAACTGTGGTCAGGATCGCGAGTCCGAGCCCTCCTCCGATCTGCTGGCTCGTCGTGATCAATCCCGACGCCAATCCCGCCTCCCTGCTCGTCACGCCGCTGAGTGCGGCGATGGACACGGGCACGAACGAAAACCCAAGTCCGACCCCCGTCATCAAGAAGCCGGGAAAGAGGTCCGTCAGGTACGACCCGTCGGCCGAGATCTGTGTGTAGTAGGCAAGGCCGGCTCCGACCAAGGTCAGGCCGACGATCAGCACTGGCTTGACGCCGGTGCGCGTGACCAACGATTGCGCGAGGGCGGACGACGCGATGACGCTGAGCGCGATTGCGAGGTTGCCGACGCCGGTTCGGAGCGGCGAGAAACCGAGCACGTCCTGCTGGTACAGCGAGAGCAGGAAGAACATCCCGAACAGCATCGTCCCGAGCATGAAGCCGATCACGTTTGCCGCGGTTAACGAACGGCGCCGGAAGATGCGCAGGTCGACGAGCGGCGAGCGCGAGCGCTGCTCGATGAAGAGGGCCGCGGCAATCAACCCCGCCGAACCGACGAACGAGCCGATCGTCTCCAGAGAGCTCCAGCCGACGGTGGGAGCCCGTGTCAGCCCGTACACGAGCAGCATCAGTCCCCCGGTGACCGTGACCGCGCCGGCCACGTCGAAATGCCGCACCAGCCCCGGGGCGCGGCTCTCGCGAACGAACCTGGGTACGAGCAGGAGGACGCCGAGGCCGATCGGGACGTTGACGAAGAAGATCCACTCCCAGCCCACGAACTCCGTCAGCACGCCGCCGAGGAGCAGGCCAATCGCCGCCCCGCCGCCCGCGATCGCTCCGAGGATGCCGAGCGCCTTGTTCCGCTCTGATCCCTCCTCGAAGGTCACCGACACGATCGAGAAGGCTGACGGCGACAGGATCGCGCCGGCCGCCCCTTGAAGGGCGCGCGTCGCGATCAGCATGGCCGGCGAGACCGCGAGGCCACACAGGAGCGATGAGAACGAGAAGAGGACGAGCCCCGCCATGAAGACCCGGCGCCGTCCCAGTAGGTCGCCGGAGCGACCACCGAGCAACAGAAAGCCGCCGAACGTCAGGGCATAGCCGCTGACCACCCATTCGAGCCCCGAGCTCGAGAAGTGAAGGCTCTTCTGGATGGAGGGCAGCGCAACGTTCACGATCGACACGTCCAGGACGACCATCAGGTATGCGACCGCCAGCACCGCGAGCGCCAGCCAACGGTTCGGATCGGCAGAGCTTCTGACTTCAGCCGTGCTCATCTGGCATCGATCCTCCTGGTCGGGAGAGGGCCGCTCGGAACCGGCCCTCTCCCTTGTGGTTGCGAGTGAACTAGCCGTTGCCGATCTTCGCCCCGGCGGGCGAGACCACGTACCACTCGGCGCCGAAGGCGTCGATGCCCTCGCCGTTCGTCTGGCCGCGCTTCGTGTCCTTCGCGAACGTGTAGAGCGGGTGGTGGTTGTACGTCACCTGCATGCGCCCGTCGGCACGCTTCGTCCTGCCGAGCAGCGAAGCCTTCGCGCCCGCCCCTGCCCGAGCCTTTGTGCCGGCGATCAGCGGCGGCCAGAACTTCGCGCACTGACCGGTGCACGAGCTCTTGCCCTTCCGGTCTCGTTCGAACAGATACAGGGTCCGGCCCTGCGCGTTGACGAGGATTCGTCCCAGCTTGCTCTTGGCCGTCGAAACGACGGGCCCGGCGGTTGCGGCATCGCTCGAGGACGTGTTCACGACGGCGGACGCGAGCGCCGTCACTGCGGCGAGGGCCGCCACGATCACTGCGAGGTGCTTGGTCGGCATATCTTCTCCTTCCGGTGAGCGGGTGTGTGCCCGACACCGTGGCGGCCTCGGGCCTACCTGTCTTCGCCGTCAGCGCCCAATTGCGATTCACGTCAGCCGGAATTCGGGATACCCGTTGGTCTGGCCCAGCTGGTCGCCCGCTCCGCGCGACTCACTAGTCCATCGGCACCGCCGGGGCGGATGCTCCGCCGGCCAACCCCGGCGGGGGCTACGGCTACTAGGCGACGATCTCGAGCGCGAGCAACGGCGGGCAGCCTCGCTCGACAAGGGTCGCTATCGAGTGCCAATCGACCACATCGGCGAAGAGCTCCGCGAGGCCGCGCGGAAGGCCCAACTCGCGAAGCTGCTCCGAGCGCCACGCGTGGACGCGGAGCTCTTCGTCGGAGCCGTTGTCGGTGTCGCTGTCGCTCTCGATGTCCGTCAGAGGCATGTAGATCGGCTCCATCGGTCTGTCCTCCTCATTCGACTTCGTCCTCGGAACCATGGCCGTCACACTCAGAGCTGTCATCCAGGCCAGCGGCGATCAACGCGCCCCGGTACGGAGACTCTTCGCATTACCGCTAGCGGTAATGCGAAGAGGCCGCTCGCCTGTAAAGCTCGGTAGGTGTCGAGCCGGCTAGCGGCAAAGGGCAGCTTGGTGAGGATGCTGTGAACGTGCTTCTCGACTGTCCCCTCGGTGAACCACAGCTGGTGGGCGATGGGGCAACCGCGGCGTGATGGGCAGCCGGCCCAAACCTGCGGAGCTGGGCCTGCTCGCGGAGGAGCAGGCAGCACTACGACGGGTGGCGACGTTCGTCGCGCAAGGAGCCCCCGCGAACGAGGTCTTCGCCGCCGTCGCCGGCGAGGTTGCGCAGGTCATGCATCTGCCGATGGTCGCCGTGTGCCGCTACGACGATGGCAACACATTGACGGTCCTGGCAGAGCACAGCGATCGCCCTCACGTCCTCCAGCGTGGGACACGGTGGCCGCTCGACGGCCAGTCCGTCGTCGGACGCGTGAAACGGACCGGTCGCCCGGCGAGGATCGAGGACTACACCGATATTCCCGGCACCCTCGCTTCCGAGGCTCGTAAAGCCGGGCATGAACGGACCGCCGGAGCTCCGATCGTCGTCGCCGGCCGGGTCTGGGGAGTCATGGTGGCGTCGTCACCAGACGCGCCGCTCCCGGACCGGGCTGAGACTCGTCTCGCCGAGTTCACCGAACTGGTGGCCGCTGCGATCTCGAACAGCGAGGCACGCGAGTCCCTTAGCCAACTTGCCGAGGAGCAAGCCGCATTGCGTCGAGTCGCGACGCTCGTGGCACAGGGGGCGCCGCCATCGGACGTCTTTGCAGCAGTCAGTGTCGAGGTCGCGCAGCTGGTTCCTGCCGAAGGCGCTGCCCTCACGCGCTTCGAAGGCGACGGCACGGTGACGGCGCTCAGCGGCTGGACAAGTGCCGGCGGCTACGCCTACGTCGGGAGGCGATTCGACCTCGAGGGCACGGTGTCGGGGCTTATCTTCGAGACCCGGCGACCCGGGCGGATCGACAACTACGACGAAGCCCCGGGAGTGGCCGCCGCCGCCGCCCGCGAGATGGGCTGGCGCTCCTCGGTGGGCTCCCCCATCACCGTCGAAGGCCGGCTCTGGGGAGTCTTGGCTGTGATCTCGAAGAGCGACCAGCCGCTGCCCGCCAAGACAGAGCAGCGCTTGGCGGACTTCGCGGAGCACGTCGCGACCGCCATCGCCAACGCAGAGAACCGCGAGCAGCTCACTCGGCTTGCGGAGGAGCAGGCGGCTCTGCGACGCGTGGCGACCCTCGTCGCAGGTGGCGCGCCGCCGACCGAGGTCTTCGACGAGGTGATTGCCGAGGTTGGACGACTGGTCGGTTCCGACGCCGCGCTGCTCCTCCGTTATGAACCGGATGAGACCTTCACCGTCGTCGGTGGCTGGAGTACGAGCGGACCCGGACTCTCCGTCGGGGCTCGGTTCCCGGTTGTCCCGGGTACCGCCGCTCAGCGCGTTTTCGAGACCCGACAGCCCGCGCGTGTCGGCAGCTACTCAGACGTTGCAGGTCCGAGCGCCGCCGCGGCGCGCGAGCTCGGCTGGCAGTCGTCAGTGGGAGCACCAGTGATAGTCGACGGCCGCCTCTGGGGGATGGCGATGGTCCTCTCGAAGAGCTCGCAGCCTCTACCGGCGGACACCGAGGGGCGACTCACGGAGTTCACGGAGCTCGTGGCGACGGCGATCGCGAACGCGGAGAGCCGCGCGGAGCTCGACGCGTCTCGCGCCCGCATCGTCGCCACCGCCGACGCCACGCGGCAGCGAATCGAGCGCGACCTGCACGACGGCGCGCAGCAGCAGCTCGTCTCGCTCGCGCTCGAGCTGCGGGCTGCGGAGGCCGCAGTCCCGCCCGAGCTCGCCGAGCACCGTGCAGAGCTGGCCCGTGCCGTCGACGGGCTCACCAGCGTGCTCGACGACCTGCGTGAGATCGCGCTCGGCATCCACCCGGCGATCCTGGCCGAGGGCGGGCTCGGTCCGGCGCTGAAGACGCTCGCGCGGCGCTCGCCGATTCCGGTCAGGCTTGACGTGGACGCCAAGGCGCGGCTGCCCGAGCCGGTCGAGGTGGCGGCCTACTACGTCGTCGCCGAGGCGCTCACGAACGCTGCAAAGTACGCGCGCGCATCGCTCGTCGACGTCACGGTCGAGGTGAGAAGCCGCACGGTTCATGTGATCGTTTGCGACGACGGCGAGGGCGGAGCCGATCCAGCTCGGGGCACCGGTCTGGTCGGGCTGAAGGACCGGGCGGAGGCGATCGGCGGCGCACTCTCGTTGCAGAGCCCGCTGGGTTCCGGGACTGCGCTGAGCGTCGAGCTTCCGCTCGATGCGTAGGTTTACGCCGAAGGCGCCGGATCGTGCTCGAGCGGAAGCTCGACGACGACGACGGTCCCCTGGCCCGGCGGGCTGCTCACGGCGATCGCCCCACCAAGCGCCTCGACCCGGTCGCGAAGGCCTGTCAACCCTGAACCTCGACGCGGATCCGCGCCACCGGCGCCGTCGTCGCGGATCGACAGGCGAAGGGTTCCGTCCGCGTCCTCGACGGCGACGCGGGCGACCGAGGCGCTCGCATGCTTCGTCGTGTTCGTGAGCGCCTCGGAGACGACGTAGTAGGCGGCGGCTTCGATCTGCCCGGGCAGCCGCCTCTCTGTCGGGACCTCGACCTCGACCGGAAGCGCGGCGCGGCGGGCGAGAGTCCGCAGGGCCGGGCCCAGCCCACCCTCGGACAGGATCGCGGGGTGGATGCCGCGAGAGATCTCGCGCAGGTCGTCGACGACCTCGTCGAGCTCCCGCGCGGCCCGCCCGATCTCTTGCTCGAGCTCGGGGAGCTCTGACGGCACGCTCGACTGGACGAGGCGCAAGTCGAGTCCCAGTGAGACGAGCCGCTGCTGGGTTCCGTCGTGGAGGTCGCGCTCGATGCGCCGCCGCGTCTCGTCGGCGGCGGCGACGATGCGCGCCCGCGAGGCGGTCAGCTCCGCCCGGCTCTCGGAGTTCGAGATCGCCGTCGCCACGAGCTCGGTGAACCTGCCGATTCGCGCCTCGGTGTCCACGGGAAACGGGGCTTCGCGCTTCGTCGACGCTGCGATGACGCCCCAGACGCGCCCACCGACGATGATCGGACACCCGACCGACGATCGGATCCCGAGCGTTCGAGCTTCCTCTGCGATCGGCCCCGTCGCCTCGGCGAAGCTGTCGATTCGAACCGGACGGCCAGTCTCCACGACCAGTGCGGCGATGCTGATTCCTTCCAGCGCAAAGCGCGTGCCGACTGCAAGCTCGTCGTCCTCTCTGCTCCAGCTGGCGACACCCGTCACCGTCCCGTCGGCCTCGTAGCGCTCCATCCGGGCGAGGTCCGCGCCTGAGAGGAGGCCGACCTCTCTCGTGACCGCCGCGAAGGTCTCCGAGGGCGCTACCGATTGTGCGACCAGCGTTGCGACTCGTCTCAGCGCGGACTGTTCGTCCACCAGACGGCGGAGGTCGTCCTGGCTTACCTCGAGCGAGCTCGCCATCGTGTTGAACGAGCGCTCGAGCTCGCCGATCTCGCCCGCGCCGGTCTCCGGCATGCGGGCGCCGAGGTCGCCATGCGCGAGCCGGCCCGCCATGCCGGCCGCTCGGCGCAGCGGCGACACGATCACGCGCGCGAGGTAGCCCGTGAAGAGGAGGACGATGAGGATCGACCCCCCGAGGCCGGCGAGGCCGAGCGCGATCGCGCGCCTCGCCGCCGCATCCGCCCGGTCCTGCCGCGCCGCGATGGCGGCGCGCTCTCTCGCCCTCAGCGTGGCGAACTCCGAGCGTAACACGTCCACGCGGCGCTTTCCCTCCGCGGTCACCGCGATGCTGCTGGCCGACGGGTCCGCTCGCCGCACAGAGCGAATGAGCGGCGACGCGTACTCGTCGATGTACGACGCGACGTCCCGGATGATCTGCCGGACCGGGCCCATGTGTCCCTCGTCGTCTCTGACCGTCCGCTGCAGCGACCGGGCGGCTGCGGGGAGCGCGGCGCGCGCCTCGTTCCACGGCTCCAGGAATCGTCGCTCGCGGGTGATGACGTAACCGCGCACGCCGGTCTCCAGGTCGACGACGAGCTTCTCCAGCACGTCCGCCGCGCTCAACTCCTGCTGTGAGTCGCGCGTCAGCCGCGCCGAATCGCGGAGGTCGTTGATCGCGAGGAGCAGGAGCACGAAGACCGCGGCGATCACAACCGCAAGAGCCCCGCCGGAGAGAAGCATCCGGAGGGTCAGCCCGGACTTCATGTCACACCTCCTCGAGGCGAGGCTAGCCGATTCCGGCTCGAACCCCTATCCGGAGACGAGGTCGCGCAGGCCCTTCGGCGAGAGCTGCGACTTGGAAATGAACCCGACCGCCGGGCTCGTGGCAATCAGGTCGGCGAAGTCGTCTTCGGCTCGAGTCGAGATCAGCACGAGACCCGGCCCGAGCTCGGGAAAACGCTCGACGAGCTCCCGAACGAGCTCGAAGCCACTCTCGTCTCCGAGACTGATGTCGACGAGGACGAGGTTCGGGGACAGCTCCTCGGCCAGTCGCATGGCTTCGACCGAAGTCATGGCGGTGCCCACCACCTTGATTCCGTCGCGGCTCAGGCTCGACCGCGCAGCCTCGAGAAATCGCGCGTTGTCGTCGACGATCAGGGCGCGGAACTCCACGCCAGCAGCATCGCAGCGGAACGCCTCAGCCCGCATTGCAGCTAGCCGGAATCAAAAGAGGCACGCAAACGGGGGCCGAAGATGGCCGTCTGCCCGGAAGACACGGTGTGCATGTACGTCGACCCTTCCCGAGGTGCAGGCACTCCAACCCGACGGAGGTTGTCGTTCATGTCGTACGGAATCCTCTTGCTGCGTGTCGCGCTGGGTCTGAGCGTCGCGCACGGCGCCCACGTCCGCCAGGCGGGCTGACGATGGAGGCGCTCGATCCACACACGGTCCAGGCGCTAAGTGCCTCCGTTGCAGCAGCGGCCATGATCGTCCTCGGGCGGGTGAAAGGCCGGCTGGAGACGCGGCCGGTCAAGCGCTGCCCATCCTGTCAGCGCCTGCTCGCCGTCGGCCGCCGATGTCCGCAATGCGGATGACCATTCGCGGTGAGACAGTTGCGATGCTCGTCGCTGCGGTCATCGCCCGCGCGGCGTCGGGTGGGCTGGCAGGGTGGGTTTTCGTCGCGGGCGAACGCGGACGGTAGCGGTCGCGCTCGGCGACGCTCCCGCGTAGCCGAGCTCCGGGTACCGGCCAGCAGGAATCCCGGGAGTGCCGTCAGCAACAGGGCACGACGGCCGCTGACTGCGATGCCGCGCCCTTCTGTCGCCGCGAGGCTCTCTGTGTCCTCGCATCGACGAATTGAAAGGAGCGCCCGTTCCCATGAAACGTCTCGCCTTGATAACAAGCGCGGGCTTACTCGTCGTCATCGTCGTTCTCGCCGCGGGTTGTGGCGGCGACGGTGGTGGCGGCAGCGACTCCAGCGTCGCTCCGGCCTTTTCCCCGACCGAGCTCTCGAGCCCGCCGACCACGAACTGGATCACGAACGGCGGCTCTGTCGCAAACCAGCGCTATTCGCCGCTCGACCAGATCAACGCCCGAAACGTGTCCCGGCTTAAGGGCCTGTGGCACGTTCATCTGCGGTCTGGGATCGCGGGCAAGTACTCCGGCGAAGCGCAGCCGATCGTCTACAAGAACGTCATCTACATCATCACGGGCGCCTACGACGTGTTCGCGATCGATGCTCACACCGGAAGGACGAAGTGGTCGTACCGCGCCAACCTGAATCAGAAGATCAACACGATCTGCTGCGGCTGGACGAATCGCGGCGTCGCGATCGGCGACGGGCGCGTCTACTTCGGGCAGCTCGACGGCAAGGTCGTCGCCCTGAACCAGCAGACCGGCCGCGTCGTCTGGACGAACCAGCTGGCCAACTTCCGCCAGGGCACCACGATCACGAGCGCGCCGCTCTACTACGGCGGGCGCATCTTTATCGGCATGTCAGGCGGCGAGTACGGGATCCGTGGCCGCCTCACGGCCCTCGATGCCAAGAACGGCCACCTGGTCTGGCGCTTCTACACGATTCCCGGACCGGGCGAGGTGGGACACGAGACGTGGCCCGCCAACAATGACTCCTGGAAGCATGGCGGCGCACCGGTCTGGCAGACGCCCGCGGTCGATCCGAACCTGGGGCTGATCTACTTCTCTACGGGCAACGCCTCGCCTGACTTCAACGCAGCGATCCGCCCCGGCGACAACCTCTTCTCCTCGTCGATCCTCGCGCTCGACGTGAAGACGGGCAAGTACCGCTGGCACTACCAGGAGGTCCACCACGACATCTGGGACTACGACGCTACGAGCCCGGTCTTGCTCTTCAAGGTCTCGGTCGGCGGCCGCGAGCGCAGCGCGATCGCCCAGGCCGGCAAGACCGGCTGGGTCTACATCCTCGATCGCGAGAACGGAAGGCCCCTGATCGGGATCGACGAGCGCCCTGTCCCTCAGGCTCTGGCCCAGCACACCGCGCCGACGCAGCCTTACCCTCGCGGTGACGCCACCATCGTGCAGTCGGTGCAGCCCGAGGCGTTCCGCACCTTTGCGAAGACGCTGCCGAAGGGGACGAAGCACACGAACGGGGGTCGGATCTTCACGCCGTACGCCCCCGGCGGCACGTCCGTGTCGACCCCGAGCTCGCTCGGCGGCACGAACTGGTTCCCGATGAGCTTCAACCAGAAGACCGGCTTCCTCTACGTCTGCGGCATCCAGCAGGCGCAGCTCTTCGAAGGCGGGAAGACGGCGGTCTACAAGTCCGGCAAGCAGTTCTACGGCAGCGCGATCGCGCCGCAGGGAACGCCTTCCGGCACCTTCACCGCGATCAACGCGGCGACCAACAGGATCGCCTGGCAGAAGCAGTTCCGCGACTCGTGCTACAGCGGTTCGACGACCACGGGCGGCAATCTCGCCTTCGTCGGCCGAAACGACGGCCACTTGCAGGCCTACAACGCGACGAACGGCAAGCTGCTCTGGAACTTCCAGACGGGCTCCGGAGCGAACAACACCGCGAGCGTGTTCTCGCTCGACGGAAAGCAGGTCGTCGCGTTCTACGCCGCCGGAAGCGCACTCGCCGGCAGCCCGCATGGCGACGACGTGTGGCTCTTCGGGCTCGACGGCAAGCTCGGGCCGGCGCAAGCCGGATCCTCCAGCGGCGCCAAGAAGCACGCCGGCGAGAAGAAAGCGCCCAAGACCAACGCCCCCGCGAAGGCCTCGAGCGTGAACGTCGGCGCGACCGAGTTCAAGTTCACGCTCTCCACGCAGACGGTCCGCACGGGCAAGGTCACGTTCAAGGTCGTGAACAACGGCGGTATCCCCCACAACCTGCGGATCAACGGCCAGCAGACGCCGAACATCGACCCGGGCGAGAGCACGACGCTCGCTGTCACCTTCACGAAGCCCGGCAAGTACCCGTACCTGTGCACCATCCCGGGGCACGCCGAGGCAGGAATGAAAGGCGTCCTCACGGTTCAGTGAGCACAGCCACCGTTTCGTAACGACGACGAGCGCGGCCACTTGGTGTGGCCGCGCTCGTCAGGCGTTGGGCCGGCGAGATGATCCACGTTGTGCTCGCGCACTTCCGGCCAGCAGGTACGCCGAATGGTTGCTGGCAGCGAAGACGCCGAGCCTCTGAAGCGCGATCCTCCACGGC
>Ga0184635_10000348_pt1 | contig 11387 bp, 7 predicted proteins | sample PLM3_30_b2_FD_133147 | JGI IMG/M metagenome (GOLD analysis project Ga0184635, IMG submission 133147) | Groundwater sediment microbial communities from an aquifer in East River, Colorado, USA - PLM3_30_b2 | ecosystem: Environmental > Terrestrial > Soil > Riparian zone | place: USA: East River...
CCGATCCGGCGCCCTACGGCGGCGAACGGCGCTGTCTGCACCTCAGCGACCGTGCCGCGGCCGGCACGGCCAGGATCGGAGGAGGGGATGAGCGGTCGCCCCCAGCGGCTCAGCTTGTCCCGTCCCTCGGCGATCAACAGCGCGATGTAACCGACTGCGGCAAGCACGAAGAGGAGCCAGTTCAGCCCTCCGTTGACGACCGAGGCCGGCACGGTGTAGAGCGCGAGGAGCGGCAGGCCGGCCAGCGCCGCCCGCCGGAAGGTGACTGCCAGGGCGTCCACCATCAACCCGACCGTGCACGTGCCGAGGACGGTGAGGAACTCCAGACCCTTGGTCGGGGGCACCGGGGTTCCGTAGTCCTGTGCATCCGTCGCTCCGGCGGACGCCAAGCGGGAGAAGTCGCGGAACGCGCCCGGTCCTGGCACGAGGCCGAGGATGGCATTCGGTGCATACTGCAAGGTGATCCACAGCGCGGTGACCCCCACCTGCGCGAGGATGACCACCGCGACCGGCGCCGATCGTCGCCGGAGCAGCGCGCCGGTGCCGCCGATGAGAACCAGCGCGGCGAGCACCGGCCAGAACCAGGTCTGCACGGTGAACACAGGCGTGAAGGCAAGCGAGGTGAGCAAGGTCGCGAGACCGGCGAAGAACGTGACGCGAACCTGTCCGCTCATTGCGCGTCTCCGTTCGAACCGGTGCGGTCGGGCCCGGCCAGATCGGCGGTGGAGCCACTGGCACCCTCGGCGGCGGCCTGCTCAACCCCTGAGGGCACACCTGCCGTGTCGCGGCTTCGTCCTGCCCGGCGCGCGGAACCCCTCATCGCGGCGGTCAGCGTACGGATCCGGTCCAGTGGGAGCTCGAGCTCCTGCCCGCCGCGCGCCGCCTGTGGCCACAGCGGAGGGAGCTCGTCACCGGCGTGTACCGGGATCACCCGCCAACCGGTCTGGCGCAGCAGGCCCGCGGCGGCGTCGAACGCCTTTCTCTCCTCGGCTCGCAGGTCGTCGGGGAGATGCAGCCACGACATCGAGTCGACGAGCACCGCGATGGCGACGGTCGTCCCGTGTCGGAGCTTGGCCAGCGTCTCCGCCTGCTCTGTGTCGATTGCGCCGAGCACGGCGATGAGCAGACCGTCGGCCCCACCGTGCCGCAGCGCCGCGCCGACTCGGTCCAGCCGCCGGTTGGCCGACGGTGTCACGATCGCGAGGGCATCCATCAGGAGGCCTTCGAAATTGCCGTCGAGAGCGGCTCGGTGCGCCCCGGTGTCGACTCCCGTGTCCGCATCGGTGACGAAGCGGACCAGGTAGCCCTCCCGGATCAGGTGCACCCCGATGGAGGCGACCGCGGACACTGACCACTCGAAGGACGAGCCAGGCCCTTCGCCACGGTGCGCCGCCCCACGGGTGTCGAGCAAGATCGTCGCCCGGCTCTGCCATGGCTGTTCCTCGCGGCGCACCATCAGGTCGCCGTAGCGGGCGGTGGATCGCCAATGGATGCGCCGCCGATCATCACCATTGCGGTAATCGCGCGGCGCGACGTCGTCCTCCCCGGACGCGGCGACCGACCGTGACCTGCTGTCTCCGCCACCCGACCACTCACCACCGAGCCGGACGTGCGGCAAGGGCTGGATCGCGGGCGTGACCATAAGCGTGTCGCGGTGAGTGAAGCCGCGGGTGAGCTCGCACATGCCGAACGGGTCGGCCAGCCTGACCGTGAGCGGTCCAAGGATGTAGCGCCCGCGCATGTCGGACCTGACCCGGTAGGCCACCTGCCGGCGACCGCGTGGCTCGAGCCGGTCCAGGACGAAACGCGGCCGCGTCCCGAGCACATAGGGGATCTTGTCCTCCACGAGCAGCAGACCTGTCGGGATCCTGGACACGTTCGTGAGGTTGAGCAGGATGCGTGCTTGCTCACCGGCCTGCACCCGGACCGGTTGCAGAACGCGAGTGCAGGCCACGCGGTATCGGGTCCTGGCCACAACCAGCGCACAGGCGAGCGGTAGCAGGCCGAGCAGGACCGCGACGCGGAGAAGGTCGCGCTGGCCTAGCACGAGCGCGCAGAGCGCGGCTGTGGCGCCGGCGGCCGCGAAGGCGCGGCCGCGGGTGGTCAGCCCGGCTAGAGCTTCACGCACAGATCAGAACCCTTCCGGCGCACCATCGAACGTGGCCGGCGGTCACCGCCGGCTCCGGTCAGCCCTGGGCAGCGGCACCCGGGCCACGATGTCCGCGACCACTTGCTCCGTGGTCCGGCGGGCAATCTGAGACTCGGCGGTCGGCAGCATTCGGTGAGCCAGCACCGGCACGGCAAGATCCTGAATGTCGTCCGGAAGCACGAACTCCCGATCGTCGAGGGCGGCCGACGCCCGCGCCGAACGAAGCATATGCAGTGTCGCCCGCGGAGAGGCGCCGAGGCGCAGCTCGGGCGCCTGGCGGGTCGCCGTCACGATGTCGATCGCGTAGCGCTTGACCTCCTCGGCGACGTGGACCGTGCGGACCACCTCGATCAGCTTCGCGACCTGAAGCGCGTCGGACACCGCCTCCAGATCGTCGAGCGGACTGGTTGAGCCATGCGTGTCGAGCATCTCGAGCTCCGCCTCAGCGCTCGGATAACCCATGGACACCCGGGCCATGAAACGGTCGCGCTGCGCCTCGGGCAGCGGGTAGGTCCCCTCCATCTCGATCGGGTTCTGGGTGGCGATGACCATGAACGGCCGGTCGAGATGGTAGGTGGTCCCGTCGACGGTGACCTGCCGCTCCTCCATCGACTCGAGCAGGGCGGACTGGGTCTTGGGTGACGCGCGATTGATCTCGTCACCGACAACGATGTTCGCAAAGATCGCGCCGGGCTTGAACTCGAAGTCGCGCCGCTGCTGGTCGAAGACGCTGACCCCGGTGATGTCGCTCGGTAGCAGGTCGGGGGTGAACTGGATACGCCGTACGGTGCAATCGATCGACCGAGCCAGGGTCTTGGCCAGCATCGTCTTGCCGACCCCGGGCACATCCTCGATCAAGAGGTGACCTTCGGCGAGGAGCACGGTGAGAGCCACCCGCACCGCCTCGGGCTTGCCTTCGATCACCTGCTCGACCGCGGCTCTGATCCGGGTCGCTGCTAGTGCGACATCTTGCAGGCTCATGTGGCCCGTCTGTGCTGCTGTCACCGGCCCTCCTTGGCCGTTCAAGGGAGAAAAGCGGCCGCCGGCCGGCGCCCTCTGACCGGAGTGTCGCAAAACACTCCTGCCGGCCGGGCCGTTTGCGCGGTGGCAAGCCTCTAACAACAGTACGCGGCCAGGGTTGCCGCGGTTTCACCTTTCATACCTAGTCGAACTGTCCGTAGCCAAGACGTCTAGGCCGATCTTTGCCATTTCTTGGGGGTTCCGCCCCGTCGGTGAGGGTCTGCTGGCATCTGTGCGCCATCCAGGCGTGCCGTAACGCGATCAGGCCGAAGTGGAGGAACCGCCCGCTCGAACGGTTGACGGTGGTGAAGAGTGGGGTACAGTGGCGGGCAGTGGAGCGGCCGGGTGCCGCCGGGGCTAATGGAGGTGGTGCCTGGTGTTTCTGGGCACCCATCAGCCTCGTCTGGACGATAAGGGCCGGTTGTTCCTCCCGGCGAAGTTCAGGGACGAACTCGCGGGAGGGCTAGTGATCACCAAGGGGCAGGAACGCTGTCTCTACGTGTGGCCCGTCGCAGAGTTCGAGCGGATGACCGACCGGCTGCGCACAGCACCGGTCACCAGCAAGGCCGCCCGCGATTATCAGCGGGTGCTGTTCGCCGGTGCCTCGGACGAGGTGCCCGACAAGCAGGGGCGCGTGACGATCCCGCCACAGCTGCGTGAATACGCCGGTCTCACCAGGGACTGTGTAGTGATCGGCGCGAACACCAGAGTCGAGATCTGGGACTCGTCGGCATGGGACAGCTATCTGGTCGCGCAGGAGCAGGCCTTTGCCGACCTCTCTGGGGAGGTGCTGCCGGGAGTGCTCTGAGGCAACGCGACTGCACCTGGTGGACGTGTCGCCAGGTCTCCACCCGCTCGTACCGCTCTCTGGCGCACCTTCCCCGGCGCCAGATGGCAGCGCCTCGGGTTCCGGGAGCCGTCTCCCCGGGCCTTGCCGGGTGAACCAGAAAGCGGGCGGGGACCTGGCGACACGCAGCCGGGCCCGGCATCCCTCGCCGCCGTCGAGGCACAGGATGCGGATCGCGGTCGAAGGCAATGCGGGGCGCCCGCGGAGGTCCGAGGACCGAGGCGCGGGAGCGAGTCGAGGGGGCATCCGATGGAGGCGTACGGGCATATCCCGGTCCTGCGGGACCGGGTGCTCGCGCTGCTGGCCCCCGCCCTCGATCAGCCCGGCGCGGTCGTGGTCGATGCGACGGTCGGCCTCGGCGGCCATGCCGAGGCCGTGCTGGCCACCTTTCCGCACGTGCGGGTGGTCGGACTCGATCGCGACCCGCAGGCACTCGCCCAGTCGGCCGGCCGCCTCGAGCCGCAGGCTGAACGCCTGACTCTCGTCCACGCCGTGTACGACGCACTCCCGCCGGTTCTGAACCGCCTCGGACTAGAGGCCGTGCAAGGCGTCCTCTTCGACCTCGGCGTGTCCTCGCTCCAGCTTGACGCCACCGAGCGCGGGTTCGCGTACGCCAAGGACGCCCCCTTGGACATGCGGATGGACCAATCGACCGGCCGGACCGCGGCCGATGTCCTCAATACCTATCCGGCGGCGGAACTCGCCCGGATCCTTCGGGAGTACGGCGAGGAGCGCTTCGCCCGGCGGATCGCCGACCGCGTCGTCACGGAGCGGCAGCACGAGCCGTTCGCCGGCAGTGGCCGTTTGGTCGAGCTGGTCCGTGCCGCCATCCCCGCCGCGAGTCGCCGCACCGGGGGAAACCCGGCGAAGCGGACCTTCCAGGCGTTGCGCATCGAGGTGAACGGTGAGCTGTCCGCTCTCGAACGGGCGTTGCCGGCGGCGATCGACGCACTGGCAGCGGGCGGCAGGATCGTCGTGCTCTCCTACCACTCTCTCGAGGATCGGCTGGTCAAGCGGCTGTTCGCGGCGGGGGCGGCGAGCACTGCGCCTCCCGATCTTCCCGTGGTGCCCGCCGGCTACGAACCTCGGCTGCGGTTGCTTACCAGGGGCGCGGAGCGTGCCAGCGAGAGCGAGGTAGCGGCCAACCCACGAGCCGCTTCGGTACGCCTACGGGCGGCTGAACGTACGGACGCGGCGCCGGCCCAGGGGAGCGCGGCATGAGGCGGGGAGCGACTGTCGGAAGCCGCACCTGCGCGGGTTCGAGCATCGGCAGGTCTAGAGAAGGGCGCCTGACTCAAACAATCCAGGCGCAACGGCACTTTCCTGAGGTCGGCGGGTCTCCCTTCCGCACCGCTATTCGAACAGAGGACGGGGAGGCCGGATGAGTGCGGTCCATGCCCAACTCCCGAGGGTCCAGCAGCCGGCGCCACGGCCGAGGCTGGCGATCGTCCCCGCCTATCGGCATCGGCCGTCTCGCACACCGTTCGTGCTGTTGTTGGTGGCGCTGCTCAGCGTGGGATTGATCACTCTGTTGCTGCTCAACACAGCTCTGTCGCAGGACTCGTTCAGGCTCTCCGACCTGCGTCGGCACTCTGCCCAGTTGACCGATGACGAACAAGGGCTCGAGCGGCAGATCGCCGACCTGGAGGCACCGCAGCGGCTGGCGAAGACGGCGAGGGAGCTCGGCTTGAGGCCGAGTGGCAACCCCCTCTTCCTCCGTACACCCGACGGCCGGGTGATCGGAGACACCGGGCAGTGAACCGGGGAACACCTGATCGGACCGCCACCGTCACCTCCATCGAGGCGGCAAGGGCTGCTCGGGCGAGGCGGGTGCCGGGTGTGGCGAGCGGTCGACCCGGGGAGCAAAGAGGGGCTCGCGGCGAGGCCCGGAGCGGTCCGCGGACCGCGCTCTCCGGTGAACGAGACAGTAACAATCGCGCCGGTCGGAGAAGCGTCAGGACCGGCAGCGTCGAGGGCCGGGGCGGCCAGAGCGGGGCGAGGAGGGACCGCGTCGATCGAGCGGTGGGCGCCACGCCGCGTGGGAGGAACGCGGCGCGGGCGGGCAGCCGCCAGCCGGCGCCGACGCCCGCCGCTGGGGACCGGCCGCGGAGCCGGCATAAGCCGGCTCGGTCGCGGGTTCCGCCACGGACGGCCAGCGGAAGGCCCGCGCCGGTCATGCGGAGCAAAACCCCGGGCGCCGGCCGCAGCCGGCACGGCGATCCGGCCCGGGTTCCGCGCGGGGGTCGCAGGCGAACTCCTGAGCTTCTCGTCAGGCAAGGCGCCCGTAGCGGCGAGACGCGGGGGAAGGCAGCTGCCCGCTCGACGAGAGCGCGGCGGCTGCGAGAGGTCCGCAGGCGGCTCTCCGCGGTGCGGCGGCGGCAGCAGGCGCGGATCGGCCGCCCGAGTCGTCGGTTGCGGTTCGCCGCAGTGGTGTCCGCGGTCCTGCTCGTGTGCTTCGTCGGCAGGCTCGTCCAGCTCCAGGCGGTGCAGGGCCGCGAGTACGCCAACGCGGCGACTCAGAACCGGCTGCAGACCGTTGCGCTGCCCGCCGTTCGCGGCACCATCACCGACAGGAACGGCATGGCTCTCGCCACCACGCTGGACACGGTGAAGGTGATCGCCGATCCGGCGACGGTCCTCGACCCCGTCGGTACCGCGGCGCTGCTGGGTCCGCTGCTCGGCAAGGATGAGGACGAGCTGGCTGCCAAGCTCGCGGCGAAACCGCGGCGGTACGTTCCACTGGCCGACCACGTCCCGCCGGAGATCTGGCGCAGGATCACGTCCTACAAGCTCACCGGTTTGTTCACCGAACCTGAGCCGCAGCGGTACTACCCGGGCGGTCCAGTCGCCGCCAACATCCTCGGCTTCGTCGATGCGCAAGGCGCAGGAAAGGGCGGCATCGAGCTCGCGCTGCAGGACACCCTGGCCGGGGTGGCCGGCAAGCGCACCTACCAGCAGGCTCACGACGGGCGCGCGATAGCCACAGCCGGTTACCGGGAGCAGGCCGCGAAGCCCGGCGAAGGCGTCCAGCTCACCATCGACCGCGACCTGCAGTGGATGGCGCAACAGGCGATCGCGGCCAGGGTGAAGGAAACCGGCGCGGAGAGCGGAACCGTCGTCGTCATGGTCCCGAGCACCGGCGAAATCCTCGCGCTGGCCGAGGCGCCCACCTTCGACCCGAACCACATCGCCGCGGCGGACAGGGAGGATGTCGGCAACCGGGCGCTCACCGATATCTACGAGCCGGGCTCCACGGCGAAGGTGATGACTGTCGCGGCGGCGCTCGAGGATCGAGCTGTCAAGACCTCGACCAGACTGACGGTGCCCGGCGCCATCGTTCGTGGCCGCACGACCTTCCATGACCACATCGCGCATGGCATCTGGCGGCTCACGCCGGCCGGTGTCATCGCGAAGTCGAGCAACATCGGCGCGGTGCTCATCTCGGAGAAGCTGTCCGCGCAGTCGCTGCACGATTACTTCAGCGCTTTCGGCGTCGGCCAGCCGACCGGGCTCGGCTTTCCCGGTGAGAGCCGGGGCATCCTCGCGCCGGCGCGGGAATGGTCGGCCTCGCAGCGCTATACCGTCGCGTTCGGCCAAGGGCTGTCCGTCAACGCGGTCCAGGCGGCATCCGTCTACGCGACGATCGCCAACGGCGGTGTCCGGGTGAGCCCGTCGCTGGTCAAGGGGGATCTCGACAGGGATGGCCGCGTTGTCAAGCGGCCTGCCGCGAACGCAACTCGGGTCGTCAGCAGGAAGACCGCGGACAAACTCACCCGCATGATCGAGTCTGTCGTGTCAGAAGAGGGCACCGCGCCCATGGCGAGCATCCCCGGCTACCGGACCGCCGGGAAGACCGGCACAGCCGAGAGATACGACGCGCGCTGCCACGGTTACTGCGGATACACCGCGTCGTTCATCGGCTTCGCGCCAGCGGACAAGCCATCCGTGGTCGTCGCCTGCACTCTGCAGAATCCGGTGAGCCCGCACACCGGCGGCCGTGGCTGTGGGCCCGTTTTCACCCAGGTCACCTCCTTCGCGCTCAAGACGCTCAAGATCCCGCCGACCGGCAGCAAGGCGTCACCGGTTCGTCTCACATGGTGAGAACGGGTAGCCTCACCGCCGTGCCGACGCTCCGCCCGCACGCCGTTGCGCCCCGCCCGCTCGATGCAGCAGCGGCGGTCATCGGTCTTCGTCCGCCGCCCGCGGGCTGGGCCCGGGTACAACTGACCGGCATTACGCATGATTCGCGAGAGGTTCGTCCAGGCGACCTGTACGCCGCGCTCCCCGGCGCGAGCGATCACGGGGCCCGCTTCGCGGATGCGGCTGCTCACGCCGGCGCGGCGGCGATCCTGACCGATGCCGATGGCGAGGTGCCTGCCCAACAGTCAGGCCTACCGGTCCTGGTCGTGCCGCGACCTCGAGCCGTGCTCGGCAAGCTCGCGGCATGGGTGTACGGGGAGCCCGCAGGCGACCTGCTGCTTATCGGCGTCACGGGCACCAACGGAAAGACCACGACCGCACACCTGGCCGAGGCCGGGCTGCGGGCCGCCGGACACCAGACCGGGCTGGTGGGCACGGTGGAGACGCGAATAGGCGATGCTGCGACGGCGAGTGTCAGGACCACGCCGGAATCAACAGATCTGCACGCACTCTTCGCGGTGATGCGCGAGCGCGGCGTGACCGCCGCCGTGATGGAGGTTTCGAGCCACGCACTGGCCTTCGGCCGCGTCGACGGCGTGGTGTACGACGTCGCCGTTTTCACCAACCTCAGCCAGGACCATCTTGACTTCCACCAGGACATGGAGGGCTACTTCGCCGCCAAACGGTCGCTCTTCACCTCACAGCGGGCTCGCCACGGCGTGGTCAACATCGACGACGATTACGGCCGCCGGCTGGTGGCCGAGTCCGAGATCCCGGTCGTGACAGTCTCTATGTCTGGCCGCATGAAGGCTGACTGGAGTGGGACGGACGTCGCCTTGCGGGCCGGGGAGGGTGCCCTTACCGCAATCGGCCCGGGCGGGGTGAGCGTGCCGATTCAGGTGGGCATGCCCGGCCGCTACAACCTCGAGAATGCGCTGCTCGCGGTGGTCGCGCTGGCAACTGCGGGCATCCCAGTCGAGCAGGCGGCCGCCGGAGTCGGCGCCTGCCCTGGCGTACCCGGCCGGATGGAACGGATCGACACCGGCCAACCGTTTCTTGCCGTGGTCGATTACGCGCACACCCCTGATGCCATCGCGACTGCGCTGGCGACCCTTCGTGAGGTCACCAAGGGCAGGCTGGTTGCCGTGGTCGGCTGTGGCGGCGACCGGGATCGGGCGAAGCGACCGCTGATGGGGGAAGTCGGCGCCCGCGGTGCGGATGTTCTCGTCATCACCGACGACAACCCGCGCTCCGAGGATCCCGCGGCCATCAGGGCTGAAGCGCTCGCGGGCGCCAACCGCGTCCCTGAGCTAGAGCGAGCCGAGCTGGCCGAGATCGGCGACCGCAGTGCAGCGATCGCCTTCGCGGCGCGGCTGGCGGGCCCGCACGACACGGTCGTCATCCTCGGCAAGGGACACGAGCAGGGGCAGGAGACCGGGGGCGCGGTCATGCCCTTCGATGACCGGGCTGTGCTGCGGGCCAGGCTGACCGAGATGATGTCCGGCGACTCTGCGACCCACGCACGTCCCGGCAGCATGGCCGCACGTGGGATGGGACTGGGGAGCTCTGCTGAGGAGAGTAGGCAAGAGGGCTCGCTCCGCGAGGAGGCTCCATGATCGGCTGGACCGGGGGGGAGATAGCGGCCGCCGTCGGCGGCCGCCTTTCCGTCCCGGCCGGATCTCGACCTGAGGTAGAGATCGACGTCAGTGGACCGGTCGTCGTCGACTCGCGGCAGGCCACTGCCGGCTCGCTCTTCGTGGCCATCGAGGGGGAACACGCGGACGGCCATGAGTTCGCCGCCGCCGCGCACGCGGCAGGTGCGGCGTTGGTTCTAGCCGACCGGGACGTACCGGGCGTCCCGTGCGTCGTGGTCCCTGACACCGTCGCCGCCCTCGGCCGGCTCGCCCGTGCCCACCTCGACCGCCTCCTGGCGCCGGCCGATGACGCAGGCGGGGCGTCGGAAGCCGAGGCCAGGTCTCCCACCGATGAGTCGCCCATCGCGCGGAGGCCGTCGTCGCAATCGCCATTCCCGATCGTGATCGGCATCACCGGATCGTCGGGAAAGACGACCACCAAAGATCTCCTGGCCCAACTGCTCGCCAGGCACGGCACGACCGTGGCGCCGCCCGGGTCGTACAACAACGAGATCGGCGTACCGCTGACGGTCCTGCGGGCCGATGAGTCCACTCGGTACCTCGTCCTCGAGATGGGTGCCCGCGGGCGCGGGCACATCCGCCATCTCTGCAGCATCGCGCCGCCGCGCGTCGGCGTCGTCCTCAACGTGGGGTTGGCGCATGCCGGCGAGTTCGGCACCAAGCAGGACACCGCCGAGGCGAAGAGTGAGCTGGTCGCAGCCGTGCCGGCCGACGGGCTTGCGGTGCTCAACGGCGATGACGACCTCGTCGCCGCGATGCGCGACCGGACCGAGGCGACCGTGCTCACGTTCGGGCTCACGGGCGACATACAGGCTCGTGACATACACCTCGACGGGCGAGGCAGGGCCGCCTTCACACTGGTCACAGCCGAGGGTGAGGCTCGCGTCGAGCTGCGCCTCGCCGGACCACACCACGTCAGCAACGCTCTGGCCGCCGCCACCGTGGCGACGGGCCTCGGCATCGAGACGACCTCCGTGGCGGCCGCCCTCAGCGCCGCAACCGCGACGAGCCGATGGCGGATGGAAGTGCACGACCGGCCGGACGGCGTGACAGTCATCAACGATGCGTACAACGCGAACCCCGACTCGGTCCGCGCCGGACTCGAAGCGCTGACCGCGATCAGCGCAGCCGGCGAGGCCGGCGGTTGCCAGGACGCGGCGCGGGTCCGCCGGCGCAGCTGGGCGGTGCTCGGTGAGATGCTCGAGCTGGGGGCATGGTCCGTTCACGAGCACGAGTCGGTTGGCCGGCTCGCCGCCAGGCTCGGCGTGGACCGCATCGTGGCGGTGGGTGCCGGTGCCGAGCCGATCCATCGAGGGGCGATGGCCGCCCGCCGGCGTCCGATCGGGCGGCGTGCGGCGGCCGGCGCCGGCGTCGAACCGCCGGGAGCGCCGGTCAGCGTGGTGCCGCCGGACCGCGCCGCCCCGCCACCGGTCGCCTCGCTGTACGTACCTGATGCGGGTGCCGCGATCGCCCTTCTGCGCGCCGAGCTGCGTCCGGGTGACGTCGTCCTGGTGAAGGCCTCGCGGGGGATCGGTCTCGAGTGGGTCGCCGAATCCCTGCTCGCAGCAGACGAGCC
>Ga0184635_10000349_pt1 | contig 11376 bp, 10 predicted proteins | sample PLM3_30_b2_FD_133147 | JGI IMG/M metagenome (GOLD analysis project Ga0184635, IMG submission 133147) | Groundwater sediment microbial communities from an aquifer in East River, Colorado, USA - PLM3_30_b2 | ecosystem: Environmental > Terrestrial > Soil > Riparian zone | place: USA: East River...
CTTGCGGTAGCCTTGCTCGTTCCGGTCGGCGGGTCGCCGACCGGCACGGGCGGGTCGCCCGTGCTACCCATTTTTCAAACACGCTCTTAGACGGCATTTGTGAGAATCACGTGTCCACAATTGCCACAACATCCTGTCGACAGAACAATCATGCCCGCCGTGCCCAGCAGCGCTTTCCGATACTTGGGGCAGGCAACCAGGTAACGCCGGTAAACTCGAGCAACAATGGAAAACGATCCGAGTAGGCTGAGGAAGAGGCACACGAGGAGAGCAATGCCCAGCCCATTCAACCGCCCGTCTTGAGTGAGGAACCGCTCGCGCCAAATCCAGCCCCAGCCGAGCATTGCAACTGGAAAGAGCACCAGCAATCCGGCCAGGCTCCGGCCCATGATCTGGCTTCGCTTGAATTCCTGACGCGTCATCGATATCGGTCCGGTGGTGAGGCCTAACACATAACCGGACCATTGGTCCCAGTTCAGTTTCTGCCTCTAGAGCAGAGGTTGGAGTCGGAGTTTGGCTCGGGCCAGAGCTTTGCGAGCATCGGCACTTCGGGGGCCAACCGAGTCATTCTGGCTTCCGCAATCGAAAGTACCGCATGGGCAAGTCACCATCGAACCTGACCGTGAGTGACTCGCCGTTCGTTTGTACTGAATTGGTCACTGGCGCCCACACTGCAGGCGGGGAGAGATTCGTAGCGGCTTCCAAAACAAAGTTGGTGGCGAACACAGGCCAGCGCAAAGTGAGACCGTCTTCGGAGTTCCCCACCGCCAACAAAGGTAGCGGTGTTGCGCCTAGCTGTATCCTGAAAAGATCACTATCGGTCAGCCAAAAATTTGCAAAGAAGTTGATATTTGTAAATGTACCGAGCAACTGGATCGTGCCGTCGCCCTGGGAATCCGGCCCGCCGGGTCCCCAACTGGCCCACACAGTGTCTCTCTCGACAGCAAATCCAGCGTCCCCACTCAGTCGCGACACAGTGAGTTCCGGAAACCCAACCTTGTTCATCACTGAACTCAAATGGATCACCGGGTCTTGCACCGGGCTGCTGAAGGTGATCACATAATTTGTGCTGGGGAGGAACAGAGGGAAAATGTCGGTGATCAATTCAAGGTAATCGGATTGAGGCAGGGACGGCGTGAATACGGGGTCGTTGAAGAGAATCGAGCTTCCATCGAGCACCGAGGAATCCTTGTTTGGCCAGTTGCAAATGCCCAAGCATAGAAGCGTAACTTGCACTGGCCCTATGGATCCGATGGCCTTGCCGCAGAAGTGCTCGTTTGTGATGGTCGTCCAATCGGTGAATATCAATTGCGCGGAGGACCGTAGTGGTGCGAAGCACAGTAGGACCACTGCAAGTCCGACGGCTCGGATACTTCGCCGATTCCGTTGATGCGTCGAAGCTGCAAAAGGGGGACGTGATGGAGCTTTCACGGCACGAATCAGACTATGGACAGAATCTAGGGCTGATGAAGCGCTTTGTCCAACGCCGCCCGGCTTCACTCCCGTTCCAGGAGCCGCTTTCGGAACTCCCGGCACGCCGCCGCCACATCGGGTGCATTCAGCATAGCGCTTACAACGCAGATGCGCGTCGCGCCGGCCGCGAGGACCTCGTCGACATTGTTGAGAGTAATGCCGCCAATCGCGAACCACGGAAGGCTCACGTTCGCTGCCGCCCAGCGCACGTAGTCGAGCGTTGCCGCGGGACGGCCTGGCTTGGTGGGCGTGGCAAACACGGGGCCGATGGCGATGTAGTCCGGACTTGCCTTCAAGGCCCGTTGCGCCTGCTCGGACGCGTGTGTGCTCAGGCCGAGCATCACTTGCTTCGGACAACCCGTCACCTGCGCCGCCTGCGTGAAGCCGCGCTCGAAAAAATCCTCCTGCCCGAGATGGCACAGCGGCGCACCGACCTCGAGCGCCACTTGCGGATGGTCGTTGATGACGAGCCCCACATCGGCTTTTTGCGTGACAGGGAGTATCAGCTCCGCCAGCCGCCGCACTTCGGCGGGCGTCGCCCCCTTTGCGCGGAGTTGGACGAGATCCGCGCCGCCGTCGCAAAGCTGTCTGGCGACCTCGGCCGGCGCGCGGCCATGCAGGTAGGCCGTGTCCACAAACGTGTAGAGACGACAATCACCAAGGGCCTTCATCCCAAGCAGCGGAGTTCAAACGGCAGATGGACGCGAAAGCCCGCGTCAGTGCCGGCGCCAAACGAGCCAAACGAGCCAAACGAGCCAAACGAGCGGAGATTTCGATGAATATTCCACATTTTTTCATGAGTTCCCGGGCGGCGGAACGTCGGCGGCGCCCTCGCCGGCACGGCTCAAGGTGGTGCGTGCTTCGAGAAACGCCTTGAGTTCCGCCGCCGCCTTGCCGCCGAAGCCCGGCACTTCGGCGATTTGCTCGACGGTGGCGACGCGCAGGCGCTGCACGGAGCCGAACTTTTTCAGCAACGCCGCCTTGCGGGCCTGGCCGATGCCGGGGAATTCGTCGAGCACGCTTTCCGAGATGCGTTTGATGCGAAGCTGGGCGTTGTAGGAATTGGCGACGCGATGCGATTCGTCGCGCACGCGCTGGAGCAGCTTGAGCGCGCCGGAGGCGTGATCCAGCCGGAGCGGCTCGTTTTGGCCAGGGCGATAAACTTCCTCGAACTCCTTGGCGAGTCCGATGACAGGGATGTGCCCGAGGCCGAGTTTGGCCAGCTCCGTGCAAGCGGCGTTGAGCTGGCCCTTGCCGCCGTCGATCAGGATCAAGTCCGGGAGTGGGGGAGTGCGGGAGTGGGGGGGTGGGGAAACGGGCGTGCTGCTTTGCCCACTCCCCGGCTCCCTCACTCCCCCGCTCCCTCTCGCCGCCTCCTTCACCATCGTCCGCAACTCCTCCACTATCGGCCTCGCACCATCCTCCGTGCGGTCCACCGGCTCGCCACTGGCTTCGCGGAGTAGCCGCGAGTAGCGCCGGTGAATGGTCTCGGCCATGCTCGCGAAATCGTCCTGACCGGTGACGGTCTTCATCTTGAAGCGGCGATAATTGGCGCGGTCGGGCCGCCCGTTGCGGAAGCTGACCATCGACGCGACGACGAACGTGCCGCTGATGTTCGAGATGTCGAACCCTTCAATGCGCGCCGGTGGCGCGGGCAATCCCAGGGCGCGTCCGAGTTCCTCGAGGTCTTTGGCCGGGTCGATGGATACTGGCAAAGTGTAGGGGACCCGCTCGAACTTCTCCGTCTTCTGGGTGGTGCGCCGCAGGTCCTGGAGCGCGTCGCGCAACTCGGCGGCCTTCTCGAAGTCCTGCGCGAGCGAGGCCTTCTTCATTTCCCCCTCGATGGCGCCGGCCATTTCATCGCATTGGCCGCTCAGGAAATCGCAGGCGGCGAGGACCTGCTGGAGATACTGCTCGCGCGTGACGTTGCCGATGCAAGGGGCGGTGCACCACTTGAGGTTCGCGTAAAGGCAGTGCTTGTAGTCCGCGTCCGTCGGGGTGAGCGGACGGCAGCCGCGCAAGTTGAACTGCCGCCGAATCAGCGCCAGGGTGTTGCGCAAGGCTCCAGAGTGTGCGAACGGGCCGAAGTATCGCGCCCCGTCGTCCGTGCGCAGCCTCGTGAGCGTGAAGCGCGGAATCGGGTCGTGCAGGTTCACTTTCAGGAGCAGGAACCGTTTGTCGTCGCGGAAGCTAATGTTGTAACGCGGGTGGAATTCCTTGATGAGCTTGCCTTCGAGCAAAATCGCCTCCGGCTCGCTCTTTACCGCGTGCACGTCCAGGTCGTGGATGGCGTCGACGAGCGCCCGGAATTTCAGGTCCCAGCCCATGCGCCGCGATGGATGGAAATACTGGCTGACGCGTTTGCGCAAGTCTCGTGCCTTGCCGACATAGATGACCGTGCCGAAGCGGTCCTTCATCAGGTAAACGCCCGGCTTGTGCGGCAGCGCGCTGAGCTTGGCGCGAATGTGCTCGGTGGTGGGCACGGAGGAAATATGGCAGATTCGGGGTGCGTTTCCTAGCGGCGAGCGCCCGGGCACTTGGGGCTTGATCTTTGAACTTCCCCTCGCATCATTCGCCCGCATTAGACCCGTTCGGACTATGGCTGACATCGCAAACCGATACGCCGACAACGTTGCCGGCAAATACTTCGTCGACAACCAGTGCATCGACTGCGACCTCTGCCGCGAAACCGCCCCCAACAATTTCACCCGGAGCGACGATGGGGGTTATTCGTACGTCTACAAGCAGCCTGAGAACGAGGACGAGGAGAAGCAGTGCAAGGAAGCCAAGGAAGGCTGCCCGGTCGAAGCCATTGGCGACAACGGCGCGTAGTTCTTCGTAGCAGCCGACGTAAGGAGGCTCAAACTTTCTGGACGAAGGAGCCTTACGTCGGCTGCTACGGTTCACTGGACGTCAGCCCGCCAGCGCCTTCACCGTCGCGTCCAGGCTTGGCACGTCCGCCACGTTGAGCATTTGGGCTCCGCTGTCGATGCGCTTCGTGAAGCCGGAGAGCGCCTTGCCCGGCCCCAGTTCGATGAAACGCGTGAAACCTTGCGCCAGCAGGTAGCGCATCGAATCCTCCCAGCGAACCGAGGAAGTCACCTGGTCGACCATCCGCGCGCGAATGCTCGCGACATCGCCGTGCGGCGTCGCGGTGACATTTGAAAGCACCGGCACGGCAGGAGTCTTAATCCCGACCGCCGCCAGCGCCGCGTCAAGTTTGGGCTTCACGCCGGCCATCAGCGCGGAGTGATACGCGCCGGCGACCGCCAGAGGCATCGCCTTCTTCGCGCCTTTGATCTTCGCAATTTCACACGCCTTGTCCAACCGGTCAGCGGGGCCGGAGATGACGATCTGGCCGGGGCAATTGAGGTTGGCCAGTTCGACGCCCGCTTCGGCGCAAGCCTCGCGCGTCTTCGCTTCGTCCAGCCCGATGATGGCGGCCATGCCACCCCGGGTAGATTCGCAGGCCTCCTGCATGAAGCGGCCGCGCTGGCGGACAACCCGCAGGCCATCCTCGAAAGTCAGTGCTCCCGCTGCCGCAAGCGCGGTGAATTCGCCAAGAGACAAGCCGGCCGTGGCGTGAAATTGCAATCCCGGCGCGCGTTCCTTGAGCAACTCGAACGCAATCCAGCCGACGAGGAAAATACCTGGCTGCGCGTTCTCGGTCCTCGTCAGTTCCGCCTCGGGACCGTCAAAGCAAACCTTGGCGAGATCGAACCCGAGCAGGCCGTTGGCGTGATCGAACCACCTCCGCGCCGAGGGGAATTGCTGCGCCAGGTCACGTCCCATCCCGACGGTTTGCGCACCTTGCCCGGCAAATAGCAACGCGGTCATAGAATTTACGATTTACGATTTACGATTTACGATTTCACACAACTGGGGATGTGGCCAAGTCGTATCTGTAGTGTTCCCTGTCCGATTTGAGCGGCGGCGGGTACTCTCCATTGAGTGAACAGTCTGACCGACCAACAGCTTTTGGGCGATTACACCGAGCGCCAGTCGGAACCGGCGTTTGCCGAGCTGGTGCGACGGCACGTTGACTTCGTCTATTCGGCCGCGGTGCGAATGGTGTGCGACGCGCAGTTGGCCGAGGACGTGACTCAGGGCGCCTTCCTGGCCCTGGCACAAAATGCCCACCGGCTCTCAGACTGCCCCGCAATTTCCGGTTGGCTGCATCGCACCGCGCAAAATCTCGCAGCCAAAACCGTCCGCACCGACGTCCGTCGCCGTGCCCGCGAACAGGAGTCTGCCGCCATGAGTGAATTGCCTTCCGCTGAAACTGACGCGACCTGGAAAGAGATTGCCCCGCATCTCGACGCCGCGCTGGGCGAATTGAGCGACGCCGACCGCGACGCGCTGATGCTTCGCTACTTTGAACGGAAGTCCGCGAACGAGATGGCGCAGAGGCTGGGCGTCAGTGCCGAGGCGGCGCAGAAGCGCGTGAACCGCGCTGTGGACCGATTGCGAGAACTCTTCGCCAAACGCGGCATCGCCGTCGGCGCCAGCGGCCTCATCGCCCTTGTCTCCGCCAACGCCGTCCAGGCCGCGCCTGCCGCCTTGGCTGGCTCGATCTCGGTCGCGGCCGCGCTGGCGGGAACAGCCGTCCAAACCTCAACTGCAATTGTCGCAACCAAAACCATCGCCATGAGTACAATCCAAAAAACTCTCGTTGCTGCCATCATCGCTGCGTGTTTGTCCACGCCCTTCCTGGTGGGCTATTACTTCATGAAGCCGGCACGGAACACTTCCTCTACAGTGCCTGTTATCATTGCTTCGTATCAGGGGGATTACCAGCCGAACAGCCCACCGAAAGGTTGGCGCTACCTGTGGAACGCTGGAGGCCCGATAGGCGAGGCCGCCAACTACGTGAGCCTGCAGTGGGACGGACGCCGCTATTCGCCGATGAACCCGCCGGCATACCCGGGGCCGGCGCCTGTGAAATACCTGCGCCTCGCGGAAGCAGGCGGCCACCCCGGCCAGGGCATGGAGCAAGGCCAGGAAGTGGGCAATGCGCTGGATCGATTCGTCATCGCAGCGTTCACGGTGACGGAGGCCGGGACTTTTTCCATCACCAACAGTTCGCTCAAGCGCAACGATGGTGCGTTGAACGGGAGCGTTCAGCTCCGAGTGTTTGTCAACGATCGGGAGATGGGTGAACCGATGTACTGCGAGGTTCGCGAGCAATTGCCGTTCGATCGAACGCTGGGCAGCCTGACCCGCGGAGACACTATTTACGTGGCGGTGGGACCCAATAAGTTGGACACCAACGATTCGTTTGGGTGGGACTTTTCCATCGCCCATTGAAGCAAGACAGCTTGCTAGGCATCGCAGGCCAAGTAGACGAACATTCCATGCGAAGAGTCGCATTAGTTCGCGAACCACAGCCTTGGTTGACGGCGAGGAGGAAGTGGGAAAGGATTTACGAGTATGCCGATGGCGCCGCCAGCACGGTCGAACCCGAGGACCACGATCCCCCCCAGGGACGGGGAACAGCCTTACGCCACTCACGGCGCTGCGGCAAATACGCAGAAGAACTATTCATGAACGCACAAATCAGATTTGTCGCAATTGCCGTTTTGGTGATCGGCTGCGGCGGCACTCACGCAGCGGAAGATTCGCCCGCAACGGCACTGGACGTGCGCCGCGACGGCGCATTTGGATTTCCACAGCAGGACGCGAGAGTGCTCTGCGACCAGCCTGGCTTGCGATTTTCGGTCTGGAATAATGCTGAATACTTTTGGGCCCAGGCCGTGCTGTGGAATGACGATGACCCGGCATTGGGCAAGACTGACGATAACCGCGAAATCGGCGACCATTCCGCTCTGCTTCTTGACCTGGACGGTGACGGGAAAGCCACGGGTGATGTTGACCGGACTTATTCGTTGAACCCTTGGCCTCAAATGCAAGGACTCCATTATCAAATCGTCCACAGTGAAAGCGGTAGCAGCGGATTGAAAAAGGATTCGAAGGGACGCGGCGCCATTCGATATGTAAAAATCCCCAGCGGCGAACAAGTAAGGGTCGATACCTATTTGATTTCGATGTCTGAGATCTCACGCAAGATTGGCGACAAAATCCGCATCTGCTATTGGGGCCGTTCCCCGAAACCTGCGCTCACCGTGAACTCGGCGGGGTACAAGCACGATGGCGACCATTATTACAGCCATCAGATACCGCGGCCGATGCATCATGAGGTTACCCTGGCGGAAGGAGCGGACACGGATCCAACAAGAGTCCCCGAGGGCCGCAACGACATTTTGATCTCGAAAAGGAAATCGCTTCCCATGCCGAAGGTCGGCCAGCTGGCCCCGGAAATCTCCGCGGGAGATTGGATCAATCTGAAAGCGCCAGTGACCCTGAAAGATTTGCGGGGCAAAGTCGTGCTGGTTGAGTTCTGGGCGACGTGGTGCGGACCTTGCGTCGAGGCGATTCCGCATCTCAGCGAATTGAACGAAAAGTATCCCGCGAAACGCTTCCAGTTGATGAGTTTCGTCGAAGAAGGTCACAAAACGATGGACAAATTCCTGACCAGAAAAAGCGTTAAGTACCCGATTGGCCTGGAAAGCAATTCCCTCGAAGATTATGGCATCACCGGTATACCTCACGCCTTTATTCTCGACCGAAGCGGCAGGGTGCTCTGGCATGGCTACAGCGCGGACCCGGAAATGGAAAAGATCCTCGCGGCCGAATTGAAGAAAACGGAATAACTCTCCTTTTGGCGTCGGGTGCGGGCGAAGGATTCCAATCACCGCTTCCATCCCGGCCCTCGCACCACACGCCCCGGCTTCGCGCCCGTGTGCTCGCCATTTTTCAATACCTGTTTGCCGTTCACGAAGGCATGGACGACGCCGGTCGAGTACTGGTGCGGCTTGTCGAACGTCGCGTGGTCCTGAATTCGCGCCGGGTCGAACACCACCACGTCTGCGAAAAACCCCGGCTTCAACGCCCCGCGGCGTTCGAGACGCAGGGTTTCCGCCGGCAATGAAGTGAGCCGGCGCACGGCTTCCGCCAGCGGGATGACTTTTTCGTCGCGGACGTACTTGCCGAGCAGCCGGGCGAAGTTGCCGTAGGCGCGTGGGTGTGGGTTCGATTTCAGGAACGCTCCGCGCGGCGCCATCGACGGCGCGTCGGAATCGAAGCTCACCCACGGCAGCTTGATTTGCTTGCGCACGTTTTCTTCCGACATGAGGAAATAGACCACGCTCACCCGGCTGCCGTCTTCGATCACGAGGTCCATCGCGGTTTCCTCCGGCGATTTGCCGCGGAGCCTGGCCACGGCGGCAAGCGTTTTGCCGGTGAGCGGTTTGAGCTTCGGGTTCTTGAAGCCAACCAGCAGCACCTTTTCCGCGGAGCCGGCGGCGAGATAGAGGTTCTCCCAGCCGTTGGTCGGGGTGGACATCTCGCGCCGGACTCGCTGGCGAATGGCAGGGTCGCGCAGCCGTTCGGCCCACGCGCTGTAGCCGCCTTCCTGCACCCAAGGCGGCATCGCGGCGTCCAGGCCGGTGGCAGCGGCGGAGTAGGTGTACATGTCGGCGGTGATGCGCAGTCCCTCGGCGCGCGCGGCTTCGATTTTCGCGATGACCGCGTCCAGCTTCGGCCAATTCGCTTCCCCGGCGGCCTTGAGATGATAAATCTGTGCCGGCACGCGCGCTTCGAGGGCGATGCGGAGCAATTCGTCGGTCGCTTCGAGAAAACTGTTCGCTTCGCTGCGCAGGTGCGAAATATAGATGCCGTGCGGCGCCGCAGCTTTTGCGAGCGCGATCAGTTCGTCCGTCTTCGCGTAAAACGCCGGCGCGTAGATGAGCGACGAGGCGACGCCCAGCGCGCCATCCTCCATCGCCTGGCGAACCAGGTCCTGCATGCGTGACAATTCCGCCGCCGTGGGCGCCCGATCCGCGTAGCCAAGTTCGTGAATGCGCACGGTCGTGGCGCCGACGAACGAGGCGACGTTGCAAGAAACCCCGCGCTTGACCACGTAGTCCAGATACTCGCCCAGCGTGGTCCACTTCACGTCGTAGCGAACGTCACTTTGCTGGGCGACGAGGGCCTTTTTCATCTCGGGCGTCAGCGGCCCCATCGACTCGCCTTCGCCCATGATTTCCAGCGTGACCCCCTGGCGAATATCGCTCTGAGACCTGCCGTCCGCGATAAGCGACTCGTTGGCCCAGCTCAACATGTTGATGAATCCCGGGGCGACCGCCAATCCGGTGCAATCCAGCTCAGTGCGTGCCCGGGCATCGCGCAAATCGCCGACCGCGAGCACGACGTCGTTGCTGAGGCCCACGTCGCCAACGAACGGCGGGCCGCCACTCCCGTCGTGGATGCTGCCGTGTCGGAGAATGAAGTCAAAGGTGTTGGCGGAGGTCATGCTTACAGAGAAGAGCAGAATCGTAATGGGATGGAACTTCACGCGCGCGACTGTGCAGCCAGTTGAGGAAGGGTTCACGCCAAAAGGAGTGAGCTTGCGTTCCGCCCAAACCATTAGCCGGAGGAGTGCGTCCGTCCTCGGCCGCAGCATCATTCCTTGCGGCAGGCGCGTTGCAGCGCACGAGGACGGGCGCACTCCGATTTCCGTTCCATTTCACCCACCGATACTTGTTCCGGTTCCGAGCATGGGCCTAATGATTCGGTCGTTCCGGCTTGGGTTGCTGGCCAACCCCTGGGACAAGGGCCAAAGCGGGGACGCGCTGCGCTTGCACCATGCTGACCTAGTGGCATCAACTCTTGCCGCGCCGCCAGAGGTCGAAGTGATACAGAGCGACGATGACCAAGGGGTGCTTGATGCGGCCCGCGGTCACGAGCGACGGTACTTCGGAGACGGGCACCAGGCGGGTCACCATATCCTCTCCACTGTCCCATTCGACAGCGTGCTGGAGCGAGCAGTTCTCGATGAGCACCGTGTGGCAGGTATTGCTCATGATGGCGGGATTGGCGAACACGTCGGCCAGCGGGCGCGCGTTCTCACCGGCGTAGCCGGTCTCCTCGCGCAACTCGCGCACGGCGGTCTCGACGGGAGACGCATCGGATTTGTCCATGATGCCGCCGGGGATTTCGAGTTCGACGGTGTTTGTTCCGTGGCGGAATTGCTCGACCATCACCAACTCCTGTTGCGGCGTCACGGCGACCACATTCACCCAATCCATGCAGTCGATGATGTAGAAGTCGTGCCGCTGGCCGGTGCGCGGTGAGATTTTCTCGTCTATGCGGACGGTGAAGATGCGATAATCGCCGAGGGTCTTGGAGCTGACTGTGGTCCACGGTCGAATCATCGGGGCGGAGCGTCGGGCTTGGGCGCACAGCCGTCAAGGCACGCTGCATTTCAAAATCAGCACAGCCGTGTGCGATCTCACCCCTCACCCCCACCCTCTCTCCTCGAAAGGGAGAGGGCCGGGTTGAGGGGTGAGGCGGTTCGTTTGGCATGGCCGGTGTCACCTTCGGAATTCGCACCTGCGATGCTTGGGAAACGCTTGCCCGAATACATTTCCTCGATCGAATCCCGGAGCGCGGCGACCATCCGCGCGACCTGCGCTGCGGTGGTGCAGTACGGAGGCATCAACACGATGACGTCACCAATCGGCCGCGTGAGCACGCCGCGCCGGGCCATCGCCTCGCAGACCCGTGGCCCGATGCGCTCGCGCACGTCGAACGGCGCGCGCGTGCGCCAGTCGCGGACGAGTTCGACGCCCGCGACGAGGCCCACCTGCCGGATGTCGCCGACCTGGGGCAGCGTCCAAAGCGACTTCAGGGCCCCACGCAACGCAGTTTCCAACCTCTCGCGCGCCCGCGCGGAAACTGGGGTTTGCAGTATTTCAAGGCTCGCCAGCGAGGCAGCGGCGCCGAGTTGATTGCCTGTGTAGCTGTGGCCGTGGAAGAAGGTCTTGATTTCCTCGTGCTCGCCGA
>Ga0184635_10000350_pt1 | contig 11370 bp, 9 predicted proteins | sample PLM3_30_b2_FD_133147 | JGI IMG/M metagenome (GOLD analysis project Ga0184635, IMG submission 133147) | Groundwater sediment microbial communities from an aquifer in East River, Colorado, USA - PLM3_30_b2 | ecosystem: Environmental > Terrestrial > Soil > Riparian zone | place: USA: East River...
AACACATCGCGGCCCCAGTGATTCGCTTCCGAAAGCGGCGTGAGAAAAAACCCGAGCGAAGAGCGCGGTCCAAAGCTGATCATCGCGATCAGGCAGCCGCTGATGGCGATCACCGCGGGCGTACGCCATCCAATGGCGGACACAGGGCTGTCAATCACCTCTTGCTTCGACGACATGGAATTCTCCGGCACGCGGCGGAACTTATAGGCTTCCGGCCAGCGTAAAAAACGAAAATTCGTGATCCGGGCCATTTGCGGCACGCATGGCTAGCGTGCAGAAACTACTTGCGCGCGCTCTGGCGTGCCGCTGCACGCCCTTCCTCCGAGCGAAGCCATTCCGAACTATGGCTTACAGGGCCTTTTGCCTCCTCGGCAGCAGCTTCCCGTTCGGTTGTAACCGGGTCGCCCCAGGTCGGCTCATCGTCGCCATCGCCCCATGCGCGAGGGCGATAGAAGGTATGCACGCCGAGCTTATAGACCTTCTTCATCTCATTAACCCAGTCGGGGTGCACCCAGTACGCGTGGTAGTGCGTCGATTTCGACACCTCCGGCATCCACAGCTTGCCGTCGAGCATATCGCGCGCGATTCGCTTGGCGCGCTCCCATGCGTCGGGTTCCGTGACGATGTCGGGAATACCATCGCATGCGAAGGTGAACTGGCACGACAGATGTCGATGCGAATTCTGGTAGACGACACCGCAGACGTCGTTCGGGTAGAACGGCGAGAACACGCGATTCATCACGACCTGCGCCACCGCGATCTGTCCGCGCACCGACTCACCGCGCGCTTCGAAGTAAACCGCATTGGCCAGACATTTTTCAGCCTTGGCCCGCCCTGTTCCGGCGAGCGCCAGTCGTTCGGCGGGTGATCGGGGTCGTTGATCGACGCCTGTCACTTGTCCCTTGTTGGCGATACTTTCGCCTCCTTTGTCCTCGCTGATCGGCGAAGATGGAGCGAGTGCCGCTTGTTTGATGTCGGGATCGCCGCGCGCGATGACGACCGGCGCCTCGCCCGGCGCCCAGGGCGCAATTTCGGTTCCGCCTGCCTTCGAGTCGATTCCGAAGTACAGCTGAGTGGCGTCCTTGCCGTCCCTTGCAGGAGCGGAGGGAGTGAGATTGGCGGGCGGCATATCGACATACGGCAGTTCGATATCAGGCGTCGAACTGCGGTCGGAAGGGCTCACGAATTCATATTTCGCATACGGCTCGAAACGCCCATCCGTTTCGTCCGTCTGCGGTGACGCTTCCGCTTCCGGCGCCGACTCCATCGTCGAGACCGGCGGCAATGGCGGGATCGGATCGCGCTTACGCACGATGAGCGAGTCGCCCTTTGCCTTGCGATTCGCTTTGGGAAATTGCAAGGGCCCTGTCGGATCGCCAAGCGGCTGGCGACCGATCGAGCCGGTGATGTCCAATGGATCGAAGTTGGCAAGCGCATAAAGCGGCGGATGTGGAATCGCGGTGCCAACCGGCCTTGGCAGGCTCAACGTGGCGGCGTGGATGGTGCCGAAGGGAGACGCAATCAGATGCTGTTGCCAGCGCTTGGCTACTGCCGGCTGTCGGGCAAGCAGAGCGCCGAGATCCTGGTACGCGATTTTCTCGGGCAGCAGCGCCAGCACCACTGCACCAATGGCTATCGGTACGGCGCCCCTCCGCCGCCGACGCCCAAGCGAAACTGCTCCCCGTTCGCTCAACGCCACACCACAACGTCCCGCACGCATGCCGCCTGGTGACGGCAATGCAACAGATTTTTTTATGGTCCGATTAACCTTGCGAAGAAGTTAACTTCCGAGCGGGCGTGCAGTCGCTCGCGCATCGTCCCCGACGTCGCGCTGTGTCAGCCGGCCGACAATTTCGCGAAATCATCGATTGGCGGCTGTTTCCGTAACAGCGCTTGGGAAACAAAAATTAACTATATCGCAAGCGCTGCTGCTCAATATTGGCGGTACAATTGCTTATGGGGCGGCGTTTTCGTGTCCATCCTGTCATCGATGCTTGCGGGTCACACCACCCTCATTGCGGGCGCATGTTTTGCAATTCTCGCCGTGGTCGCCCTGCTTTATCGCCGTCTGCACGAGCAGAATCGCCGGCTCTCGACCGCGCTCAACAACATGTCGCAGGGATTGAACATGTTCGACGCGCAGGGTCGCATCACTTTGGTCAATCGACGCTACCTGCAGATGTACAAGTTGTCGCCCGAGATCGTTAAGCCGGGCTGCACCATCAAGCGCCTGATCGAATATCGCAAAGAAACAGGATTGTTCTCAGGCGACGTGGACCCTTATGTGCGAAATATTCTTGAGGCCATGTCCCAAGGAAAAAGTCTTGAACACTACGTCAAGGCAAACGATGGCCGCATCGTCCTCGCCAAAAATGAGCCCTTGCCGGGCGGCGGTTGGGTCTCCACGCACGAAGACGTCACTGAACAGCGTCGCGCCGAGCAGGAACGCGCCGCCATCCGTGACCAGGAGCAGCGCCGCGCCAGCATCGATTCCGCCATCACATCGTTTCGACCGACGGTCGAGAAGCTCTTGTCCAGCGTGAGCGCAAGCGCCACGGCTATGCGCTCAACCGCGCAGGCTCTGTTCGGTTCATCCGAACAGACGTCGCAACGAGCCGAAAGCGCCGTGCAGGCCTTCCATGAAGCCTCAGCCAACGTGGAAACTGCAGCCGTTGCCGCCGACGAGTTGTCGCGTTCCATCAGCGAGATCAGCCGCCAACTCACCCACACCACCAACATTGTCGGTCTTGCCACGAGCGAGGCACGTTCGACCGATGGAGAGATCGGCGGGCTGGCCGACGGCGCGCAGAAGATCGGTGATGTGGTCAAACTGATCCGGAATATTGCGGGCCAGACAAACTTGCTGGCGCTCAATGCCACGATCGAGGCGGCGCGCGCAGGCGAGGCCGGGAAAGGTTTTGCGGTCGTTGCGTCCGAGGTCAAATCGCTGGCGGTGCAAACTGCCAAAGCAACCGAGGACATCGCCAATCATATCCTTGCCGTGCAGGATTCGACCTCCGCGGCGGTGGAGGCCATCCGGCAGATCGCCACGCGCATGCGCGACATCAATGAAAATACTTCTGCCGTGGCCGCATCCGTCGAACAGCAGAATTCCGCGACCAGTGAGATTTCCCGCAATGTCGCCAGTGCGGCCGAAGGCACCGGCCATGTGGTGTCGGTGTTAGGCGACGTCGCCGGCGCCGCAACACAGACCCGCACATCGGCGCAGGTCGTACGCGACGCCTCCGAAGCGGTCGACCATGCCGTCGCAGACCTGCGGCTCGAAGTGGAAGACTTCCTCGCCAAAGTGGCGGTTTAAATCAGCTACCGCGTTGAAACCTACGCTTGGCTGGCTGCGGATTTGCCCAGCGCGGCCTGGGCCGCTGCGAGACGCGCGATCGGTACGCGGAAAGGCGAACAGGACACGTAGTCGAGCCCCGCCTCGTGGCAGAAGGCAACGGATGACGGATCGCCGCCGTGCTCGCCACAGATGCCGACCTTCAGCTTGGGACGGACCTTGCGGCCCCGCTCGACCCCGATCTTGACCAGTTCGCCGACGCCGCGCTGATCGATCGATACGAAGGGATCGACGGGAAGTATGCCGCGCGACGTATAGATGCCGAGAAAGCTCGCCGCATCATCGCGCGAGATGCCGAACGTGGTTTGCGTGAGGTCGTTGGTGCCGAACGAAAAGAACTCGGCGCTTTGCGCAATCTCGTCGGCGATCAAAGACGCGCGCGGAAGCTCGATCATCGTGCCAACCTGGTAGTCGACCTTGGCGCCTTTTTCCTTGGCGACTGCCTGCGCCATCGCGTCGATGCGCGCCTTGACCAGTTCAAATTCGGCCTTGGTGGCGATCAACGGCACCATCACCTCCGGCACCACGGGTTTGCCGGTGCGTTGGGCCGCTTCAACCGCCGCCTCAAAGATGGCGCGCGCCTGCATCTCGGCGATCTCCGGATAGACGATCGCGATGCGGCAGCCGCGGAAGCCGAGCATCGGGTTGAACTCGGAAAGGTCGTTGGCGCGCGCCGCGAGTTTCTTCGGATCGGCACCCATGGCGGCAGCGACTTCCGCAATCTCTTTCTCGCCATGCGGAAGAAACTCGTGCAACGGCGGATCCAGCAGACGGATCGTCACCGGGCGCCCGGCCATGATCTCGAACAGCTCGACAAAATCGGCCCGCTGCATCGGCAAAAGCTTCGCGACCGCGGCGCGGCGCGTTTTCTCATCGTCGGCGAGGATCATCTCGCGGACTGCTTGGATCCGGTCCTCCTCAAAGAACATGTGTTCGGTGCGGCAGAGCCCAATGCCCTCGGCGCCGAAGCGAACTGCAGCTTTTGCGTCGGCCGGCGTATCGGCATTGGCGCGCACGCCGAGCCGGCGCACCTTGTCAGCCCAGCCGATCAAGGTTGCGAATTCGCCTGACATTTGCGGCTCGATCATATCGACCTTGCCGGCCAGCACCTGTCCGGTGGAGCCGTCGACGGTGATGAAATCGCCTTTTTTGAAAGTCTGGCCGCCGGCGGTCATGGTGCCGGCGGCGTAGTCGACGCGCAGCGAACCGGCGCCGGAAACGCACGGCTTACCCATCCCGCGCGCAACAACCGCGGCATGGGATGTCATGCCGCCGCGCGTCGTGAGGATGCCTTCGGCGGCATGCATGCCGTGGATGTCCTCGGGCGAAGTCTCAACCCGCACCAGCACAACCTTCCTTCCGTCGGATTTGAGCTGCGCCGCCTCGTCGGGTGAAAATACGATTTCGCCGCTGGCAGCGCCCGGCGAGGCGGGCAATCCCGTCGCGATCACGCGCCGATGTGCGCGTGGATCGATGGTCGGGTGCAGCAATTGATCAAGCGCGAGCGGATCGACGCGCAGCACCGCATCGCTCTTCGATATCAGTCCTTCGTTGGCGAGCTCGACTGCGATGCGCAGCGCGGCCTTGGCGGTTCGCTTGCCCGAGCGCGTCTGCAACATCCACAGCTTGCCCTGTTCGACCGTGAACTCGAGGTCTTGCATGTCGCGGTAATGACGCTCCAGCACATTGTAGATGCGCTTGAGCTCGGCGTACGCCTTCGGCAGCGTGTACTCCATCGAAGGTTTGTCGGAGCCCGCTTCCTTGCGGGCCGCCTCGCTGATCTCCTGCGGCGTGCGGATACCGGATACCACGTCCTCACCCTGCGCGTTGATCAGGAATTCGCCGTAGAGTTTCTTCTCGCCGGTCGAAGGATTGCGCGTGAAAGCAACGCCGGTCGCCGAGGTGTCACCCATATTTCCGAAAACCATCGCCTGCACGTTCACGGCCGTGCCCCAGCTCTCGGGAATAGTGTGCAGTTTGCGGTAAGTGATGGCGCGCTGGTTCATCCAGGAGCCGAACACGGCTCCGATCGCACCCCAAAGCTGTTGGTGAGGATCCTGCGGGAAGTCATGGCCGATTTGGTCCCTGACCCGCTTCTTGTAACGCACGACCAGCTCGGCCCAGTCGTCTGCTGAAAGGTCGGTATCGAGACTGTAGCCCTGCCGTTCTTTGTGTCGGTCGAGCAATTCCTCGAAATGTTCGTGGCCGACACCGAGCACCACGTCCGAGTACATGGTGATGAAGCGACGATAGCTGTCATAGGCGAACCGGCGGTCGCCGGACTTCTTCGCCAGCGCCTCAACGGTCTGGTCGTTGAGACCGAGATTGAGGACGGTGTCCATCATGCCGGGCATCGAAGCGCGGGCGCCCGAGCGGACGGAAACCAGAAGTGGGTTGTCCTTATCGCCGAAGGTCCTGCCGGTAATGCGGCCGACCTGGGCCAAGGCTTTCTCGGCCTGGCCGCGTAAATCCTTCGGATATTGCTTGTCGTGGCCGTAATAGTAGGTGCAGACGTCGGTCGTGATGGTGAAGCCGGGCGGCACCGGAAGTTTAAGGTTGGCCATCTCGGCGAGACCTGCCCCCTTGCCGCCCAAGAGATCGCGCATGGCGGCCGTGCCCTCGGCACGGCCATCGCCGAAGGCATAGACCCATTTGCCCTTGGGTTGCCGGACGGGCGCCTTTGCCTTGGCGCGGACCAGCTTCCGCACCGCTTTTTTCTTGCGTTTTACGACGCGCGCACGTTTTCGTTTGGCCATGATCAAGCAGCTTTGGTGGGACGACAGGCCTTAAAAGCACTGCCGATCAGGCCAGCGCAAGACCGGATTTCGGATTAGCGAAAGAGCCCTAGCCCGAGCAGCCCGATCAGGATCAGGTAGGCGGCCACGATGATATTGAGAAGACGAGGGATAATAAGAATAAGGATGCCGGCAATGAGTGCGACGATCGGCTGCAAATGCGCAATACTGATGGTCATGACGTACTCCCCTTTGGCTGATAATGGAAATGAAACGGCGAGCCCGCCCCACAGTTCCACTCTATGTCATTGCAAATCGGCTGCGAAGATTTTAGGGCGCGGAGACCGCGATTATCCCTCGATCTTTGAGAAATCCGCGACCGCCCGCGTGGCCTCGCGGATTTCGTTGAGAAGCCTGAGGCGGTTTTCACGTAGGGGCTTGTCGTCGACGTTCACGGTGACCTTGTCGAAAAACGCATCAACGTGCGGACGGAGCCGTGCCATAGCACGCATGGCCGCTGTGAAATCTTCCTTGTCAACAGCAGCGGAGGCCTCTTTTTTTGCAACGCCGATCGTCTCGGCGAGCGCTTTCTCTTCCGGCAGTTGATACCGCTTCGGATCGGGTGCGCCTGTGTACTCGCGCTTGTCCTTTTTTTCCTCGATTCGGATGATGTTGGTCGCGCGTTTGTAGCCGGAGAGCAGATTCTTGCCATCATCGCTGTCGAGAAATTTTCCGAGCGCTTCAACGCGTCGGACGATCATCAGCAAGTCGTCCTGGCCTTCGAGCGAAAACACGGCATCGACAAGATCGTGTCGTGCACCTTGCTCGCGCAGTTGCACTTTCAGGCGGTCGGCAAAGAATGACAGAAGGTCTTCGCCAGCCGTAAACTTATTGACCGCCTTCTGGAAAATATCCTTCAGCGTCAAACGAAGTTTATTGTCTAAGATAATTCGAATCACACCGAGCGCCGCGCGTCGCAGCGCGTATGGATCCTTCGATCCGGTCGGCTTCTCATCGATCGCCCAGAAACCAACAAGCGTATCGATCTTGTCGGCGAGCGCCACGGCAATCGACACTGGATCGGCCGGCACAAGATCGTCTGGTCCCTTCGGTTTGTAGTGATCCTCGCAGGCATGCGCGACCGCTTCGTCCTCGTTCTGCGCCTCGGCGTAATAGCGGCCCATCAGGCCCTGCAGCTCAGGGAATTCGCCGACCACGTCGGTCAGCAGATCGGCCTTGCACAGTTGTGCGGCCCGCTCCGCCTTGGCCCTGTCGGCGTCGACGATCGGGGCAAGTTGACCGGCAAGCGCCGTGATACGCGCAATCCGCGCGGCTTGCGTGCCAAGCTTCTCGTGGAACACGATGTGCTCGAACTTCGGCAGCCGGTCTTCCAGGCGCGTCTTCAAATCGGTCTCGTAGAAGAACTTGGCATCCGAAAGCCGAGCGCGGATCACGCGCTCGTTGCCCGCGACAATCACCTTGCCGCCGTCGGTCGCTTCCTCGTTGGCAACAAGAATGAATTTATTGACCAGCTTCGCAGTTTGCGGATCGCGCAGCACGAAGCATTTCTGGTTGTTGCGGATGGTGGCGCGGATCACCTCCTCAGGAATCGACAGGAATGCCTGGTCGAATGTCCCCATCAGCGTCACCGGCCATTCCACGAGGCCAGCGACCTCGGCGAGCAGGCCTTCGTCCTCTACCAGCTCGTAGCCCTGCGCGAAGGCAAGGTTCTTCGCGTCGGCAAGGATCGTGTCAGCACGCCGCGCCGGATCGAGCACCACCTTGGCCTTCTGGAGTTTCTCGACGTAGTCATTGAAGCGGCGCACCTCGATTTCGTCCGGCGCCATGAACCGGTGGCCGCGCGTTTTGTTGCTACCCTTGATGCCATTAATATCGATGGGCACGACAACCGGTTCTTCAGTCTCGGGACCAAAAGTGGCGACGATGGAATGAAGCGGGCGGACCCACGACAAGGAACCTGGGGTCGCTGAGCGAGCGCCCCAGCGCATCGACTTCGGCCAGGGGAACGTCGCGATCGTGGCATGCAAGACATCTTTGATGACGTCGACTGCGTCCCGGCCCGGCCTGTCGATCACAGCCACGTAGAAGTCGCCCTTCTTGTCGGGCTGCACCTTGGCTTCATTGATCGATTTCAATCCGGCGGCTTTCAGGAAGCCGGCGATGGCGTTTTCCGGTGCCCCGACGCGCGGGCCTTTTTTCTCTTCCTTCACATCCGGCTGCTTCGCGGGGAGCCCGTGCACTGTGAGCGCCAGCCGACGGGGGGTGGCAAACGCGCGTGCTCCCTCGTACGTCAATCCTTGCTCTACCAGCCGGTCGGTAACAAGTTTGCGCAGATCCTCGACCGCACGCGCCTGCATGCGCGCCGGGATTTCCTCGGACAGGAATTCAAGCAGGAGGTCGGGCATATGGATTCAAGGAGAACTGAAAGACGCGTTCGGACTAGCAGGGCAGACGCGACTTGTCACCTTGCAGCTCAATCGATCGGCTCGCGGCCCACGATGTCCGGATCGCTATTTCACCCCGCCGCCTTCGGTCGCCAGCCAGGCCTCACCGCACGCTTTCGCCAGCTCGCGCACACGTAAGATGTAGCTCTGCCGTTCGGTGACCGAGATCACACCGCGCGCATCAAGCAGATTGAACACGTGGCTAGCCTTGATGCACTGGTCGTAGGCCGGCAGCGCCATCAGATGGCGCTGTTTCTTCCCATTGGCCCAGCCGGCGGCGAGATATTTCTGACAAGCCACTTCCGCCATCTTGAATTGCTCGAACAGCATCGCCGTGTCGGCAAATTCAAAATTGTGACGCGAATATTCCTGCTCGGCCTGCAGGAACACGTCGCCATAGGTGACTTTCTTGTCGTCGTCGCGGCCGTTGAAGTTGAGCGCGAAGACATTGTCGACGCCCTGAACATACATCGCCAGACGTTCGAGCCCGTAGGTGAGCTCGCCCGCAACCGGCGCGCATTCGAATCCGGCGACCTGCTGGAAATACGTGAACTGAGAAACTTCCATGCCATCGCACCAGCATTCCCAGCCGAGGCCCCAGGCGCCGAGTGTTGGACTTTCCCAGTCGTCCTCGACGAAGCGAATGTCGTGAATCTTCGGATCGATGCCGATGGCTTTGAGCGAATTCAGGTAGAGATCCTGAATGTCGGGCGGCGACGGCTTCAGGATCACCTGAAACTGGTAATAGTGCTGCAAGCGGTTCGGGTTCTCGCCGTAACGGCCATCCTTGGGCCGGCGCGACGGCTGCACGTAAGCGGCATTCCATGGCTTCGGCCCGAGCGCACGCAGCGTGGTGGCGGGATGAAATGTCCCCGCTCCCACTTCCATATCGTAGGGCTGCAGAATGACGCAGCCCCAGTTCGCCCAATACTGCTGCAAGGCAAGGATGAGACCCTGGAATGACCGCGACGGGTCCAGGTTGCCTTGATGCGCGCCGTCGCTGGCGCGAAGTTTGGCTTCAGCCATCGGATGGATACTGATTCTTAAGCACGGGAAGAGATTCGACCCTAGAGGCGGCCCCCAAGGGGGTCAAGTCGAGCCAAATTTACGGGGCGTTGAAGCGCGCCTGATATCCCCGGCAACCGGTCAAGAAGAAAAGCACGATCGCAGTAGGGGAAACCGATGCTTTCTTTCCAGCTGATTGGATGGGTACTGATCCTGCTGTTCTTCGGCGCGATGATCGGCGGCCACAAGAACGTGGCCGACCGCTGAAACCCGCAGATCGATCAGGAAACTAAGTCCTAGAGCCGATATTCGCCGGACACCGGATCACGGCGAAGTGTGGGTCGATTCTCCCCATCGGTGATCTTCGCCTTCACGCGCCTGGCATTCTCGAGTTCTTCATTGATCCGGCGCGCTTCCTTGACCGCCCAATGCACGACCATGGCGCCGCCCAGCGCGATGAACGACCACTTCACCAGGGGCGAGAGCAAAAAAGACGGCATAGGCAGCTCCGTTATAGCGACACGCGAAAGTCGTTCGCGAAGGCGGCATTTTCGGGGCGGATTGAGCCTGGGGCAAGGTGGTTAACAGCGTCACAGCGTCACCTCGGCGTGCCGTCAGGGCACTTCGCCTCCTAAACCCCGCGGCGGATAGGCTAAACTCGGCCGGTGTTAATTTCATTTGGGGCGCCGCAACGGCCATCACTTCGAGTGGCCGGCCGGTGGAGGAACCTCGTGGAGGAACCATGAGCAGTTCATTGAAAGCCCTGTGGGCCAAATCGGCATTGACCGCCCTGGCATTGCTGCCGCTGTTGTCCGGACTTTGCGCCGCCGCGGATGCATGGCCCAGCCGGCCGGTTCATTTCATCGTGACGCTCGGACCCGGCAGCGGCGTCGATATCGGCGCGCGGCTGTTTGCAGACAAGCTGTCAGCGCGCTGGGGCCAACCTGTCATCGTGGAAAATCGCCCGGGCGGTGATGGCATGGTTGCCATCACCGGCTTTCTTGGCGCGCGTGACGATCACACATTGCTGATGTCGCCGGTGAGCTCATTCACCGCGCATCCTTATTTCCATGACAAGCTCCCTTACGATCCCCGCGATCTCATTCCGATCGCGCGGGTCTCCAAGACTGTGGTTGCCGTCAGCGTCCCGACGTCGCTGAATGTCAATTCGCTCAAAGAGCTCGAAGCATTGGCCCGCGCCAAACCCGGCCAGTTGAACTGGACGACCGCCACAGGTTTTACCGATTTCGTCTTCGCTGGATACCTGCACGCCGTCGGACTGAAAATGGCGAAGGTGCCGTACAAAAATCCCGCCGGTGCGGCCGCCGATCTGGCCGCCGGTGTTATCCAGGTCTACATGCCGGCTTACGCGATCGTGCGCCCACAGGTGGAAGCCGGTGTAGTGAAGGTACTCGCCGTCACCAATCGCGAACGCGCGCCGGCTATTCCCGACGTTGCGACGGCAGTCGAGGCGGGCTACCCATCGCTCGAATTCGACGGGCTGGTTGGATTATTTGGACCGCCCGGAATCAGCGATGACGTGCGCGCCAAGATTGCCGACGACATCCGCACAGTGGCGGCCGATCCCGAAATCGTGAAAAGAATGACGGCCACCGGTCAAATCGTCAGCCCGGGGAACGCCGCCGAATTTGCCGCCTCGATCGCGCAGCAACGCGAGCAAGTTGCCGCCGTGGCAAAACTGTTCGGCAACAAGCCGGTGCAGTAGCGAATACCGCGGCCTAAAAGCCGTAGCGGCCCCAGATCGCGCGAACTTCCATTGCGGAAATGAGATCGTCGGCAAGTGCGG
>Ga0184635_10000351_pt1 | contig 11365 bp, 11 predicted proteins | sample PLM3_30_b2_FD_133147 | JGI IMG/M metagenome (GOLD analysis project Ga0184635, IMG submission 133147) | Groundwater sediment microbial communities from an aquifer in East River, Colorado, USA - PLM3_30_b2 | ecosystem: Environmental > Terrestrial > Soil > Riparian zone | place: USA: East River...
AGCAGGTCAACCGTCCGGCCAAGACGGCCTGATTGCAACGCAAAATGCCAAGAGCGGGCAGTTTGCCGTCACGCAGGCGGCGGCAGGAAGTTCACCTCGTGGCGCGCAGACAGCGCGACCACCTCTTCCGGCTTCTGCTCTTTCATCGAGTGGATCGCCCAGAACAGATCATAAAGCCGCCGAGTGGGTGAAACCCAGAAGAAGCACTTTACGGTCTGGTCGCTTTTATTGAAGATTCCGTGCGGAATATTCATCGGCAGCCGGACGAGATCGCCTGGCTGCGCCACAAACTCCTTGCCATCAAGGATCAGATCGAGGCGTCCCTCGAACAGGTAGATGAATTCTTCTTGCGTTGGATGGATATGCGGCGGAACGAATGTCCCCGGCGGAAAAGTCGCGTGCCAGGAAAACGAACTCTCGCTCACCGATTTCGGCACGTAAGTCTGGCCCAGAATATTCCAGACAATGCCTTCGATGCCTGTACCGGCCTTCGTGATGCCTGCGGTCAGCGTTTGCATTCCGTCGCTCCCGATCGTGTTTCGATGCCGCTGCCGAAGTTCTCCGCACGCAGCGTCCGATTTGTTAGCCAAGACATCAGCGTCGTCCTCTTCATGCTGTCAAGGCTTCCCATGAGCAATATTTCAGATTTAAAGTATTTTCGGCGTAGCCCTGACCGCAACATGCGGGCATAGTTTGGGGGAAAAGCAGGGTTTGGAGGATAACAATGGGAACGAGCAAGTTGCTTACAACCGTTGCCGCAATCGCGCTGTTTGGCGCTGCCGGGCACGCTCAGGCGCAGGAAAAACTGAAGGTCGGGGTTATCGCCACGTTGTCCGGGCCGCCCGCTGTGCTCGGTCAGCAGCTGCGCAACGGCTTCCAGCTTGCCGTCAAGAATCTCGGCGGCAAGCTCGGCGGCCGCGAGGTCGAATTGGTCGTCGAGGACGACGAACTCAAGCCCGATGTGGCGGTCAACAAGGCCAAGGGCCTCGTCGATCGAACCAAGGCGGACTTTGTCGTCGGCCCGATCTTTTCCAACATCCTCATCGCGATCATGAAGCCGGTCACTGACGCCGGCACCATCCTGATCAGCCCCAACGCCGGCACCTCCAACTTCGCCGGCAAGGAATGCAATCCGAACTTCTTCGTCACTTCTTATCAGAACGACCAGAATCACGAGGTCATGGGAAAATACGCGCAGGACGCCGGAATGAAGAAGGTGTTCCTGATGGCGCCAAACTATCAGGCGGGCAAAGATTCGATCGCCGGGTTCAAGCGCTACTTCAAGGGAGACATTGCCGACGAAGTGTACGTACCGCTCGGCCAGCTCGATTATTCGGCCGAACTCACCAAGATCGCCGCTGCGTCACCTGACGCAATCTTTGTCTTCTTGCCGGGTGGCATGGGCGTGAATTTCGTCAAGCAGTTCCGCCAGGCCGGTCTAGCCGACAAGGTCAAGTTCCTCTCGGCCTTCACCGTCGATGAGTCGACCTTGCCGGCACAGAAAGAGGCCGCGCTCGGATTCTACGGCGGCGCGAACTGGGCGCCCAACCTCGATAATCCGCAGAACAAGAAATTCGTCGCCGACTACGAGAAGGAATACAATGCCGTGCCGGCGACCTACGCCTTTCAGGCGTACGATGCAGCGTTGTTGATCGACGGCGCGCTCAAGCTCACCAAGGGCAATACCTCGGATAAGGACGCGCTGCGCGCTGCACTAATGAAGGCGAACTTCACGTCGCTGCGTGGTGGCTTCAAGTTCAACACCAATCACTATCCAATCCAGAATTTCTATCAGGTGAAAGTGGCGCAACGCGCGGACGGCAAGTTTGAGACCCAGATCGACAAAAAAGTGTTCGATGGTTACTCCGATCCGTACGCCAAAGACTGCCCGATGAAATAAGGAGGGCGCCGGACCGGTGCCATGTCCACGGGCTTATTTGTCGTCCAGGTTTTGAACGGGCTCCAGTTTGGCGTCCTGCTCTTCCTGATTGCGGCGGGCCTTACGCTGGTGTTCGGGGTGATGGACTTCATCAACCTCGCGCACGGCGTACAGTACATGCTGGGCGCTTACCTCGCTGTCGCGTTCTATGCGCTCACCGGAAATTTCCTGATCGCCCTGGTCCTGGCACTTGCGGCGGCGCTGGTCTTTGGACTGCTGCTTGAATTCCTGGTCTTCAGGCATCTCTACGATCGCGATCATCTCGAACAGGTGATCGCGACTTTCGGCATCATCATCTTTCTAAATCAGGCAGTGAAAACGGTATGGGGCGCCGCACCCCTGACGCTGCCAATTCCGGAGATCTTCACCGGGTCGATCGTGTTGATGCCCGGCCTCCTTTATCCGGTGTGGCGGCTGGTGATCATCGCTTCAGGGCTGGCCGTTGGTCTGCTGCTTTATGTGCTCGTCAGCCACACGCGCGTCGGCATGCTTGTGCGCGCGGGCGCCACCAATGCGCGGATCGTGTCCGCTCTCGGCGTCGATATTCGCCGGCTTTTCATGATCGTGTTTGGGTTCGGCACCATGCTCGCCGCTTTCGCCGGTGCGATGATTGCACCGATCCTGTCGGTTGAGCCGGGCATGGGCGATACCGTGCTGATCCTTGCTTTCGTCGTCATCGTCATCGGCGGCATCGGCTCAATGCGCGGCGCATTTCTTGCCGCTCTCCTCATCGGCCTTGTCGACACGCTCGGCCGCTCATTTGCCACCGATATCCTGCGGCTGGTGATGCCGCCCTCCCCGGCCCGCACTGTTGGCCCGGCCATCGCGTCAATGCTGATCTACGTGCTGATGGCGCTGGTACTCTATTTCCGGCCGGCTGGCCTCTTTCCGGTGCGGGGACGTTGATGGCCCAAACGCTTGCCGCCCCTAACGCGTTGCATGTGCGGCGAGCCAATCGGGTAGGCGTGCTGCCGGCGATGATTTTTCTGGTCCTCGCATTGGCTCCGGCTGGCGCCGCGTTCGGGCCGGAAAGCTACGTGCTCGGGCTCTTCACCCGTGTGATGGTGTTCGCGATCGCCGCGATGGCACTCGATTTCATCTGCGGCTATGGCGGACTCGTCTCTTTCGGGCATGCGGCCTTTGTCGGCATCGGTGCCTATGCAGTCGGAATACTCGGCGCACACGGCATTACGGACATGCTCGTGTCCCTTCCGGCGGCGCTCCTGCTCAGCGCGATTTTCGCCTACATGACCGGGACCGTGTGTTTGCGGACCAAAAGCGTTTACTTCATCATGATCACGCTCGCCTTCGGGCAGATGGCGTATTTCATTGCTGGCTCGCTCGCACCCTACGGTGGTGACGACGGCCTTACAGTCAGGATGCGCAGTACGCTTCTTGGCTTTCCGTTCCTGCAAAACGACCGCACTTTCTATTATTTCGTTCTCCTCAGCCTGTTTGTTTCCTATCTCGTGCTTCGCGCTATCGTCTATTCGCGTTTCGGGCGAGTGTTTCGTGGCGCGCGCGAAAATCCGACGCGCATGGCCACCCTCGGATTCGACGTCTTTCGCTTTCAACGCGTCGGTTACGTGATCGCGGGTGCGGTCGGCGGACTCTCCGGCTTCCTCCTCGCCAACGCGGCGGAATTCGTCAGCCCGGCCTACATGTCGTGGCAGCGGTCCGGTGAATTGATCATCATGGTTCTGTTTGGGGGTATCGGCAGCTTGCACGGCGCCATTATCGGCGCCGCGGCCTATCTCCTCATCGAGGAATTGTTGGGAGGCATCACCGAGCAGTGGAAACTCATTTTCGGTCCGCTGCTGGTGCTCGTTGTCCTGTTTGCGCGCGGCGGACTGCTTGGTCTTGCCGACACCATTCGTGGAAGGTTCGGCCGTGGCTGACCCGGTGCTTCAGATCAATGATCTGCACAAGAACTTCGGCGGTCTTGTCGTCACCGACGGCGTGACGCTCGATATCGGGCAAGGCGAGTTGCACGCGGTGATCGGGCCGAACGGTGCCGGAAAGACGACGCTGATCAACCAGATTTCCGGGCTGATCGCTCCCACAGCGGGCACAATCTGCCTCAATGGCGCCGATGTCACCGGCCTCCCCGCCAACAAGCGCGCCGAAATCGGGCTGGCGCGCTCCTTTCAGATTACTTCGGTGCTGCCGCGTTTTTCTGCGCTGGAGAACGTCGCCTTGGCGGTGCAGGCGCGTGTGGGAACGAGCTATCGGTTTTTCGGGCGGGCAGATCGCGAGCAAACTGTCAATGATGTGGCGAGTGCCGCGCTCGCGGAGGTCGGGCTCGCCGGACGCGAACTGACGATTGCTGCCCACCTTTCGCATGGCGAGAAACGTGCACTTGAGCTTGCGATTGCGCTTGCGATGCAGCCGAAGTTGCTTCTGCTCGACGAGCCCATGGCCGGCACGGGACACGAGGAAAGTGCTCGACTGATAGAGGTGCTGCGCCGATTGAAAGGACGCTTTTCCATGCTGCTGGTTGAGCATGACATGAACGCAGTGTTTGCGCTCGCCGACCGCATTTCGGTTCTTACTTATGGCCGCATTCTGGCGAGTGGCGCGCCTGATGCCGTGCGCACGGATCCGAAGGTCGTCACCGCTTATCTCGGCGAGGAGATGGAATAGCCATGCTGGCGGTCGAGCGCCTCGCAGCATCCTACGGGCCGGCGCAGGTCTTGTTCGACATCAGCTTTTCTGTCGGCGCCGGCGAAGTTGTGACCCTGATCGGCCGCAACGGAATGGGCAAGACAACGACAATTTTCGCGCTCATGGGATTGTTGCCGCCGGAAGGCGGCACCGCCGTCTTCGATGGGCTGTCGCTCATCGGGCTGCCGCCGTTTCGTATTGCACAGGCAGGGCTCGGGCTCGTGCCCGAGGGACGTCAGGTATTTCCGACCCTGACGGTTGAGGAAAATCTCATTGCCACCGGCGCGGCGCGCTTCGGAACGACGCGCTGGACGCTCGACCGCGTCTACAACTTTTTTCCTGCGCTCGCGGAGCGGCGCGGCCATATGGGCAACGAATTGTCCGGGGGCGAGCAGCAAATGCTCGCAATTGGCCGCGCGCTGATGACAAATCCCAAACTCCTGATCCTCGACGAGGCGACCGAAGGTCTCGCGCCGAAAATCCGCGCCGAGATCTGGCAGTGCCTCGCGCTGCTCAAGAAAGAAGGACAGGCCATCCTGATCGTCGACAAACATCTCGAAGCGCTGCTGCGCTTTGCCGATCGTCACGTGGTGATCGAGAAAGGGCATGTGGTGTGGACCGGGAGCTCGGCCGCGCTTGCCGCCGATCCCACGATTCGCCAACGTTATCTGCAGATCTGAGCGGGCTCTATGGAAAATGCTCGGCGTGCCAATCGGCTTCCAGATCCGGATTGATCTTGGCATCGATCAGGAAGACGCCCGATGCCCCTTCTTTAACCCAAGCACGCACCGGATCGAGATCGGCAACGGTCCGCACCGTTGCCGCCCGTGCACCATATCCGCGCGCGATAGCGGCGAAATCCGTTTCCGGAAATTGCACGATATCGACCGAGTAGCCCTGACGCCGGAAGAAATGGACTTCGGCAGCGTATGAGCTGTCGTTGTAGACGAGGATGCACATTCGCAGTCCGAGACGAATTGCGGTTTCAAGATCTGCGATGGACATCATGAAGCCGCCATCGCCTGCGCCAAGCACAGCCAGTTTGCCTGGATTTGCAATCGCAAGGCCGATCGCGGATGCCAGGCCAAGACCAACCGACTGGAATGAATGGCTGAGACATGACGCTCTCGGATTGGGGACGCGCAGATAGCGCGGAACCCATCCGCAGAAATGTCCAGAATCGGAAGCAACCACGCGATCCCTTGGCAGGATATCGTCCACTGCCTTGCTCAGCGTGCGAGGGTCGATGAATCGCGCGCTCGATTCATCCGGAAATGGACTGTGATGGTTGTCCCCTGACCGGATGCGTTCCCGCGTAGCATCATTGCGGCGGCCCGATTTGGGCGCATGGCGGCCAATCTCTATCAACAAAGCATCTGCAGTCGATTTCGCATCGCCAAGCAGCGCGTATTGCACCGGCATCTGGTATCCCAACTTCGGTGCCTCGATATCAATCTGCGCAACGCTTGCGTCCGGCCCGATCAACTTGCCCTTCTTCGTTGTCCATTGCGTGAAGCTCACGCCAAAGCCAAGGATGAGATCGCTTTCGGAGATCAACTCGTCCGCGATTGGCGAGGAAAAGCCGCCGCTGATGCCAAGCGACCACGGATTTTCCGCAAACAGACCATGGCCGCAGACTGATGTCGCGAGCAATGCCCCAATCTTGTCGGCCAGCGTTACCAAGGACCCTTCGGCGTCGGACAACACCGCGCCGCGTCCAGCCAGAATGAGCGGACGCTTCGCACGCGCTACGACCTCGGCAAGACGGGTCACATCTTCCCGATTGGGCTGCAGGCGGCCCGGCATTGGCGCCAATTCGAGCGGCGCGTTAGTGCCGTTGTGCTTTGCGTCCTGCACGTCGAGCGGCAAGCTCAGTACAACGGTCTGGCGGTCGTGCAACGCGCGCGTCACCGCACGCAACAGATCGCCGCGGGCAGACTGCGGTGTGTAGATGCGTTCGGAAACGGCGCCAACCGAACGCACGAGCTCGGCCTGCTCCATATAGAAATTCGATTTGACGTTGCCTGTCGGCACGTCTCCCGCAAGAACCAGAAGAGGCGTGCGGCTTTTCGCGGCCTCGCCGATCCCGGTGATCGCGTTGGTGAGACCGGGCCCAGAATGGACGCTGACAAGCGTCAGCTCCCCGGTCGCTTTGGCATAGGCATCGGCCATGCCGGCAGCGTTGCCTTCGTGGCGCGCGGAAATGAGTTCAACGCCTGCTTCGGCCAGCCCATGTGAAATCTTGAAATTGGCGGTGCCAAGCAAGCCGAAACAGCGGCGCGCCCCAAGCGCCGCGAGATCCTTCGCCAGGACTGCAGCGACAGTCGAATTGTTCCTCAAGGCTGCTGGCCGCACTTTGTTTGACTCTCTAACCTACTCATAACAATATAGGAAATCCATAACAAATGACCGAGCGTTATCTCGGCGGGGGAGGATCGTCATCATGTGCAGGAAGTTTGCGCTCGGATTATTTGCAGCGACGCTTGTTAGCTCATCAAGTTTCGCTCAGGAAGTCACGCTTCGCGCCGTGACGGCGTTTGCCGAGAAAACGACCTACTCGCGTGGCTTTGAAAAATTCATCGAGCAGGTGAATGCGGAAGGCAAAGGCCTCGTCCAGATCAATTATATCGGTGGCCCAAAGGCGATGCCGCCTTTCGAAGTTGGAAACGCGCTCAAGACTGGCGTAGTGGATATCGCAAACACGACCGGTGCTTTCACCACCAACGTCATGCCGGAATCAGATGCCTGGAAACTCACCCAGCGTCCGATGTCGGAGCTTCGCAAAAACGGCGGCTATGACTACATGGCCAAACTCTACGCCGAGAAGATGAATGCAATTTTTCTCGCCCGCCTGGTCGACAATAATCCGTTTCATCTCTACCTGACCAAGCCGATCACGGCTCCCGACCTGACCGGCTTGAAAATCCGCATTACGCCGGTCTATCGCGACTTCTTCCAGGCACTTGGCGCCACGGTCGTGCAAACGCCGCCGGGTGAAGTCTACACGTCGCTTGAGCGCGGCGTTGTTGACGGATATGGCTGGCCGATTACGGGAATCTTCGATCTTGGCTGGCACGAGAAGACAAAATATCGTGTCGATCCGGGATTCTACACCGCCGAGGTGTCCGTCCTCGTCAACAAAACCACCTGGGACAAGCTGTCCGACGCCCAGAAGGCCGTGTTGCGCAAGGCAGCCGAGCGCGGGGAAGCGGAAGCGGCCGCCGAATTCGACGCGGAGAACGCGAAGGATACGAAGCGACAGGCCGACGCCGGCATTCAAACCATCAAGTTCGATGGCGCGGCAGCCGAGTCCTACCGGGCGAAGGCTTATCAGGCGGGCTGGGAAGGCATCATCAAGCAGAGTCCCGAGCACGGTCCGAAGATCAGGGAATTTTTCTCGAAGAACTAACGACCTGTCGTCCCGATGAGCTCAGGCATGGCGCGACTATCCGACTGGTATGGGCGCCTGCTCGATGCGCTCGTTTTCGCGGCTTGCCTGCTCCTGCTCGTCATGACCGTCATGATCGGTGCCGATGTTGTGTCTCGCAACGTCGGCGGCGGGGGCGTCGCGGTGAGCAACGAACTCTCCGAGGACATCCTATATTTGATGACGCTGCTGGCTGCGCCCTGGTTGCTCCGTCAAGGTCAGCATATTCGGGTCGACATTATCCTGCGCGCCCTGCCCGTTCGCGTGGCCTGGTTGCTGGAATGGGTCGGCGACATCATCGGCCTTCTCTGCTGCATTTATTTCGTTTGGTACGGCGTGCTGATCACGAAGGCGAGCTACTACGCCGGTTCGATCAACATCAAAACGCTGGTCACGCCCGAGTGGTGGACGCTGGCGCCGCTTCCGATCGGTTTCACACTTCTCGGTATCGAGTTCATTTTCCGCATGTATCGCCTGTCCACGACCGAGATCGGCTTGCGGGATGATGCCGTTTCGGCGGCCTGAAAGCGCGACGCACGGGAGACGATCGTGAGCATGTCCTGGCAGATGGCCTCACTGCTGCTCCTCGGAGGCTCCACGGTCCTGCTGTTCATGGGCATGCCGGTTGCGATCTCGTTCATCGCGATCAACCTGATCGGGGCGATACTGTTCCTCGGCGGCGACGCCGGCCTGCATCAGGTTGCGCGCAACAGCGTTGCGGCCGCCCTTAATTTCTCCCTGACGCCAATCCCGCTTTTTATTCTGATGGGGGAAGTTCTTTTTCATACAGGTCTTGCATTGAAGGTCATCGACGGCGTCGAGCGCCTGATCCGCCAGGTTCCCGGCCGTCTTGCCGTCGTGGCGGTGGTCGCGGGTACGATTTTCTCCGCGATCTCGGGATCGACCATTGCGACGACGGCAATGCTCGGTTCGCTGATGCTGCCGGTCATGCTTTCGCGCGGCTACAATCCGGTTCTAGCAACCGGTCCGATCATGGCGATCGGCGCGGTGGACATGCTTATTCCGCCCTCCGCCCTCACCGTTCTGATGGGCAGTCTGTCGGGAATTTCGATTTCCAAGCTGCTGATCGGCGGAGTTGTGCCGGGCTTGATCCTGAGCGTCGCGTTTGTCGGCTATATCGTCGTCCGGGTGCTGACTCGGCCCGAGCTCGCGCCGGCAATGCCGATCGAAAGCAAGACAGGCTGGTCCCGCTACGAGCTGCTTTTTTTCTACGTCTTGCCGCTGGCCTCGATCTTCGTCGTTGTTATCGGCGCGATGTCGGCCGGCATAGCAACGCCGACCGAATCGGCGGCGTTGGGCGCGCTTGCGACCATGGCGCTGGCGGCCGCCTATCGCGCGCTCACTTTCGAAAACCTGCTGCGAGCGCTGCGCGGTACCGTCGCAATTTCGGGCATGATCCTGTTTATCATCCTGGGAGCGATCACCTTCTCGCAGATCCTCAGTTTTTCCGGAGCGACACAAGGCCTCGTCAACGCCATTCTCGGCCAGGGGCTTTCTACTTTGGCCATTCTCGCCGGCATGATGCTGCTGTTGATCTTTCTTGGAATTTTCGTCGATCAGGTCAGCATGATGCTGATCACCTTGCCGGTATTCATGCCGATCGTGCAGCGGCTTGAAATCGATCTGATCTGGTTTGGCGTGCTTTATTTGATCTGCATGCAGCTCGGATTGCTGCTGCCGCCGCACGGGCTGCTCTTGATGACAATGAAGGGCGTCGCCCCGCCACAGGTGACGATGGCGCACATTTTTCAAGCGGTGGTGCCCTATATCGCAATGAGCATCTTGCTTCTGCTGATCATCATCGCATTTCCGGCGATCGCAACCTGGCTGCCCAATCTTTTGGGCTGAAATAGCAACGCTTCAGAATCCTGGAAAAGCCGGCATTGTCATTGCAGGTCACCTATGACCATCCGACGCACGACGTCCCGATTGATTTTGCCTCGTTCATTTCGCGGTAGCTTGTCAACCACAAACCATCGCTCTGGGATTGCATCCCGCCGCAATCTTGCCGCGCACCAATGTCGCAAGGCCTCAACATCAATATTTTCACCCGGCTTAGGACATACAGCGGCAGCGACGAGTTCTCCGCTCGCGCTGTCCACCATCCCGAAAACACACGCGTCTGACACGGCCGGATGATGCTGAAGAAGAGTCTCGATTTCCGCGGGTTGAACCTTGAAACCGCCCCGGTTGATCTCTTCTTTGATGCGGCCGGTCAGCCGGATGAGACCATTTTCATCAATGTGACCGGTATCGCCGGTACGATACCAACCGTCGACAAGTGCGGACGCTGTCAGATCCGGACGCCGCAAATATCCCGACATGACAGTAGGCGACTGGACCAGCAGATGTCCTTCGCCGGCGCCACGAATGAAGCCTGCGCTATCCTGGATCGCGGCTTTGCCACCCCACGGCTTTCCGACAAGCCCGTCGGCAATCCCATCGGCCAGCGACGAGGCACCCGCCACCCAATTCGCAAGCTCGGTGATGCCGTAGCAATTGACGACTTCTGCTCGAGACCACTCGGCAATTTCAGCCCACAAATTCGCTGACAAAGGTGCCGATCCTACATGGACGCGAGACAGCGTGCCCCCAGTCGGGGCATCGCTGAATTTAAGCGCAATGCGCCAAAACGCAGGGACCGAACTCATGAAGCCGATCCGGTATAAATCGACGATCCGGCCAAGATTCTGCGCGAGCGGCAGGCCAAGCGGATGGAGGATAATCTCTCCGCCAAATTTATATCTATCTATTTGTTTTCACTATTTAATTTCATGCAAGCGGTACGGTATACAATCTAGGCTACAACTGGAAGGCCATTAGAAGCCCGTACGTGCGTTTTCAGGGGGTAGGGGCAACCGATGCTGCCCTCGGTCTAGGCCAGCGCATACCCGTTGCGGACTGGCCGGGCGTCAGCGGCTTTATGCGGGGAAAAACCCGATTTCCGGGAAGCGGGTCGCATAACGCTTGCCCGGCAGCTTACAATCTGCTGCCTGGGGTCCGGGGGGAAACCGCAATGAAACTGTCAAACGTCATGCTTGCTGCGGCAAGCCGAAACATCGCTGTGCTTTCCGTAGTGTTATTCTTTAGCGGCGTAGCGGTTGCGCAAAATATTCCGCCTGCTAGCGCCAATAAAGTGATGAGCGGCTGCCGTCTTGTTAATATAGAAAACAACTACGCCGCATCCGTTCGGCTTGCTGCGCCTGCGCGGCCAATGGCCAAGCGGCTGCTACGGCACCGCCAAGAAGAGTGATGAACTCACGCCGTCTCATTGTCCCCCCGAAGCTCAGGACAAGGCATCATGCCAGCTCAAA
>Ga0184635_10000352_pt1 | contig 11362 bp, 9 predicted proteins | sample PLM3_30_b2_FD_133147 | JGI IMG/M metagenome (GOLD analysis project Ga0184635, IMG submission 133147) | Groundwater sediment microbial communities from an aquifer in East River, Colorado, USA - PLM3_30_b2 | ecosystem: Environmental > Terrestrial > Soil > Riparian zone | place: USA: East River...
CGCAAGCCCGTTGGTCCCGTTGGACACGCTGGCAACCGGCCGTGGCGCGGGCTGCGTCGGCGGCGCACCGGCAAGCGTTCCCGAGAATTCGGGAAACAGCGACAGTGGTTTCCAGCTTGTCGCGCCTTCGTCCTGCGCCAGTGTGCTGCGATTGGCGCGGCCTTCGACGATCCATTGCCGGAGCTGCTCGGCCGACACGGGGCCGTACTCCTTGTTGTCCGTGCCGAGGATTTTATACATGCGTGGCGAAGCGAAGGTCGTCTGTTCGCGTTCGCGTCACGGCTCCCAACGCAGCGTATTCAGCCGATTAGCAGGCAGCTGTTGCACGCTGCCGTCGGCGAATCCCACGACCACAGTTTGGCCGTGGCGCGATTGGGGCATCATGAGTTCCCGGCCGCCGGACACGTTCCAACTGCCGCCGCTTGCGACCTCGAAGAGCAGCACCGTGCGAGGGTCAACCTCGGCCTCCTTCCGGCCCGCCACGTTCTTATTGAAGGCGAAACTGCTGCGACGTCCGCTCGTGTCCGCCTTGCACTGAAAGGTCTGCGAGCCTCCGACGTAGCTCTGAACCGCATCACACCAGGCGTCCGCCGGCGGGAGGGTGTCTTTGTTGTCGTTGGCGTACAAGCGCACCCCCATGGCCAGTTGCTTCATCTGAGTGACGCAAACGGCCGTCTGGGCGCTTTGTCTGGCCTTGTAGAACGCGGGTATCATGAGCGCGACGAGAACAGGGATCATCAGCAAGCACACCGCCGAAGTGCAGATGCCTGCAATGGCAAGCCCCTGGCCTTCCAATCGTCCGCCGCTGCCTTTGATCTTCACCAGCGAAATGATGCCCAGCGGCAAACCAATGAACGACGTGAACAGGGTACAGAAACCGAGGATACCGAGCACCAGCGACGCAACAGCCATCCCGCTCGTCGTCGGCGGCCCAACCGGCCGCGGCATCGGGACCGGCCCGGGCGCCGGAGGCGTCGGCGGGCGCGGCCCGGTGGCCAGTGCCGCGGCGAATTCGGGAAACTCCGCCAGTGGCCTCCAATCAGTCGTGCCCGCGGCCTGCACCAACGTTCGCCCGTCCGCCCGGCGCTCCAGAATCCACTGGCGCAGCACCTCGGTGCTGACTGGACCATATTCTTTTTGGTCCGCGCCCTGGATCTTGAACATAGGATTTTGTCCGTCGCGCTGGTTTCGGCGTCGAATCGAGCGAATGGTTGCCAGACCGCAACGCCGATTCCAACTGGAAAATCCCGGCCTTGGTTGTAATGGGGCGCATCCGCGCGCTGCGACGTTGGACGGTGCTGACGGAGCGCGGCTGTGTCCGCAGGACCAGCCGCAGCACGTCCCTGCAGCGGCTGGGCTTCGCCACAGCCGCGCTCCGTTTCGCGGGCGGCCCGCCTTAACATCGCAGTATCAGGATGCGCCCCTTGTAATGGCTAGGGCTGCGCCAACTCCGATAGTTTCGCACGCGCCGCGCCTCCGTCGATCACTTTGGCCGCCAGCTCCCAGCCCTCCGAAATGCTCGGCGCCCGGCCCGCGACGAACAACGCCGCCGCCGTGTTCAACAGCAACAGGTCGCGCTTTGGCCCGCGCTCGCGGCCGTCGAGCAGCGCCCGCACAATCGCCGCGTTCGCCTCGCGGTCGCCGCCACGAAAGTCTGCCAGCGTCGCGGGCTGGAGCGGAAAGTGCTCCGCCCCCATCGTCGAGGTTGCAAACGCTCGATCCTGGTAAAACTCCGCCACGTTCGTCTCTCCGAGCGTCGACAGTTCGTCCAAAAAAGGCCCGCCGGGAGCGGGCGCGCCGGAGGACACGGCGCCACACACGACCATCCCTCGCCGGACACCGAGGGACTGCAGCACGCGACCGATGGGCTCGCACCATTGCGGCCCTGGCACGCCCACGAGTTGGACGCTGGGTCGCGCAGGATTCAACAGCGGTCCGAGGATATTGAAGATCGTCCGTTGACCGCGCTCCGCGCACAGTTTTCGCGCCGGCCCGATGTGCTGGAACGCCGGGTGATACTTTGGCGCGAAAAAGAACGCGAAACTCCGCTCCCGCAACGATTGGGCCGCTTTTTCCGGCCCGAGATCAATGGGCACGCCCAGCGCCTCCAGAACGTCGGCGCTTCCCGACTGCGAAGTGATGGCCCGGTTACCGTGCTTGGCCACCATCACCCCTGCCGCCGCGGCCATGAGTGCGACCGCCGTCGAAATGTTGAACGTGCCCAGCTTGTCGCCGCCCGTGCCGCAGACATCGAGGATTTCCCGGGCCCGCGTTCCGGCGTCCAGCGGTGGCGAGATCGACCGGTCACGCAGCTCCCGCGCAAACGCGGTCAGTTCCTCGACAGTCTCGCCTTTGACCGCGAGCGCCGCCAGGAAATCAGATTTCAATTCGACGGGGACTTGTTCCTCCGTCAACGCGGATATGGCAACGCGCACCTGTTCTCTCGACAGCGCTTGGGCGTCGCGAAGTTGTTTCGTGAGCGACTCGAGCATCTGCCGCATCCTAGAAAATCAGCCTCCCAAAGTCGAAACCTTCCGGAGAATCCGGGCTGCGCGGCTGGTAAAGCCGACTTATCCGTGCAATCCGAGCAATCCGTGGTCAAAACAAGAGGCCCGAGGGAATTCCTCGAGCCTTGAGAATCCAGACCAGTCCAACCTAGAGCGTGTGGCCCAAATTGGCACCTTCCGAGCAGGTCGGCTTGAGCTGCACTTGCTCGAACGTGTAGGTGCCGTTGGCCGGACAGGTCGGCTCGTCGCGAATGTAGTTCGACGCGCCGTAAAGGTCGGTTGCAACCGGACTGTCCGTGCTGGTCTTCTTCTGCTCCATCGCCCAAGTGTTCTTGGCGCCGTCAATCTGCTTGAGATTGGCGATGCAGGCGCTGCGCTGGGAGACGGTCCGGGCCTTGATGAAGTTGGGGATCGCAATCGCCGCCAGCATCCCTACGATAGCTACGACAATCATGACTTCCACCAGCGTAAAGCCGGCTCTTGGCTTTGTGATGATTTTCATTTCTTGCTGACTTTCTGTTCGCGGCGTGGACGAGGGATCGAGAGCCAGTTATTTGATAATGACGAAGTTTCGTCCACAAATTGCCTTCGATCAGCCGCGGCCTCCATTTGAGCATTGGATGTGCCATGGGGCGAGACGAGGAGGGCTTGGAGAGTCATCGCGGAGCTCCGCAAAGCCTGGCTTCGCAACTGTCTGAGTTGACCGGGGTTTCCCCGAGCCCACGAACAGTATCCGGCTCGTGGTCTTTAAGTTGCGCCGCCCGAAGGAAGCCTGGCACTGGGGCGCGATTGCGACCGAGGGCACGTGTCTTGATCCTGGACGGGGACTGTCCAATCGTGTCCAGCACCAATGGGCATTCACTCCACTTGCGAAGGCGCCGGAACTGAAACACTTCCGGCCCGCCGGATTGCCCATGTCGTGCATTGTTCCAGCAGGGCAGAGGCGCAACTCAAGTTGCGATCAGTTCCGTGTGGTTGCATCGCGAATGTGCGATTCGCGACGCATTCGACACCTTCCAACCTGCTTCCCGGCGCTGGCTCCAACTTGAGATCGTACTAAAACTGCACGAACTGGATCGGAGTGACACCACCCGATTCAGATGCCGCGCGCCGGTGAGAAAGACAGGTTAAAGCGTGTGGCCCATGGTCGGGGCTTCCGAGCAGGTCGGCTTGAGCTGCACTTGCTCGAACGTGTAGGAGCCGTTGGACGGACACCCCGGTTCGTCGCGGATGTAGTTGGCCGAGCCGAAGAGGTCCGTCGCCGCTGGCGTATCCGTGCTGGTCTTCTTCTGTTCGAGGGCCCAAGTGGCCTTGGCGCCTGCGATCTGCTTTAGATTTGCGATGCAGGCGTTGCGCATGCCGCTCTCGCGGGCCCTGGCGACAGTAGGGATCACGATCGCCGTCAGCATCCCAATGATGGCCACAACGATCATGATTTCCACCAGCGTGAAGGCGGATTTCTTATTCGTGTTGATTTTCATTTTACCGACTTTCTGTTCGCGGCGTGGACGAGGGATCGAAAGCCAGTTAATGAATAATGACGAATTTCGTCCACAAATTGCCTTCGATCAGCCGCGGCCTTCTAGTGGAGCAGCGGACGTGCCATGGGCCAGGATGAGGCGGACGCGGGGTCCATGGAGTCGCGACCGAACGGCTTCGTAACCGGCTGACTCGACGCGCTTTCCAGCCACAAATGAGCGCTCGCTGCCCCTTGGTTCCGCGGCCCTCTCCAGCGAGTCAGCGCTGGCGCTTGCGGGCGATGACGTATGTGTCAATCCTGGACGGTGGCAGTCCATTCGTGGACACCACGGCTGGACGTTCACACTGATTTCGAATGCGCCTGAACGCGAAAAGTAACACGTCGAATCAAGCCCACGCCACGGACGAACACTGCTTCAGCGCACTTCGAATGAGAGTTTCACTGTCGAGTTGGTAAGCTGCCTCTGCGTGCTTTCGACCAAATCCACCTCGAACGCTTTGCCGATGTTGTTTCCCGCAAGATCCTCAATCGTCGTTTGAATCAACAACTGGACGCGGCCGCGCCGCCAAGGGCTGGCAGGAGTGAAGAGCCAGCGCCGTTCCTCGTCCTCGAGCGCTGTCGTGCCTTCGAGAGGCCCGCCCGTGTCGCGGATCACGTGGATCATCCGCCGGGCCAGGGCGTGGTCCATCGGTTCCGGGAAAGTGATGCGGAGCGCGTCGCGAGTCTGCGATTTGGGCGCATGGATTTGCCAGCGCGCAGGTTCGGGCGGCTGGCGGTCGGGCGGGCCCACTTTGAAGGCTTTTTGAAAATCTTGCTTGAGCGGCACGCCGGCGCCGTCCTTCCACTGGCGGCTGACTTCAAGTACGTAACTCTTGCCTTTCTCCAGCGCCGGACCGATGTCTTCCAGTGGCTGAACGCCGCGCTTGATGCGGCCGGGATCGATGAAGAGGGTCAGGCGTGTCATCGATGGATCCCACAACTCCTCGTCCAGTTCCAAAAACGGAAGCTCCACGTATCGGCCGGCCCCATTGCGCAAGCGGACATAGTCGTAAATGTGCCCGCGGCTCATCGGCGCGGAGAAGTGGATGTAGAACTTGAGCAGGTTTTCCGGGAGGAGCGCACCACTCGGGTAGATGCGCTCGACGACGGTCGCGGGCCTGGCGGGACGCGCCGGCGCTTGAAACGCCGCCGAGACCGGTGGGGAGTCGCCGGAGTGCGCACCTGGCAGGAGTTTCGGATGAAACTCGGCGCGGAAGTGGACACCCGGATCCAGCGGGAACTGCGGGACGAAGCGAAGAGTGTTCTCGCGCACGCGGTAATCCCCCTGCATGGAAGGGATGCCCACTTCATCGAACAAGTTCCCGCGATCGACGCGAACGGAGAGCAGACTGCGCCATTGCGTCGGCGTCCAGTTCGTACCGCGCAAGTCCCGAAGGGCCCCCGCGTCCAGTCCGGACACTTCGACGACAACCTTGTTGGTGTCGGAAGCGTCCGGGATCCAGCGAATGGCGAAAGGTTCCCTCGGTGCGCACCAAGCGCTTCCCGCGAGGGCCACCAGGACCAGGCACACAATCGCTTTCACGAAGAGCGGTGTCGGCGCGGACGGTCTCATTTTATTGCAGGGCGCGGCATCTCCATGCGGTGGAACTCGTCGCGCTGCGTAGAGCGGCGCAACGACCGTCCGGCCCATTCCGTCCGCTCCACGCGGACGGGCTTGTCGCGAGCGCGACAAGCACCACCTGCAAGAAACTGAGATTTGCCCGTGCCTGCAACTGCCTCACGGCAGAGGCAGGGACTCCAGCGTAAGTGAGCCGCCTTCGCCGCGACGCAAGACCACGGCGTGCTCCGGGTCGATGCGGTCAAGCTGGTCGACGCCTTTCCAGCTTTCGATGGTTTCGTAAGACAGACCCTTCTTGCCGCCATCCGGCACCTTCGCTGTTATGCTCTCGACGCCCTCGATTTGGTCCGTGCTGATTTTCATGATGCCCCGGCTGCTGTTGGCCAGGAGCAGATAATCCTTGCCGCCTTTCTGATACACAATCATGTCCAGGGGGCGGTTCTGGTTGCCAAGCTCAGCGACCGTCTTGCCTTTGATCTTCGCGCCGGGTTTCAAGTCGCTCAACGGGAACTGCACCAGCGGTGTGCACGTGTAAGCGGCCAGCAGGCTGGGGGTGGTCCCAACTTTGAAAGGCACGAAGGTCCGCACAGGGGCGCGCGTCTCGAACCTGCCGTGCGCGCCGTGGTAAATCTCGACACTGGTCCCGCCGGCGACTGTTTTGAACGGGAACGGAATCGCCCGCAGGGTCGAGGCAAACTCTTCGTTCGAAAGTCCGGCGATGAGCACGCGGTCTTCGAGGAAGGCAATGTCGGTGATCGATTCCTGACGCGGATTGCTGCCGCGGCGACCTTCACCCACTACTCCATCAACGGGAGCATCGGGTAATTCCGCGCGAGAGAATTTCACCTTATCGAGCGCGACGACTTCCAGTTCACCACTGGTCGCAACCCTTACGAGCACCGGGATGGCATCCGGCCCGCGCCCGCGCGAGACGGCCAGGTAGACGTTGCGCGACTCGGGATTGACCGCGATGTCGTCGATGAGTAACTGGTCGGCGCTGGAGCCCAGCAGGCCGGCAATTTTCTGGTTAATCCCTTCGATCTTGAGCGGCTTGGCGCCGGCAGCGGGCTTGGCATCGCCAGTGGCGATGGCCACGATGGCAGCCGACTTGGTATCGGCGACAAACAGAATCCCCTCGGGGCCGAACGCGATCGGACCCATGGACTTGAAGGCGGGTTTGCCTTCCTTGAAGTCGGCCGTCCAGTGAGCGGCACGCGCCGCGGGCGCAGCCAGACCTATGACAAGGAGCGCGGAGAACAGAGGACGAGAGAGAAGTTTCATGACGATTTCCTTTGGATGGGACGCGGGAGAACCGCGTCAGGTTTAGGCTAAAACATGGCGAAAGAATCTTACCAGGCCAGCTGGAGGCCAGGAATCTGGTGGGGACGCGCTGCCGCGCGTTGCCCCGGGTGGAATCGACAGACGGGACTCGCGGCAGCACGTCCCTGCCGGGTCTCGCGGGAATCGGAGCCGATCCCTGCGCGGGAGCCCGCAGTCAAACTAGTCTTTGGATTTGCCGCCTTCGCGTTTGGCTTCCCAATCGGTGGACCGGTTGTTGCCACCCCGCTCGGACTCGATCTTGCCCTTGATGGTGTCGCCGCTGATCTTGCCGCTGTACTTGGCGACGAATTTATTTCCATTGAATTCGCGCGTCACAGTGAACGAGACCTCGTCGCCGCTGATCTTGCCGCTTTCAATAGCTGTGTCGGTGGCCTGGCCACCCCCCCGGCCTGGGCTGGAAACCGTGCCGGTCACTTTGTCACCATCGACTTTCAGCTTGAGGGTGTTTTTCCGCGGTTCACCGCCATTGCGGCCTGGGGTGGACCAGGTCCAACTGCCGGAGGCGTCGGCGGCGTAAGCCTGGCTGAAGGCGCCGAGCGCAAGAATGGCGCAAAGGCCAAGGAGGGAGGTCATGGAATGATGCTTCCGTTGCATAACGTGTATTCGGTTGGTTTTGGTCGGTTAGTCTGTTCGGGTACGCACTTTCGCGGCGGACCCTGGAACGGCTAATCCTCTCTTGAGACTCCGGGGAAGTAAAGTGGTTACACTGCGCCCCTGACTGAACCGGTAGGGACGCGCTGCCGCGCGTCCAGGCCGACCGGCAGGTCGGCCCTACCAACCCCAGAAGGTGGAAAACGCGCCGGATCGGAGTCCGGCGTTTCACTTCGACCCGGCCTGGCACCAGTCCAGCACTTTGAGCTGAACTTTTGTTAGACCATCGTAATCATCGAGTTGCGGCGCAAACGCGAGATCAAACTGTCCGACGGGAAGCGGACCGTTGCCGCAGTTCCAGAGGACGGCTTGGACCGTGGATTGGCCGTCGGTGATCCAAAGTTTCGCATGCTTCTTTTCCGCGCCCGTGCGTTGCAACGGCCGTCCGTGGGTCACTCCCCGAAGCAAGAAGTGGACTGGCGGATTGCCGATGCCAGTCTGCTGGAGCCGCTCGAGTTCAGTCAAGCGGTCGAAAGTCAGGTCGCGCATCGTCACCTCCGCGTCCACGCGCAAGGTCGGTTGGAATTGCTCGGGCTTGAGTGCGCGGCGGGCGAGGTCGTTGAGCCGGGAACGCAAAGCGTCAAGGTTCTCGGGCTTCACCGTCACTCCAGCAGCCATCGCATGTCCGCCGTGACGGACCAGCAAGTCGTCGCACTGGCGCAACGCGGCCGCCAGATCGAAGCCCTCAATGCTCCGGCCGCTGCCGCGCCAGGCGTCGCCGTCCCCGCCGATGATCAGGGTCGGACGATAAAACTCTTGGAGCACGCGCGAAGCAACAATGCCGACGACGCCGATGTGCCACATCAATTGGCCTTCGACGATAACGCAGTCGCGCGCTGGATCGAATCGGCCGCGCAAGGAGCCGAGAACTTCGTCGACGATGCTTTTTTCGATTTTGCGGCGTTCGCGATTGCGGGAGTCGAGGCTGGCCGCCAACGCATCGGCGTCGGCCTGGTCGCGGGCAAGCATGAGGCGAAGAGCTTCCTCGGCGGTTTCCAGGCGGCCTGCAGCGTTCAGGCGCGGAGCGAGCTGGAATCCAACTTCGTAGCCGGTGACCCTGCCCGTGACGGCGGCGACTTTCTTCAGCGCGAGAATTCCGGGGCGCTGGGTGGTGTTGAGGCGTTGGAGGCCGGTGCACACCAGGATGCGGTTCTCCCCTGTCAGCGGGACCAGGTCGGCTATCGTGCCGAGCGCGACGAGGTCGAGGTACGGCCGCAGGTCGAACCTGTCGGCGCCCGGCAGGCCGGTTGCGCGGCCGTGCTTGACGAGGGCGTGGGCCAGCTTGAAGGCGAGGCCTGCGGAACAGAGCTGATGAAACGATGGAGCGCCGAGCTCCGGCTCGGCTCCCGGGCAGGAGCTCGGCGCTCCAATGAGCGGATTGACCAGCGCGACGGCCTCGGGCGCGGGAGAACTGACTTGGTGATGATCGAGGACGATGACATCCACCCCGCGATCCCGAAGCCAGCGAATGGACTCCACGGCGGTCGAGCCGCAGTCCACCGCCAGCAAGAGGGACGCGGGGAATTTATTTAGACAGTTTTCCACGCCCGACTGACTGAGGCCGTAACCTTCGTCCATTCGATGCGGCAGGTAATAATCCGCCTTCCAGCCGAGGGCGCCGAAGACTTCGGCGAGCAGCGCGGTCGAAGTGACGCCGTCCACGTCGTAATCGCCGAAGATGACGAGCCGCTCGCCGCTTTCGCGGGCCGCGAAGAGGCGCTCGACGGCGGCGCGCATGTTGGGAAGCAGGAATGGGTCGCCCAGGTTCTTCAAGCGCGGCTGGAGGAAACGGGCGATGGGTTCGGGCTCGCTCAGGCCGCGGTTGAGGAGACATTGGGCCAGCAGCGGGGAGATGCGCAGTTCCTTGGCCAGGAACCCGGCGAGGGCCGGTTGCGTGGGCGCAATCGACCAGCGGTATTTCATCGGCGATGTCAATCGGGGGGCTCAGTCCCCGGCAGTGATCTGGCCGAAAATTCCGGCGAAGGCGAGCTGCCATTTCTTTCCATGCATCGCTGGATAGTAGGACAGGCTTCCAGCCTGATTCCGGGGCTTCCAGACCCAGTTTCCTCCGCGGGCAGGATGCCCGCGGCGACAGGCTGGAAGCCCGTCCTACTACGTCGCTGCGGTTCATGGCCCCGATGCACTATTTTGGAATCAAGGGCACGACAGGCGGAATCCGTGGACGCAGGATCCATCCGCCTCCTCACGTCGTCGGTTACGATCGTCAGTTCAGGGGCGCGGACAGCCTTGTCCGCGCGAATTTGAAATACAAACCGATGCGCAGGATGGCCTTTCCGTGTTGTTACTGTCGTGCATTCCTCGGACTCTTCGGTGGGTCAACTTCGCGCGGACAAGGCTGTCCGCGCTCCTTACTGGAATCGGCACCGCGAACTGCAAGCCAGGCCACAAAAAGATTTGTCATCCCTCTAACAACTCGTACCTTGTCGCCCGATGACCAAGACGTTCGCTGAATTGAAATTCCCGGGGCGCCTCGTCGCCGTTGAAGGCCTGGACGGCTCCGGCAAATCCACCCAGATTTATCTGCTGAAGCGCTGGCTGGAGGTGCAAGGCATTAAAGTCTTTTTCAGTGAATGGAACTCATCGGAGTTGGTAAAGGCCGCCACGAGCAAGGGCAAAAAGCGCGAACTGCTCACGCCCACCACCTTCAGCCTCATTCACGCCACCGACTTCGCCGACCGCTACGAGCGCCAGCTCGTCCCGCTGCTGCGAGCCGGCTACATCGTCCTGTGCGACCGCTACATTTTCACGGCCTACGCCCGCGACGTGGTCCGTGGCTGCCGGCCCGAATGGGTCCGGGGCATTTACAACTTCGCGGCGCTGCCGGATCTCACGTTCTTCTTCAAAGCGGACCTGGAAGTCTCCCTCCAGCGCATCCTCGACGGCCGGCCGCAATTGAAATACTTCGAAGCAGGCATGGATCTGGAACTCTCCGAAGATTCCTACGAAAGCTTCCGCATCTTCCAGGGGCGCATTCTCGAACAATACCTCGCGATGGCGCCCGAGTTCAATTTCATCACGCTCGACGCCAATCAGGCCATTGAAGCCCAGCAAAGCGTCGTCCGCGAAATCCTCGGCTCGCGACTCAGGCTGTCGGACTTCGCGGCCAGCCAGGTCAGCCCCAAACCCCTGGCCGTCGCACACTGAACATGACCACGAACAACCGCCCCGCCGTCCGCAAGCCCGCCCGCAGCCGCATAGTCGTTCCGTTGCGCACGGCCCGGCGCTTCTACGGTCATGGCATGCCCAACGTGAATCTCAACCGCCTGGCTGGCCGGCTCATCGTCGTGGAAGGGGCCGATGGCTCCGGCCGTTCGACGCAAATCGCCCGGCTCGTCGCCTGGCTGGAAGGCAACGGGCACGCCACCGCGCAAGTCGGTCTCAAGCGCTCCTCGCTCGTGAGCGAGGAACTCGAGCTGGCCAAGAAGGGAAATATTCTCAGCCGCACCACGTTCAGCCTGTTTTACGCGACGGATTTCGCCGACCAGCTCGAGAACTCCATCCTGCCCGCGCTCAAAGCCGGCTTCGTCGTCCTGGCCGACCGCTACATTTACACCCTAATGGCCCGCGACCTCGTTCGCGGCATTGACATACACTGGCTGCAAAATCTTTATGGCATCGCCCTGGTGCCCGACGCGGTGTTTTATCTGCAGGTCTCCCCCGAGACACTCGTGCAGCGCAATTTCGCGAAGGACTTCGCGTTGGACTATTGGGAAAGCGGCATGGACCTCGGCTTGTCGCGCGACA
>Ga0184635_10000353_pt1 | contig 11324 bp, 13 predicted proteins | sample PLM3_30_b2_FD_133147 | JGI IMG/M metagenome (GOLD analysis project Ga0184635, IMG submission 133147) | Groundwater sediment microbial communities from an aquifer in East River, Colorado, USA - PLM3_30_b2 | ecosystem: Environmental > Terrestrial > Soil > Riparian zone | place: USA: East River...
GCCCATCCATCGCCCTGGATGCTAGCCGGGGAGTCGGCGGAGGTCGTCGCGTGAGCCGACGACAACAGCGCCCGGCCCGAGTCGTTCCAGCAGCCGCTCGAGCGCCCCGGCGCCGGATTCGACGAGATCGACGCGCCGCGCGGCGCCAAGCTGCGACAGCGCGATGCGTGCGAGCGGCTCCGGCGCGTCGGTGAAGACGCCGAGGGTCGCCCCGGCACCCGCCAGTTCCCGGAGGCGGGCGCTGATCTCCGCGTCCGGGCGGAGGTAGACCGGCGCGCGGTCCTCGGCGAAGCGCTCGAGCGCGATCCGCCAGTCGCCGATGCCTCGATCGGCCCAGCGGTCGAGCTCCTCGGCGGCCCGGGCTCGATCGGCGGGAAGCGAGTCGAGATCGAGCTCCGCGATCGACCGGAACCGCCGCGCGGCGTCGTCGAGCCAGTCGGCCCACAACCGGCGCGTGTCGCCGAGCACGCCGTCCAGGTCCAGCGCGAGCTTCAGAGCCACCAGCGTCCCAGGAGCACGCCGAGGGCTATGCCGAGCGAGTCGATCGCAACGTCCACCGGCGCTCCCGTGCGGCCCGAGATGAAGTGCTGGTGGAGCTCATCCGTGACGGCGTAGGCGATCCCCAGCACGAGCGCGAGGTATTGACGACCGAGCGCCCGAACGAGCAGGAGACCGAGCAGCGCGTACTCCCCCGTGTGGGCGAGCTTCCGGAGGGCGAGGTCCCAGCCGCCGAGGCCGGTGCCGAGATTCGGGACCGACGAGAGCGCGAAGATGACCGCCGCCCACGCGACGATCGGCAGCCAGAGCGAGACGACGCGCGGCACGGCGCGCCATAATAGGCCGGAGAGAAAAGGCGAGCGGTGAGGGAATCCGGTGCGAATCCGGGACGGTCCCGCCGCTGTGAGGGGAGACGCTCTCCGCCGGAATGCCACTGGCCCTCGGCCGGGAAGGCGGCGAGAGAGGGAGCCCCGAGTCAGAAGACCTGCCGCCCGCCTGGCATTCGAACCCCTCGCGGAAGGAGGATTCGTGCGGAGATCACTCCTCACACTCGCAACATTCGTCCTGCTGTCCATGGTCGCGGCGTCGTCGGCACTCGGCGCCGGCGTCTCGGTTCGCGTCGAAGGCAAGACCCAGACGATCTTCGGGTCGCTCGAGAAGCGCTTCGAGGGCGGCACGAACGCGCTCCAGGCGCTCGAGGCCGCCAGCCTGCGCGGCGAGTTCTACTACCACGTCGCGGTGACGGGTCTCGGCCCGTACATCGATCAGATGGGCCGGTATGCCGGCGGCGGCTCGGCCGGCTGGGCCTTCAAGGTGAACGGCGTATCGCCGCCCGTCGGTGCCGACAAGGTGCCGCTGCGTCCGGGTGATCGCGTCCTCTGGTACTGGGCCACGTTCGGCCCGACCGGCGGGCCGCCGACGCTGCTGCTGACCCGCACCGGGCGGAACTGCTACCGGGTCGGCTCGGAGAACGATGCAGGCCGCGACAACGCGGCCTCGCCCGCCGTCCTCGTGGTCGACGGCCGCCGAGCCCGCACGCGCGCCGGGCGAGCGTGCGTCGGCCGGCACACGGGTCTCGTCCGCGCGACGATGGCCGGCGCCGTTCGCTCGAACGCGCTGCGTTGACGCTCCGCGCGGTCGCAGTCCTCCTGCTCGCGGTCGGTGTACTCGCCGGCTGCGGGCAGGAGCAGGCCGGCGAGGGCCGGGCGTCGCTCTGGATCACCCGCGACCGCGGCGGGGAGGTCCTCAAGACGGCGGAGGTTCCGGCGGGCATCAGCGCGATGGAGGCTCTGCGGCGCGAGGCCGACGTCGACACCCGCTACGGCGGCCGGTTCGTCCAGGCGATCGACGGGATCAAGGGCAGCATCGGCGACCAACGCGACTGGTTCTACTTCGTCAACGGCTACGAGGCGGACATCGGCGCCGCCGACTACCGCCTCCACGCCGGAGACGTCGTCTGGTTCGACTACCGCTCCTGGGCCGAGGAGATGCGCGTGCCGGTCGCCGTGGGGGCGTTCCCGGAGCCGTTCCTCCACGGCTACGGGGGGAAGCGGCGGTCGGCCGTCGTCGTCGCCCGCCCCGGCCCGGTCGCCCGGCGAATCGCCGGTCTGGTGGGTGGCCGGCTCAACGGTCGGCGCGATGGGGCGAACGTCCTCGTGCTCGTTGCGGGGTCAGCCCTCCGTGGCCGGCTCTCGGGCGGCGCCGGCGACCCCGTCACCTTCTACGTCGGACGGAAGATCGCCGGGCGCCTCGCGCGCGACCCGGCGTTCGCCCGGTTCCGGTACTCGATCCCGTGAGCGCCGTTCCCGCGCTGGCTCTGCTGGCCTGCCTGGCCGCTGCAGCGCTCCTTGCCGACCGCACGGTCACCGTCGCCGCGATCACGGTGCTGCTGCTCGTCGTCTGCCTGCGGGCTCCGCGACGACGGCGCTGGCCATATCTGGTTGGGACGCTCGTGTCCGCCGCCTTCCTGTTCCTGCTCAGCCCGCTGCTCGGGAGCTACGGCGGGGCCGTCCTCTGGGAAGGCCCGTCGGTGCCGGTGCTCGGCCGGCTCGATGTCACCGACGACGAGCTCCGTTACGCCCTTTTCCAGGCGTTGCGCCTTGCGGCAGTCGGTCTCGCCTTCGCGGCCTACGCGCTTCTGCTCGATCACGACCGGCTGCTCCAGGCAGCCGGACGGCTCCGGCACTCCGTGCTCGCCGTCGCGCTCGCGACGCGGCTCGTGCCGTCGCTCGAGCGGGATGCGGCGGGAATGGTCGAGGCGCTGCGTGGGCGGGCCGTCGTCGTGGAAGGGCTCCGCGGACGCGCCCGCCTGCTCTCGCCGCTCCTCGCCGGCTCGCTGGAGCGCTCGCTCAACCTCGCCGAGTCGATGGAGGCTCGTGGCTTCGGGCGGCCGGGGCGGACGCGCATCCCGCGGCCGCCGTGGAGCTTGGTGGAGCGAGCGGCGGTCCTCGCCGGCCTCCTGCTCGTCCTGGGAGCGGTGCTGTGGCTGTAGCGCGCATCCGGCAGCTGACGTACCGCTATCCGAGCTCGGATCGGCCGGCGCTCGACTCCGTTTCGCTGGAGCTTCGAGCCGGCGAGGTCGTCTGTCTGCTCGGCCCATCGGGCGGGGGGAAGTCGACGCTCCTGCGGGCGCTTGCGGGGCTAGTCCCGCACTTCCACGGCGGTGTCTTTTCGGGACGTGTCGAGGTCGGCGGGACCGATACACGGCGCGCCCGGCCGGCCGAGCTGGCAGGAACGGTTGCGAGCGTCTTCCAGGATCCCGAGGATCAGGTCGTCCTCACGCGGGTGGACGCCGAGGTCGCCTTCGGGCTGGAGAACCTGGGCACGGCGCCCCACGAGATCCAGCCCAGGGCGGCGGCGGCGCTCGATTCCGTCGGTGCCGGGCACCTGCTCGAACGGCGCACGCAGGAGCTCTCCGCCGGGGAGCTGCAGCGCGTATCGATCGCGTCGGCGCTCGCGCTCGACCCGTTGCTGCTCCTGCTCGACGAGCCGACCTCGCAGCTCGACCCCGAGGGCGCGGAGGAGATCCTCGACGTCGCCTGCTCGGGGCGGACGGTCGTCCTGTCCGAGCAGCGCCCGACGCTGGCACTCGAGCGGTGCGACCGCGTGCTCTTCCTCGAGGGCGGTCGGCTGCTCCTCGACGCGCCGCGATGCGAGGCGCTCGAGTGGTTGGCTGAGCACCGGCCCGCCTATCTGCCGCAGTTCCGTGTCCTCACCGGCGAAGAGGATGTCGGGTCGGGCGAGCCGCTCGTCCGTCTGGAGCATGTCTCGTACGCCTACGGCGGGCGGTACGCCGTGGGGCCGGCGAGCCTCGCTCTCCGGCGCGGGGAGATCGTCGCGCTGGTCGGCCCCAACGGCTCGGGGAAGACGACGCTGGCGAAGCTCGCCGCCGGGCTGCTCGAGCCGGCCGGCGGCGAGGTTCAGCTACGGGGTCGCGCCGCCTACCTCTCGCAGGATCCGGGCCGGTACCTGGTCTGCGAGCGCGTCGACGAAGAGGTTGCCCTGGGCGTCGGCGGCGACCTCGCGCGGGCGCGGCGCGCGCTCGACCTGGTGCACCTCGGCGGCTACGACGCGCGGCATCCGCGCGACCTCTCGAGCGGCGAGCGCGAGCGGCTCGGGCTTGCGGCGGTGCTCGTCACCGAACCGGACGTCCTGATCCTCGACGAGCCGACGCGTGGAGTCGATCCCGAGCGCAAGGCGCTACTTGCACGGCTGCTCCGCGAGAACGCGGCTCGCCGGGCGACGCTCGTCGTCACCCACGATCAGGTCTTTGCGGCCGACGTCGCCGATCGTTCGGTCACCCTCGGAGCTGCCCGGGAGCCGGCTCATGCCTAAGCGGTTGCTCGTCGCCGGAGCCGCTGTCGCGTTCGCCGGCGGCGCCTGGGCGGCCCTGTCGCCGAGAGACGCCGCACTGTCGCTGCTCCTCGTCGCCCTGGCGCTCGTCGCGACCGGCTTCGCGTGGCTCGAGTCGGGCCCCGGCTCTTCGAAGGAGGTCGCGCTCGTGGCCGTGCTGGGCGGCGCGGCGGCAGCCGGGCGGATCCTCTTCGCCGCCGTGCCGGGAGTCCAACCGGTCACCGTGATCGTCGTCGCGGCGGGCGCGGCGCTCGGCGCCCGCGTTGGATTCGCGGTCGGCGCCGTTGCGGCGCTGGTCTCGAACTTCTATCTCGGGCAGGGGATCTGGACGCCGTGGCAGATGCTCGCGTGGGGCGGATGTGGCGTCGTCGGGGCGCTCGCTGCGCGACTCATTCGACGGCGCTGGGCATTCGCTGCACTGTGCTTCGTCCTCGGCTTCGCTTTCAGCAGCGCGATGGATCTCTGGCACTGGTACAGCTTCTGGCCGCACACGTGGGAGGCCCTGACGGTCGTCTACGCGCGCGGTGTGTGGTTCAGCGCCGCCCACGCCGTCGGGAACGTCGTCTTCGCGGTCGCGATCGGCCCTGAGCTTCGGCGCCTCCTCGAGCGCTACGGCCGGCGGCTGCGGACGGAGGTCGTGTGGGCCTGAAGCTCGGCGTGGCGCTCGTGGCCCTGAGCCTCGCCGCGGCGCCGGCGGACTACCTCGGCGCTCGGCAGCAACCCGACGGGGGCTTCGCGGAGCCAGGCGCGCGCTCGGATCCGACGCTGACCGCGTGGGCCGTGCTCGGCCTTCACTCCGCCGGGCGGCACGCGGATCGATCGTCGGCGGCCTATCTTCGAGACGCGGCGATTCACGACACGACCGATCTCGCGTTGCGGATCATGGCGCTCCGCGTCGCGGGCGCCGACGTTGGGGAGCTCGTCGCGCGGCTCGAGCGCGCGCGCCTGCCCGACGGGCGCCTCGGGTCGCTCGTCAACTCAACCGCGTGGAGTGTTCTCGCCCTCGAGAAGCCCGGGAAGGGGCCGGTGCAATACCTGCTCCGGGCTCAGCATCGCTCGGGCGGCTGGTCGTGGGTGCCGCGTGGAGCGCCCGACACAAACGACACGGCTGCCGTGATTCAGGCGCTCCGTTCCACAGGCGTCCGCGGACGACCGATCCGGCGCGGGCTTACGTACATCCGCCGGTTGACAGCGCCGAACGGGGGCGTCCGCCTCGTGGCTGGGAGAGCGCCGGACGCCCAGTCCACGGCCTGGGCGATCCAGGCGTACATCGCCGCCGATGTGCGGCCGCCGCGGGCTGCTTTTCGCTTTCTGGCCTCGCTCCGTCGCCCCGACGGCAGCTACCGGTACAGCCGTCGCTACGCGGTCACGCCGACGCTCGTTACGGCCCAGGTGTTGCCTGCGCTCGCCCGTAAGGCGTTCCCGCTCAACCCGCGAGCACCCGGCGGATGAACGGCACTGCGAGCTGCGGCGGGTCAGGGACGCCGCGGCCGAGGGACGGCGGGGTCGCGGCCGTGACGAACCCGATGTTCGTCGTGAGCGCAACGACGACACGGGTTCTCGGATGGAGGAAGAGGAAGGCCGTGCCGCCCACGACGTTGCCCGTGTGTCCGGCCACGGGCCCAAACGGGCTCTGCCCGACCTCGAAACCGAACCCGTATCGAGTCGCTTGGCCGCCAGTCGTCCTCTGGGAGCTGAACAGAAGCTCCTGCATCTGCGGCGTGAGAAAGGCCGGATCGGTTATGCCGCTGCCGAACCGGGCGAGGTCCTCGGCAGTGGTAAGGAAGCCGCCGGCGGGGTAGCGGTTGCTCAGGTCGACGGGAGGCGCAGCGACCGCCTTCCGCCTCGACGTGACCTCGTAGAAGCGCGCCCTCCCACGAGGAGGGCCGACCCCGTCGAGACGCGTTCGAGTCATCCCGAGCGGCGAGAGGGTCGTATCCGCGACGACAGCCGCAAACGGCCGGCCGGCGGCTCCCTCGACTGCTGCCCCGAGCAGGTTGAAGCCGTAGCTCGAGTAGGCAAACCGCGTTCCGGGGACGGCGACGAGCGGGTCGTCCTTGAAGATCTGGAGGCTTGCCGTCACCGACCGGTAGTGCTTCCTGCTCAGCGCCTCGCGACCCTCGTAGTGGCGGATGCCGCCCAGATGGCCGCCGAGCTGTCGGATCGTGATCGGGTGCCGCTTCCTCGGAAACGTCGGCGCGTAGCGGCGCACGTCGGCATCGAGGTCTATCCGCCCGGCCTGCGCGAGGCGAGCCGCCGTCGCCGCGGTCAAGGGCTTGGAGACGCTTCCGATCCGGAACCTGGTCGCTCTCGCGACCGGGACGCGCCTCCTGAGGTCGGCAAAGCCGCAGGAAGCAGACCAGACGAGCTTTCCGTCGGCGGCGATTGCGACCGAGATCCCAGGGGCGCCGAAAGCCCGCTTCATCCGCGAGACGAGAGGCCGCACCGCCGCGGTCTCCCGCGCATACGCACGGGTCGTCACCCAATCCCGGCACCGGCCGGGCTCAGCGGCAGACTCGGCAGCGCCGCGCGCAGACAGCACGCCGCCGAGCGAACCGCCTAGCGCGGCGATGGTTGCCAACACGGTGAGCGCCCTCATACATAGCGAGACTAGGCATAGTAACGCTAGGTGTCAAGTCTGTTAGGCTTAGAGATTACTTTGCGAGCCGAGGTATTGAAGGGCCATCTTGATTTCCTGCTCCTTGCGGCGATCGCTCGGGAGCCCCGTCACGGGTACGCCGTGGCCGAAGCGATCCGGAAGTCGAGCGACGGCGCGATCGACCTCGCCGAGGGGACCGTGTACCCGGCGCTGTACCGGCTCGAGGGCGCGGGTCTGCTGTCGAGCTCCTGGAAGACCGTGGGAGGCCGGCGACGACGGATCTACAGGCTGACCCGCCGCGGGCGCCGCCGCCTCGAGCAAGAGCGGAACGAGTGGACCGCGTTCACGAACGCTGTTCAGGCGGTGACGACGTGATCGACGCGTACCTGGCCGAGCTAGGACGAATGCTGCGCTTCCGGTTCTTGGTGCGCCGTCGCCTACTGGCCGAGGTCGAGGATCATCTACGCGACTCTGCGCGGGCGCTCGGCTCCGAGCGCGAGGCGGTAGCCCGCTTCGGGCCACCTGGAACAGTTGCGAGTGCCGCACTACGGGCAGTCACCCCCCGCAGCCTCTTCTGGGCGGCGCTCCTTCTCCTCGGCACGCTTTCCGTCTACACGCTGCCGCTCTACGCGATTCCCGAGAACACCCTGCCTCCGGCTCCGTGGGACGAGCGGCCGGGGTACTTGACCTGGAAGCTGTACGCGGCTTTGATCTCGTTCGCCGTAGCCGGCCCAGCCGCCTTGGCGGCGCTGGTCTGCGCACGGTTCGGTTGGTCGCGCGTTGGGCTTGCGGCATTGGTCTTCTCGGCTGCAGCCTTTGCTCTCAGCGCGGCGGCCGCAGCAGTGCTCGCCGTGCAGTGGGCTGCTGCGGTGCCCGGCAGCACGATGACACTCGCGCTGGCGCTTCCGGCGACGGCTCTGACGGTCTGCCTAGGCGGGTCGGCCGTCGCCGTGGCGATCCTCCACGCCCCCGCTAGCATCGGCGGGCGTGGCCGTAGCCTCTCCTGAGACCTATCTCGCCGACCTCAATCCCGCTCAGCGGGAGGCGGTGCTGCACACCGAGGGGCCGCTGCTCGTCGTCGCCGGCGCGGGGTCGGGCAAGACGCGAGTGCTCACCCACCGGGTCGCGCACCTGATCGCAGCCGTCGGCGTACAGCCGAACGAGATCCTCGCGATCACCTTCACGAACAAGGCTGCGGGGGAGATGCGCTCGCGCCTTGAAGACCTCCTGCCGGAGGTCGCTAGACGAATCTGGATCCTCACCTTTCACGCTGCCTGCGGCCGGATCTTCCGCCGGGAGGCACCGCGCCTCGGCTACAAGACCAACTTCACGATCTATGACCAGGCCGACCAGGTTCGGCTCGTCAAGCAGTGCCTGGAGGAGCTGGAGCGCGACCCGAAGCGCTTCCCCGCCAAAGGAATCCACGAGCACATCTCGGCGGCCAAGAACCAACTGATCAGCCCCGGCGAGTACCGCCGCCGGGTCGATTCCTTCTACGACCAGACCGTCGCCGACACCTACGAGCTCTACCAGCGCCGCCTGTTCGCCGCCAACGCCCTGGACTTCGACGACCTGCTGATGCTGACCGTAGATGTGCTCGAGCGCTTCCCGGAGGCCAAGGAGCGCTGGCAGAAGGCGTTTCGCTACATCCTCGTCGACGAGTACCAGGACACGAACCACGCGCAGTACCGGCTGCTCCAACTCCTGGCCGAAAAGCACAAGAACGTTTGTGCCGTGGGCGACCCGGACCAGTCCATCTACGCCTTCCGGGGAGCGGACATCCGGAACATCCTCGAGTTCGAACGGGACTTCGGCGACACGAGCACGATTCCGCTGGAGCAGAACTACCGCTCCACGAACACGATTCTCAGAGCCGCGAACGCCGTCATTTCTCACAACCGCGAGCGCAAGCCCAAGAACCTCTGGTCCGACCTCGGTGACGGCGAGCCGGTGCGCGTCCTCGAGGTCGAGGACGAACACGCGGAGGCCCGTTTCGTCGCCTCGGAGATCGCTCGGCTCGTCGACGAGGGCGTCAACGGCAGCGAGATCGCCGTCTTCTACCGGACGAACGCCCAGTCGCGCGTGCTGGAGGACATCCTCGTCCGCAACGAGATCCCGTACCAGGTGATCGGCGGCCCGCGCTTCTACGAGCGGGCCGAGGTGAAGGATTTGATCGCCTACCTCCAGGTGATCGACAACCCCTTCGATGCCGTCAGCCTCCAGCGGATCGCGAACCGCCCACGGCGCGGGATCGGCGACGCCTCGCTCGCCCGACTGCAGACCTATGCCGACGCCCACGGCCTTTCGCTGTGGGAGACGCTCGAGTTTCCCGAGGAGGCCGGCCTCGGGCCCGCGCAGGTCCGAGCCGTCACCGCCCTTCGGACCCTGCTCCAGTCGCTGCAGGCCGGCGCCCTCGAGCTCGCGGTGGACGAGCTCGTCGAGCGGACGCTCGACCGCAGCGGCTACCTCTCGGCGCTCGAGGCCGAGCGGACGATCGAGGCCCAAGGCAGGATCGAGAACCTCCAGGAGGTCGTCGGCGTCGCGCAGGAGTATCAGGCGAGCGCGCCGGAGCCGAATCTCTCCACCTTCCTCCAGGAGATCTCACTCTTCTCCGACCAGGATGCGCTTCGCGACCAGCAGAGCCTCGTCACGCTCATGACGCTCCACAACGCGAAAGGGCTCGAGTTCAGAGCGGTGTTCATGATCGGGATGGAGGAGGGGGTGTTCCCGCACTCGCGGTCGCTCGAGGAGAACTCGCTGGAGGAGGAGCGCCGCCTGGCCTATGTGGGCATGACGCGGGCGCGAGAGCAACTCACGCTGACCCACGCCTCGGCGCGCGCCCTGTACGGGAGCCGCAACTACAACCTTCCCTCTCGGTTCGTGGACGAGCTGCCGCAGGAGGAGATCCACAGGGAGCGCCTGCGGCCCGCGTCGTGGTCCGGGTACGGGTCGCCGACGGCACGGATTCAGCCGCGCGGCGACACCCCCGAGCTGGCGACGGGCGACTCCGTGCGCCACCAGACGCTCGGCGAGGGGATCGTCACCGCGGTCGAGCCCGGCGGGGTCGTCTCTGTCCGCTTCGCCGGTGAGGGGGCCGACCGCCGGCTCGTCCTCGACTACGCGCCCCTGGAGCGAATCGGTTGAGCTTCGAGATCCGGCCGGCTGCGCCGGAGGAGTTTCCGGACGTGGTCACTCCGATCTTCCACTACTTCGGCAGCAAGCCCGACCCCGACTTCGTCGAGCGGCTTGGTCGTGTCCTTCCAGTCGAACGCATCCACGTCGCCTTCGACGACGGTGCCGTCGTCGGGAGTGGGGGAGCGTTCCCGTTCGAGACTGGCGTCCCCGGCGGATTCGTCCGCGCCGCGGGCGTGACGCTCGTCGGCGTGCTGCCGACCCATCGCCGCCGGGGGATCCTCAGGAGCCTGATGCGCGCCCAGCTCGATGATCTGCACGAGCGAGGCGAGCCGATGGCGTACCTCTGGGCGTCCGAGGATGCGCTCTACGGCCGCTACGGCTACGGCGTCGCGTCGTTCAGCGGCAACGTCGAGCTCAGCCGCGATCGCGCTGCGTTCTACCGTGACTTCGAGCCGAAGGGGACGATTCGGCTCCTGGACGTCGAGGAGGCGGTCGAGCCGTTCAGCCAGATTCAGCGGCGCGCGGCCGGGCGCCATCCCGGCATGTTCGTCCGCACGCCCGAATGGTGGCGCTCGAGGCGTCTGGCCGATCCGGAGTGGGGGCGGGAAGGCGGCGGCGAGATGGTCCGTGCGCTGCTCGAGCTGGACGGACAGCCTGCCGGCTACGCGCTCTACCGTCTGCACTTCTCCGCCGACCGCGGCATTCCCAACGGGTACACGCGGGTGATCGAGGCGGTCGGCGACACGCCCGAGGCAACCCGCGAGCTCTGGAGCTTTCTGATCGGAATCGACTGGATGGACCGCGTCCGGGCAGGGCTGATTCCGCTCGACCACGAGCTCTTCCTGTTGCTTCGCGAGCCGCGGCGGCTGCAGTTCGACCAGCGGGACGGCCTCTGGGTCCGGCTCGTCGACGTGGAGGCGGCGCTGAACGCGCGGAGGTACAAGGACGGTGCGCCGGTGACCGTGGACGTGGCGGACGAGGTCTGCCGCTGGAACGCCGGTGTCTGGGAGCTCAGCGCCGCGGGAGTCTCGCGGACACGGCAGGAGCCTGAGCTGCGGCTGGACGTCTCGGCGCTCGGCTCCGCCTATCTCGGCGGCTTCACATTCGGGCAGCTCGCGCGAGCGGGGCGGGTGGAGGAGCTCGCCGCGGGAGCGCTGGACCGCGCCGACGCCCTCTTCCGCAGCGACCGCTATCCGTGGTGCCCGGAGATCTTCTGAGCCGACGGAACTCACAGAACGCC
>Ga0184635_10000356_pt1 | contig 11290 bp, 8 predicted proteins | sample PLM3_30_b2_FD_133147 | JGI IMG/M metagenome (GOLD analysis project Ga0184635, IMG submission 133147) | Groundwater sediment microbial communities from an aquifer in East River, Colorado, USA - PLM3_30_b2 | ecosystem: Environmental > Terrestrial > Soil > Riparian zone | place: USA: East River...
GGTGGTGCGGGTAAGTTTTCCCAAAAGTTACAGGCACTGTACCCCGATGCGCTTTTTTACACAGAATCAGAGGATCAGGACGGGAGGTTCACTAATTTTGTTCGCTCTGTTGACTTTAAGCAAGTTGCGGCAGACAACTCCTGTGTGCTCTTCGATGGGAGGGACCCTTTCTCAGTCACCTATAACATTCGTATGCCACCAAACCTAAATCTCGAAAAAGTTTATTCGAGGTCAACGGAAGCCCTATATAGGCTAAAAAATCTAGGCTAAAAAATCCTTAGCTTGATGTGTTTCTTAGGATGACGCCTCAAGAAAATCACGGGCTGCAAACGCCAAGACTCTGCGAGGGGTTCTTGAGCCTCCTAAGAAAATTTGTGGCCACACACATCCTTATTGTTTGGAAGCGAAGAAGTTTGAAAATTCTGAGGCTGCGGTAGCTCTGCAGTTCGCGTATTACAATTTCGTCAAATTTCACAAAACCCTTAGATGCACCCGACAATGGCTGCCAACATCGAGCGAAGCCCGCGGACGGTTGGCGATCTTGTCGAGGCGGCTGAATAGGAGTCGCCATGACCGAACAAACAGAATTGAGAATTCCATACGACGATCTTAAATATATTTCTTTTGAGTGTCGAGGTTGCGGAACAGAAATAACTCCGGATCTTTCACGAGAAGAGCGGCTAAATGCAGACGGGGAGAATAAAGGCTTGAGATTGTACGTTCTGCACATTAACCTCCCACGATTTACCATCACGAGTCCAACGTCAAACCCTACATTCTCGACAGATTCCGCGGCTGTAAACTTGTCGGGAACCTTAACGATAATGCTTCTCTGGGCACTATAGATCTTTCCATGAACGGTATGTCGGTTGCCAGCATTCACGGAGAAATCACCGTAATCCCAATAGGGATGTTCAGTAATACAATCAGTGGCGCTACTCAGTTTACAGAATATACGGATTGTTGATATTCGGAACAGCAGACTATGACAATGTGCAGATTCTTGTTACCCACCTCGCCCGAGGGCCATTCCTTTGCAGGAATGGCAGCATGTGAGGTGGAAATATAGCCACATCGAATTCGCCAACAGTATCGTTGAGTGTAGAGTTGGCGTAAGAACAAAATCCGCTATGAATAGGATGGAGAATGCTCCCCAAAGAAGTCAGTATCATCATACCAGCCTTGAACGAGGAGCAATCAATTGAACAGGTCGTTCGAGGATTGGTCACAAGTTTTCCTGATTCAGAAATCATTGTTGTAAACGATGGCTCGACTGACAAAACTGAAATTCTGGCTAATCAGGCGGGAGCACGGGTCATAAACCATGACTCACCCCGTGGATACGGGGGGGCATTGAGGTCTGGTGTCCTGGCTTCGACTCGCAATTTTGTGCTGTTCTGCGATGCTGATGGGCAGCACCGAATCGAGGACGTGGCACGGGTCATGGCTGAGTGCAGCAATTGCACTATGGCGGTGGGGGCACGCACAACGGACTCCCATGTGCCAATAAATCGGCGTCCCGGTAAATTTATCATACAGCAGTGGGCTAACATCCTCGCCAATCAAAAGATTCCGGATATCAACTCAGGATTGAGGATTATCGAAAAATGCGTATTGATCAAGTGCTTACATCTCATGCCCACAGGCTTTTCTTTTTCGACCACCAGTACGTTTGCTTTACTGAAAGGTAATTACGCTGTGAAGTGGGTACCGATCACGGTACAGGCCCGTAAAGGCGAGAGTACGGTCAAGCAGTTAAGACATGGTCCGCAAACCATGATGTTGATGCTGCGCTTGACGGTGCTTTTCGAGCCGCTTCGTATATTCCTGTTTGTAACATTTATACTTTTCGGGTTGAGTTGCGCTAGCTTTGCTTATGACATGATTGCTACAAATTTCCAAAAAGTTAGCATCACAACAGAGTTCTTTTCTATCTCCACACTGCTGGTATTCTTGTTTGGTCTACTATGTGACCAGGTATCGGCGCTGAGGAGAGAGTTTCATGACCGATAAGGCAGTGGCATCGGCAGCTCAATGCCCCGGTTGTCTGGGCAATAGTACAAAGTTGCATATCATCAAGAATTCCTATCCCATTCACCGGTGCAGCGACTGTGAGCTTCTTTTCGTTCATCCCCAACCCTCGAAAGAGGAACTCGGCAAGCTCTATTCGGCATCATACTTTTCGCGCGGGAACAAGTATGCTGCCGCGTTGGATCCGAAGCATGATCCAAACTGGCTCAACGACCAGTGCAAAGTCGAGCTTGTCGAGCGATGGTGTTCTAGTGGAAGATTACTGGACGTCGGGTGCGCCCTCGGTGGGTTTCTTGCCGTAGCAAAAGAGCATGGCTTCGAGGTCGAGGGAGTCGAGATCGGCGAGTATCCCGCCGAACAGGCGCGCACCAGATTGCACATCAAGGTTACCAATAGCGACATCTACTCAGCTGAACTCGCGCCCGAGAGTTACGATGTGATCACTATGTGGGACGTGATCGAGCACTTGACAGAGCCAAACCTGGCTTTTGAGAAAATCATTAGAGCATTGCGACCCAAAGGGTATGTCGCGTTCAGTACCGGAGATATCTCGTCCGCCTGGGCCCGCCTTACCGGAAAACGATGGCAGTTGCTCACGCCACCGCAGCATCTCTACTTTTTCTCACAGCGCAGTATGTCTGGTTTACTCAAGCGGCATAGTCTTTCGGTAAAGGAGATACACCATTTCGGAAAGTGGGTTACCGTGGCATTTGTACTGTTCAAAGCGCAGGAGTCATTCGGACGTATTATTAAACCACTATCGACGGCTATACGATGGAGTGGTTTACAAAATGCTAAAATAAGCATTAATCTTGGTGATATCATGACCGTGGTGGCCCAGAAAATCTAGGTGATGTATGTGCGGAATCTTCGGGGTAACGGTCGGAGAAGGTGCTTTCCGGACTAGAAAGATGCCAGACCTGCTCAAGGATCTCTTTCTCTTTTCCGAGTCACGGGGTAAAGAGGCATCAGGAATGGCGGTGTGTGGCCGAGAAAAAATCCAGGTGCTCAAGAGTGCTGTTGCCGCATCATCGATGATTCGCAGTAGTCAATACCGACGGCTGATGGCCGAGACGGTACAAGGAACGGGTGAAAAGCTGCAGGAACCAATGACTATCATTGGTCACTCTCGCCTGGTAACTGACGGGTCGCGATATGACCAGGGGAACAATCAGCCCGTCCTGGCGGGCGACTGTGTTGGTATTCACAATGGTATTATTGTTAACAATGAAGAAATCTGGAAAGAACAATCCGATCTCCAGCGTCAATATCAGGTCGATTCCGAAGTAATTTTGGCCCTGCTCAGGAAATTTCTGCGAGAACAGCGATCTATCATCAAGGCTGCTCAAATGCTCTTTACGGCGATCCAGGGATCAGCATCTATTGCTGTGCTGTTCAGGGACTATGATCGCTTGCTGCTGGGGACAAATAATGGTTCTTTGTACTCCACTAGTATTGCGCCGCTCAAGGCATTCATCTTTGCATCTGAGAAGTACATCCTCGACCGGCTTCTTGTAAAGCACGTCCCGAAGCATGCGAAAGACGCCTGTGTCAAGAAAATCGAGCCCGGAAGAGGGTGCCTGATTGATCTTCGAAGTATTACTGCTCTGGATTTCAGCTTGGTTGATTCCGACCAGTCTGGCTCCCCTACCTTTGATCCGAAAAGTAGCGTACTACGCACCGTCGTTGAGCTAGAAGGGATTCTTCCAAAGAACCACTCCGATAGGGGAGCGCAGCAGATCGCTGGCCGCCGAACTCCCCTTGACATTGAAACTGTTCAGCGGGTCCAAACTATTGTCCATAAATACCCGCATGATTCGACATGGCAAGACACACTTCGCCGGTGCATAAAATGCGTTCTTCCTGAAACCATGCCCTTTATATCCTTTGATGATGAGGGTATCTGCAATTATTGCAGAACCTACTGTAAGATCCCCTACAAGGGCGAAGCAGCACTGCGCGAGGTTGTCAGGCCTTTTTATAGAGCAGATCGTGGATCGGAGTGTGTAATAGGAATCAGCGGTGGGCGCGACAGCTTATATGCATTGCACTATATAAAGCAGGTTCTTGGTATGAATGCAGTTGCTTACACCTATGATTGGGGTATGGTGACTGACCTTGCTCGGCGCAATATCTCGCGCATTTGTGCTCAGCTCGGGGTTGAGCATATTCTGGTGTCGGCTGATATCGTCCGTAAACGGGAGCATATCCGCAAGAATGTATTGGCTTGGCTCAAACGTCCCAATCTGGCCATGATCCCGCTATTCATGGCTGGTGACAAGCAATACTACTATTATCTCAAGAAAGTGCGCGAGCAGCTCGGAGTTGGTCTGTCAGTCCTCGGTGAAAACATGCTTGAGCGAACCCACTTCAAAACGGGCTTTGCCAATATTGCGCCCTATTGGGACCCGAACCATGTCTATACATTGCCATCGACAAGTAAAATTAAGCTCTTCACGTTTTATGCAAGGCAATATCTGACCAATCCCGCGTACATTAATTCCTCGTTGTTGGACACCGCCTGGGCGTCCCTGAGCTACTATGCTCTTGGGAGGAATTACTGCAACCTCTACACATTCATTCCCTGGATCGAGCAGGAGGTGAATTCCACGCTCCTAGATCGCTACGGTTTTGAGCTCGCCCGTGATACGCGCTCGACATGGCGAATTGGCGACGGTACTGCAGCATTCTACAATTATATTTATTACAATGTCGCCGGTTTTACCGAGAACGAGACGTTCCGTAGTAATCAGATCCGCGAGGGTCTCTTAACCCGCGAAAAGGCTCTCGAGCTTATCAGAACAGAAAACCAACCGCGCTTCGAGTCGATACAATGGTACTGCGATACCATCGGGATTTCTTTTGAAGATACGATTGAGCGCATACGCTCAATTCCACATCTTAGACCGCCAAAGCCGGAACGAGCCTCAGGTAACATCAATTCCTAGTGGTGCTTCCACATGTAGGGAGCATCGGTGATTCTTATACTCGCTAGATCGCGTTCTTGGGCGATCTGCCACCGTCGTGGTGATAAATGGAAGCTGAAAAAAAAATAATTGCGTTTAGAGCTTTACAATCTTCTGAGGAACCGCCGCTGTGCATTGACCTTGATGATACGCTTGTGAAGACCGATACATTGCTGGAGTCTATGCTATTGTTGCTGAAGAAAAAGCCGGTTTATGTGCTTCTCATGCCCCTCTGGTTACTGAAAGGTAAGAGCTACTTGAAACAGCAAATTGCCCAACGTGTGGTGTTGAATGTGGCATTGCTGCCATACCACTCAGCTCTTCTGGACTACCTCATGGTACAATGGCGAAGCGGGCGCAAAATTCTTCTGACTACGGCCGCAGACACGAGTATTGCCAACCAAATCGCCGAACATTTAGGAATCTTCCATGCAGTCCTTGCGACGAATGGAACGTCGAATCTTGCCGGTCGGGCGAAATTGCGGGAAATTCAGAACTATCTCGGTTCGAGTGAATTTGTGTATGCCGGCAATGCCAAAGTAGATCTGCCGATCTGGCGTACTTCAAAGAGAGCAATCATTGTGAACGCACCGGACCGTTTGGTGCAGACAGTCAGCAAGGTCGCCAACGTAAGTCATCTTTTCAAGGAGGAAAACAACCGCCTTAGACGTTTCATCAGTGCTATCCGCCCGCACCAGTGGGTGAAAAATGCGCTGGTTTTTATTCCCTTGGCTGCGGGGCACCAGATTATAAATCCAGACCGCTTGCTCGCGGCGGTGCTCGCGTTTGTGGCCTTCAGCCTTTGTTCATCCGGTGTCTATCTGTTGAACGATCTTTTGGACCTGGAGGCCGATCGACTCCATTCCAGCAAGCAACACAGGCCTTTCGCTTGCGGCGACTTACCGGTCAAAGTTGGACTGCTCGTCTTTCCTCTGTTCGTGTTTGCCGGGATAGGACTGAGTCTTCTATTACCTTTTGGCTTTACGACGGTCCTTTGCGCCTATTTCGCTTTGACTCTTGCGTATTCTTTCTATGTAAAAAGGATTGTTATCTTGGACGTTATGTTACTTGCCTTGCTGTACACGCTGCGGATGGTTGCAGGTGGTGTCGCGACAAATATCCATATTACTAATTGGTTGCTTGTTTTCTCGATGTTTTTTTTCTTGAGCCTCGCACTCCTCAAGCGCTATTCAGAACTTCACGCTATCGTTAGATGCGCGAAGGAAACGGATCAATCGAGGGGATACTCCACGTCCGATATTGATCAGCTAGCGAGTATGGGTTCGGCGAGCGGCTATATAACGGCCCTAGTACTCGGTCTATATATCAATAGCGAGGATGTTAAGTCGCTCTATGCGTATCCCGAGCTTTTATGGCTGATTTGTCCCCTCATCCTCTACTGGATCAGCCGGGCGTGGTTAATTGCGCGGCGCGGTGCGATGGATGACGACCCTGTGGTGTTCGCCGTGAGGGACAGGGCGAGCTATTTGGTTGGTACCTTGGCAGCAATTATTATCCTGCTCGCAATCGGGTAAGCGGTGTCAATCGATTGCATGACGACAGCGAGTACTTAGCCTGTAGCATCTTGAGACAAAGCGGTTCTGATACAGGATATCTAAATCCAAAGAATTAAATTTATGGGTTACCCTGATCACCCTGGTCGCCGGCCGGATCCAGCGTTACCAGGGCGGAGGGGGCGACTGCGAGATGGCGACGTAAGTGCTAAAGAGAATTACTTGGCGGGATGCGCTCATAGCAATTTCATTCGCATTGTTCGCCTTAGCATTTCAGTTGCAACGCTGGAGTGACAGCTGGAGCGGAATATTCATTAATGGTGACGCGGCACTTTATACCGCCGTTGCAGCTGCCAGAGCTAATCCGGACCTGTTCATCGGCGATACCCTCTTAGAAGACCCTGGCAATTATAATTTTTATAGACCTATTCACATCCCTACCATTGAAGCATTAGGCTGGCTAACGGGGGATTACGGTAAAGGCGTGGTTCTTTTGCTTGGCCCTCTGGTTTGGATACATTTGCTAGGCTATTACCTCCTGGGTCGGGTACTATACCAAAACAGATTCTGGGCACTCATTCTCTCAATAACAACTTCAGTCTATATTCTTACGCCGATTGGCGATGATGTAGGGTTAATGTTCGATCCACTCCCGGGATTTGCTTTTGGGGCGTTATTACCTTACTTGCTTTCCGCAATAATACGGTTTCGAGACGACACGAAAAAATGGCCAACTATTATCGGCTGCTGTGCCGGCTTGATTTATGTTCATCCGGTCAGCGCACCGGCTTGGGTGTTTGGTTTGTGGCTTTTCTATGCCTTGTCAAACCCGGACGGGTCGCTGCTAAGGGACCGTGTTAGACGGGCCTTGGCATTGGGACTCGTGGCATGTTTTGTTGCATTGCCATTCGCGGCGCTTTATGTCAGTTCACATGACCATTTGCCTAATGACCCTGTCAAGGTGGGAGCCATTAAAGATGCCATGGAGGCGAGAATTGAACCGACACTCTTTTCCCCTGGATCAACTATCGGTGCATTTTCCAAATGGCTTCTGACCGATTTTTACTATACATACTTTGCCTTGATGTCACTGTGCCTTTTATTATCATCTAGTAAAACCGATAGGCGAAACACAACGGCTTTGATCACAGTTGTCTCCGGCGCCGTTCTTTTTACCGTGCTACTTCCATGTGCCGAATACGTACTAACAATGGGCTCTGAAGTTCCGTATGAAACAGACCTAATAAGACCCTTGAAATATGTCGTTCCAGTTATATTTGTATTATCCATATGGGGCCTTTGCGCTGTACAGGAGCGACTGGCTCGCTCTATAAAACCCGAATATTTTATGACCTTTGTTAGTGTGCTGGTTGGTTTGGTTTTTGTCTTTTATGTTCACATGAAGGATTCACATACTGCTCATTTTGTGTATCCGACTATTCAAGCGTGGATGCACGGTAATCTGCTGCCGGAACAACCAATGACACAGCTTGTACATGTCGAGGCCATTAGAGCCGTCCGGGATTTTACCCCGGAAAAGTCAAAGGTATTCGTTGCGTCGGCGTTTGCGTTACAAGTTAGATACGCTGCACTCAGACCGGTTGTATACGCCTTCAAGGACGGTTGGTTTTTCACAATGTCAAATTATGACGCCTTGTTAAAGTGGTATGACACATACAAGAAACTAGGCAAAATCAGCAAGACTGGATACTCGCCGACCGAGGTCAAGCAGACGCTCATTCCTATCGCAAAAGAACTGAATGCTGATTATATCTTGGTATATTTCGGCGCTTATTTTGCCGGAATCAAAACTCATACCGGTTACGGAGTGAAGTTGACGTCGACCGCAAACTTGATGACGTCCAGTGTGTCTTCTAATGGATCGGATCCAATTTCAAACCAGGGGCCCCATCATATTGATTTAGACGGATTGACTCATGTATGGAGCAATCCGCAGTATGGCTTATATAAGTTAGTAAAATAACGCGGCTGTCTTACCGGGGCGAAGATTCATCGAGTTCTGACATTCAGCTCGACGGTACCTTATCAAATGTATCTTGATACCGGGAGGATCCATTCGGAGATCCAAGAGCTCAAATTCAAAATAGGTACGGACCTTCTTACGAGTAAATTCAGCACCGACGTACTCTGGAATCTCGGCAGCCTTGCACTGCTCGGTGCCAGCGGGGTGCTGATCAATACTATCATCGCCCATTACCAATCACCTGCCTCACTGGGCGTTTTCAACCAGGCGTTCGCATTCTACATCGTATTATCGCAACTAGCTGTGGGAGGCATGCAATTCTCTATCGTCAAGTACTTGTCACCTACCGATGATCGTGATCTTATGGCGACCGTCGTCTCCTCCGCGCTTGTGGCAATCACAGTAACTGCAGTTCTGGTAGCCGCGGTGGCATTTCTACTTGCTCCCTCGATCGGTGTCTTGTTTAAGAGTAAAGATGTTACGCTCGGCATCCAGTTCATATGTCCAGCCGTTGTGCTCTTTTCCGTTAACAAAGCCTTCATGATGGTGCTTAACGGTACCAGACGCATGCGGGCGTATGCGACGTTCCAGGGATTGCGATATTTATTGATTATTGTAAACGTTATCGGACTCATACTTGCCGGCTTTGCGGGATCGTATTTAGCGTGGTGCTTTCTGGTCAGCGAGCTTCTATTGGCTATCGCTCTTATTGGATTTGTCCATAAGTCTGTTGTTGGTCTCGGTCTCCGGTACGTGACTCGATCCTGGATATTCCGCCATCTCTCATTTGGCATGCGTGGATTCTTCGGGGGAATGCTGTCGGATCTAAACACACGCGTGGATATCATTTTGCTTGGGTACTTTGTCAATGATGCCAGTGTTGGCATTTACAGCTTTGCTGCGGTTTTCGCCGAAGGATTTGGTCAGATCTCCTATGTGGTCAAGCAGAATCTTGACCCAATAATTGGGCGTTTGACCGCAGCGAAGAGTATCGATCAGCTTCGGTCGCTCATGCGTCGAGTAGTGCTTGTGTTTGTACCTTTCATACTTGCTCTCTCGATAGTCGCCGCACTCCTTTTTCCGGTGATGGTGCGGCTCTTGACTGATGACCGCTTCCTAGAGAGTTGGCCCATTTTCACCATTCTACTCGCAGGGGTTGTGATCAACGCAGGATTTCGCCCTTTTCAGGGTGTATTTCTACTTACAGGGAGACCTGGCTTACACAGTTTGTTTTTCTTAATAATAGTTTTCTCGAATGCCATCCTGAATATTCTATTCATTCAGCGTATGGGCACCATCGGAGCTGCTGTGGCCACATCGTTGGCATATGTCATAGAATCGCTCCTGATACTCTACGGAATACGCAAAATCCTGGTGCTCAAAGGAGTCTCTGTCTGAGCACGAAGGGCATTGACAAAATAGGCACCGCACTGACGAGCATCTGCATCTTGCCGATGCCTGTTTATGCAAGTTCCTCTGAAGCAAGCGTGCGAGAGCTGGTCATGGAGATAGGCAGGCTGAAGCTATTCATTATCATTATACTGATAGTGTGTTTTATTAGCGCCCGTCTAGTTGCCCGAGGTCCATCGTTCGGAAGAAAACTCCTTCTTGGCCTAGTGCTCTTGACATTTTTTGCATCACAGGGACGATCGGTTCTTGGCACTTACAGAAATAACAGCCTGTACCAGCGTCGCAAAACCATGGCTCTCTCCGATCTCCAGATACAGGAAAGACTTTTCGAGGGTAGACTCTTCAGGGGAAAAAAAGTTCTTCCCCTTCTCGTGGCCGACTATATGCCACAGGCGAAGGTCTTCCTATATGACGAGAACTTGTACCCCAAGGAGTTACTCGGTTGGTCTGGTCGCAATCCCGACAGTACGTTCGTAGTCGGTGGGTACCAATCGACTATGGATGCCTCACTCAAGGTAGCCTGCTTGGGTCGCCCTCATATCATTTTCGCGGGATTGTATTTCGCAACGCCGCTCTCGACCTACGAGAAGGAAAAACAGGTGTTTCTGATGAAGGATGGGGTGATGGACTATCTGGTACCAGGATCGTGGCGAGTTTCCCAGCATGAATAGGGCATTGCTGTTCCAACTCTGGGTTTTTGTCATCGGATTTCTTTTCAGCAATCTGCACAAGCGCGCCTTCGATCCGGTGTTTCGCATACTCACTGCTTTACCGATTGGTTGGGCACTCTTCGGGATTTGTGCCACTATTGTATACAGCCTTTACTTCAATGTCGTATCCCAATTGGTTCTCCTTGTCGTACTCGCCCTGACCACGCTCGCTCTTCTCTTTGCCAATATTGCACAAGGGTCCTTGTCAAGGGACTCTCTTCTTTTAGGTGGGGCGAGTCTGGTTGTTCTTACGGGTGCTTGTGTCTTTGTTGACTTGCTGAGAATCGTGACGATGAGTCCTGATTCGTCTTACATCGCTCGTTTCGGCCAGAACATTGGCCTGGGCAACTACGAGGCTAGCAGGATGATTTTCTCGAAGTGGGGGCCATTCGTACCATTCATCCACTCGATTACTAATCTGCTGGACCAGAAACTCTACTGGCAATACCAGCCGGTTCTTTCCCTCAATCTTGTCGCCGTTGTGTTTTATACGGTGTACACGATAATTCGAGAGCGGCAATCAATTGCGCAATCATTTGTAGTCGCGACTGTATTGATCAGCCTAATGACACTTTCAAATATTTTCCTTTTTCACGTTTTCTACATCCACGTCAATATCGTCTCCGCTTTGTATATGTATCTCTTTGTTTTCGCATTAGTCAAAATGCAGCAACA
>Ga0184635_10000357_pt1 | contig 11290 bp, 6 predicted proteins | sample PLM3_30_b2_FD_133147 | JGI IMG/M metagenome (GOLD analysis project Ga0184635, IMG submission 133147) | Groundwater sediment microbial communities from an aquifer in East River, Colorado, USA - PLM3_30_b2 | ecosystem: Environmental > Terrestrial > Soil > Riparian zone | place: USA: East River...
GCGGTCTCAGGCAGGGCCGCCGCCAGCGCCGCCGCTCCCTGATGCACGCGCTTGTCGGCGTAGGCCAGATTGAGCGCGAGGGCCTGCTGGAACGTCGCGGCGTCGAGCCGGAAGGCGTTTTCGCGCAATGCTTCCAAGGCATGCGTTCGTACGTACGCCGAGACGTCGCGCGCGAGGGCGACCAGTAGCGGGGCGGCATTCTCCGCAGGAACACGCCCGAGCGACCACGCGGCGCGCGCGCGAACGACGGGAGAGGGGCTTTGCGCGCACGCTGCGGCGAGAGGCGCGGGCATTCCGCCGAACAATTCAGTGAGCAACTCGATCGCGCGACATCGCCGTTCGGCGGAGGCTCGATTGTCCACGGCGATCGTGGCGATGGCCTCCGGCCCGACGCTCCGGGCAATGGGCAGCCAGATGGTGCGCGACCATTCGTCGAGGGGTTGCGGCGCGTCGAGGACTTCGAGCAAGGGCGAACCGGCGAGCACCTGCCAATTCGTGGCCATCAGGATGCGGGTGGGCTCCGCGACGTATTGAACCCGGCAGATCGCACCGCGGGTCTTGCGGCCGCCGATGGAGATCAGCAACGAACCGTCTGGGGCGACCACCGCGTCGGTCGGCGCAAAACCGGCGTTGCCGATCGGTTCCAGGAACACTTCGGGCTGGCCCCCGTAGGTCGAGCCTGTGGCTTGAGGCTGGTGCGGAAGAAACCAGACCCTGCCGAACGTCCAGTCGAGGGCGAAGAGGCCATTGTGGTAGTAGGGCGGGAACTGCGTGTGACGGTAGCATACAACACCGGTCGGCGACCCGCGTCCAAGCGGCGCCAGATTGTCCACGGTGTCCGGCGAGTAATCGGGCCGCGGCCAGCTCCGCGTGTAGCCTTCCAGCCGCCAGCCGTGATGCCCTCCCGGCGCGATGTGATAGAGGCGCGTCGGCGCATACCATGGGAGGAAGAAATCGCGTTCGCAGTCGCTGTCGTACGTGAAGAGGTCGCCAAAATCGTTGAAGTCAAAATCGTACGGGTTGCGGAAGCCTTGTGCGAACGCCTCCAGCGCCTGGCCGCCGGGACCGAACCGCAACAACGCGCCGCCTTCAATCCGGCGATTGGGCGACGACGGCAGCGAGACCTGCACGCCGGAGAACCTCGAGTCATTGCCACCGATCAAGTACCACCAGCCGTCCGGTCCGCGGCGCGGCGCGTGACCTCCATGTTCGCCGAACTCAATCGAGAAAAGTTTCGTGGGCACGCCGTCGGCACGGCCGTCGCCGTTGGCGTCGGCGAAGCGCCACAATCCGCCGTCGCCACTGAACAGGAGATCGTTTCCATCGAAGCACAGGCCCATGCCACCAGTGCGCGTTTGGGCGAAGTCCTCCGCGCCGTCCGCCACGCCGTCGCCATTGCGGTCGAAAAGCCTGCGAATGTACCCCTGGCTGGTGACGACCACGTCCCCGTGCGGGTCAATCGTCATCGCGTAGATGTCATTGGCGAGGTCCGCATCCGAGTAGAGCGTCACGCGAAACCCGCGTGCGGCCCGCAGTCCGAGCTGTGGATACTCGACGAGATTGGCCGCCGCGAGGTCAACCGCCGCGGCCAGCAGGACCACAACGAATACCAGTCGGTAAATGGCGGCGGAGCGCATAGTGGGCAGCCTAACCCGGATATTTCATGCATGCCGTAGCCGCCAACGTGAGGAGGCGGAGGAACTCGACGGGCATACGAGTCCGCCTCCTCACGTCGGCGGCTGCGTGCAATGGGCGTTTCATCCGAGCTGTGAACTATCCGGAACAAACGCTACGAGGTGAACTGGTCTTCCTTGGTTCGGAAGAGCAGATTGAACGTCGTCATCGACCCGTAGCAACGCGTGATGTACTGTTGCATCTCGATCTTCTCCGCTTCGTCCAGCTTCTCGTGGCCGTTGAGCTTCTGTTCGAGCACGCGGAGGTTGTTTCGCATCATCACGATCTTGTGGAAGAAGACCTCGATGGGGATCTCCTTCGTTTGGAGCGTCGGATCCGAGCTGTGAAGCACCAGCCGCCCGTGGCGCCAGCGCGCGGCCAATTGCCCGACCAGCGAGTCCGGCCGCTCGACGCCCATCGCCTGCACCACGGCGCGGGCGGTATCCTCGATGAAGTCCTCCAGCGGCCGGTTCAGCCCGGAGACGGCCACCTGTGGCTCCGCCGGCTGCAACTCGGCGCTCAGCGGCTCGACCGTCCGCTGCCCGTCATCAAATCGGATTTCCGCCGTCTTTTCCTGGATTGCCTTGACCGTGCCGACGCCGTACTGCGGGTGCCGGACCTTCATACCGATGCACAGCGATTCAATTTTCATGGGCGCGAGAATAACGGTCCGGGGCGAGCCGGTCATCCGTTTTTCGCTGGCTGGATCCGCAGCAGTGTCAGCAATCATGAGGCGGAACGCCCCATGGCGCGGTGAAACTCCAACCCAGTGAGCAGGGTTCCCCGATGCGCTCGATGACCTCAGCGCTTCAGAGTACAGAGCATGCCGTCATGATTAATCGCGATCCCAAGCCGGCCGGGCACTATGGACACGAAGCCTTCAAATACTGCCGAGGGAACTAGCAAGGCGTCCTGGAGCCGAATCCTGTGAAGCTCTGCATCATCATGGCCACAGCGTAACACCGCAACCAACTCGTTGGCGTGCTTCGCGAATAATGGGGACTCCAGGATCTCCCCAACTGGCGCCGACCAATCCGTGATGCGCCTGGCATCCACAAGCCCCCATACTTTCCCTGGGTCAATCTTCAACCAGTGGGCAGGCTTCATGGCAAGGAGCCGGCTGAATCGTGACGCCAGCTCGGTGGGAAGAAATGTGGAGAACAGCGCATCCATTTCACTTTGTAAGTTGTGAGCGTCCATGACTCAACGCGTACCGCCTGGCGAACCAATATCAGGGCGGCTGGCAGAACGTTGCCTGGCTACGACGCAATTCAACATCGTCAAGTCACGGCTGCGCGGCAGCATATGGAGTCTCAAACGCTGTTAAGGCAGTTTCAAATCGAGGCTCCTAATATCCACATTATTTACAGAACCCCATTCCTTCTTCAGCAGCGTCTTGCCGTCGCGAGAAATCTCCAGGATTAGCTCCTTCTCGGGGATAAATGAGTTGCGAGAGAAGGCGAGCACCAGTCGTTCGCCCTCGACCTTGCCTGACCCAAGTCGCTTGCCTTTATGCAGGATAGCTACATCGAGCTTGGTAAAGTCGGTCTTCATTTCTCGGATATCGAATTCGCAGCGTGTCGTCGCCATGGCGGCGCCACCAGGCAGCGTCGGCGGCGGTGGCGATTGGGAATACGGGTCGCATCCCGTCAGAACCGACCCGAGCGCGATCAAACAGAATGATGTCGCTAGTTTCATGGTGTCCTTCCTTCCATCTGCGGTGGATTCATAGCAGCGCTTGATTCCCACAATCAACTGTCAAGCTTGTCGTGGCACAGATGTTTGTCCAGAAGCGATTTCGAAGGTACGCACGTCGGTTTCTTGCAGTTCTTGCACTTCGTTCGAAGCAACGGCTGCGTGAGCATGGGTGGCACAGGCGACTCGCCTGTGCCGTCGGGCGACCCGCCCGACGGAACGGGCAGGACTGCCGTTCACAGTGGGATGTCCTCGTTGCATACGGGCGTCAGTCTCGTTCCGCTCGGCGAGTCGCCGAGCGGTGCGGGCGGGTCGCCCGCGCCACCCAGATGCGCGAATCCGGCAAGTAATGCCGTCGCACCGTCCGCCGATGAATTGGTGATCGGGATTCGGCATGGACGCGACATCAACGGAACAAACGGACCGAGGCGCCGGTGGCAGGCAGCCGTGGCTATTCGGGCTGGGGGTGTTGGCGTTGCTTTTCGTGGCGTTCCCGAAGGTGATGCTGGGGTTGCACTCGTTCGTCTATCGCGATTACGGAGTGCTTGGGTATCCCTTCGTCCACTACTACCACGAGAGCTTTTGGCGGGGCGAATTGCCGTTTTGGAATCCGTACAGCAATTGCGGGGCGCCGTTCCTGGCGCAGTGGGGCACGATGACATTGTATCCGGGCTCGCTCATCTACCTGTTGCTGCCGCTGCCGTGGTCGTTGGGAATCTTCTGCCTGCTGCACCTGGCGATGGGTGGGGCAGGGATGTTCACTCTCGCGCGGCGATGGTTGGGCGAGGGCTCCGCGTCGGCTGTAGACACCGGCTCGCGAGGACGCTCGCCCCACCGAGGACGGTTTGGGGGGAACTTCGCGCCGGGAGCGGCGGGCCTGGCCTACGTGTTTTGCGGGACGACTTTTTCCTGCTTGATGTGGCCGAACTACACGGTGGCGCTGGGTTGGATGCCCTGGGTGGTTTTGCTCGTCGAGCGAAGCTGGCGCGAGGGAGGCCGTTGGCTCGCAGGGGCGGCAATCGCTGCAGCGATGCAACTCTTGTCTGGTGTTCCAGAAATCGTGCTGCTGACGTGGCTCCTGCTGGCGGCGTTGCTGGTGGCTGAACTGCCGGGGAGCAGGGAGGGACGCGTTCGCCTGGTGTGGCGGTTCGGCCTCGTGGGACTGCTGGTGGCCGGATTGGCTGCGGCACAGCTGCTGCCCTTTTTCGAGTTGCTCGAACATTCCCAGCGCGACAGGAATTTCGCTTCGTCGAAATGGCCGATGCCGATTTGGGGGCTGGCAAACCTGCTTGTACCGTTGTTTCACTGCCAGCCATCGGCGCAAGGACCGTATGTGCAGAGCGGACAACACTTCTTCAGTTCCTACTATCCCGGGGCCGTGGTGCTGGTTCTCGCTGTGAGCGCTGTGGCCTGGGTGCGACACAGGCGCGTCTGGGTGCTGGCGGGACTGGTCGTGTTCAGTCTGCTCATGGCCTGGGGTGAAAATGGATTCCTCTACCCGCTGGTGAAGCGAGCCATTCCGTTGCTGGCCGTGGCACGCTATCCCATAAAGTTCGTGCTGCTCGCGGCATTCGCACTCCCGTTGCTGGCGGCCTTTGCGGTGCGTGAGTTGGGCCGCGCAGATGGGCAGGAGAATCGGCGGCGAAGATTCGTGATCATCGTCGGCTCGGTGACCGCGGCGCTGATGGGCGGGTTGGTCTGGATGGCGTCGAGTCATCCGTATCAATCGTCCCAATGGCCGGCTGCGGACAACGCGTTGTTCGCGCAGATGGAATGGCGATTCGTCGGCCGCAATGCGCTCGGGCGGGCCGCCTTCCTGGCCGGAACGCTGGCGGTCGTGCTCGCACTGGCGCGGGCACAGGCGTTGCGTTCCCGGCTGCTATTGGGGGGAACTGCCGCGTTGCTGGTCTTAGGGGACCTGCTGACCCACATGCCTCCACAAAACCCGACTGTGCCCGCGGAAGCATTTTCCCAAGTTGTGTTGCAAGCCCAGGACAAGGCTGAGTTCCCGCGTCTCGGCGAGGGCCGGGTGCTCATCGGTCCCGGCGCCGAGCAACGACTGCTCCGCGACGCGAGGCCGGAGCTGATGGCGGACTTCCTCGGAAAACGCCTGGGCCTTTGGTCGAATCTGAACCTCCTGGAAGGAGTGCCCAAAGTGAACGGCTCCTCGACGCTGCAGGTGCGGGAACAGATGCAGGTGCAGACACTCATCTACGGGGAGACGAACCGGTTTGAGAGCGGACTGCTCGAGATGCTCGGCGTGAGACGTTTCAGCCCCACGGAGAATCCGACGCGGTGGATCGACTTCAGCAACGCATGTCCGCTGGTCTCCGCGGGACAGGCGCCGGTCTTCGCGGGAGCGGAGGAGACGCTGCGAGCGCTTGCCGGCGCGCAGTTCAACCCGCACGAGCAGGTGTTCCTGCGACCGGAGTTTTCGGCCTGGCTGAGCGCGACGAACCGAACCAGCGCAACCGTGCGGACCGCAAAGTGGAAAACTCATTCCGTCGAAGCGGAGGTCGAAGCGGACGCTCCGAGCCTTGTGGTCATCTGCCAATCGCATTACCCAGGCTGGTGCGCGGAAGTGGACGGACAGCCCGTGCCGCTGCTTCGGGCCAATCACGCGTTCCAGGCGATTGAAATTCCTGCAGGGCGGCACCAGGTTCGCGTCGTTTATTCGGATCGACAATTTCTTGCCGGGGCTGGGATCTCGATGGCGACGCTACTCGGGTGCGGGTGGATTTTGCTCCGCCGACGAGGCATTCGAGCGGAAGCACAAGCCTCAGAAAGCGCGTCGTCGAAGGAGCCATTGCTGGACGCGGCGTGAGCGACGGAGATTCGTTGAAGCGTGAAGCGTAAAACGTAAAACGTAAAACGTAAGAGCGGAGGTTGATGGTTTCGCCTCAGGCGTGCCCTCGCTTTTACGTTTTACGTTTCACGTTTTACGCTTGGCGCGCCATTGCCCGCTTCAACGTTTCAACGCTTTAACACTTCAACGCTTTAACGACCTTCAACGCCTTCGGTTAAACTCGTCTTGGGAGTACTTTTCATGCACCAATTGGTCGGCCCGCCGGGAGAGCGTTTCATCGAGCGCCAGCTTTACCCACTCGATCTGCCAGTCGCGGCTGCCTGCCGCCAACATCGCGGATTCAAAACGGCTTCGGTCCACGCCAGGCGGCGGCTGGATGGATCCCTGGATCAATAACCCGGAGCGAGTGCGACGTTGCGCCGCGCCGGCGATTTTGCGTTCGCCCAAAAGCACGTCGAATTGCTCGGCGCCGACGAAGCATTGCCCGGGAGCTCCGGCGCGGCTGGAGGGCGAGAGTTGGGTCGTCATCTTGAGTTCGGCGAACGCGGCGCGAATCCAGTCGTGCACGCGCCGGTAGCTCGCCGTGGCCTTAAGCGCATACCAAGGATCACCAGGTGGCACGACGACGCTGTAGGTCCAGTCCGCGTCGTGAGGCACGAGGCCCCCGCCCGTCGGGCGCCGAATCAGCGGACGCAGCGGAGACAGGCGCTCAACCTCGGAGATCCTTTGGAAATAGCCGAACGTGGCCGCCGGCGTCGCCCAACCGTAGAAGCGCAGGACCGACCGGCCGAGTCGGGGAGCTGATTCGAGCAGAGACTCGTCCCGCGCCATGTTCTCGGCTGGCGGACGCGGACTGTCGTTGAGCAGCAGCCAGGTCTGAGCCACGTGCGTTAGCGTGGGGAAGTGATGTCGAAGTTACAAGCGTTCCACCGCTGCTGTGCCCCACAACAGACTATGGCGATACCGGCCGCACTCGATAGAATCGCTTCGCGTTCGCGAGGGCATTGGTGTCCAACACTTCGATGAGATTGCCAGTGCCCGGCAACAGCGTTGCGCCGGGCAATGCGATCCACGGGTTCGTGTTTGGAAGGAAATCGGTCCGTTCCACACGGTAGGATAAGCCCGTTACACTGTTGAAGCGGAGCCGCGCGTGCGCGTTCAATACCGTGGCGATGGAGAGCCGGACTTCGTCGTCAAGGATCACCGCCGTGGCGCTGCTGCGCGCCAGCGTTGCATTGACCGGGGCGCTCAGGAGGATTGTAAACGATTCGTTGCCCTCGAACAGCGTGTCGCCCAGCACGGCGACACGGAGCGTCTGGTTGGTCTGGCCTGCACTGAACTGCGCCGTGCCGTTGGTCGACGCAAAGTCCAAATTGCTTAGCGCCGAACCGCCGGCAGTCGCGAACGCCACTGTCACGGGCTGCTGCGATGGACGAGAGAGCTGCAATGGGAACACGGCGTCGGTCCGCCCGCTGTTGCCTTCCACGACGGCCGTATCGGCGATGATCAGCGATGGCAACGACTGGTTCGAGCAGCAGAAGGGGCCGGATTGCGTGACCAGCGTCAGCCGCCAGCCGTTGGCGATGCTGCCGGAATCCCGCAGCGAATCGTCCCACACGTAGAGCCTCCAGGTGCCGTTCGGGTTTAACCCGTTGAACATCGAGAGCGCGGCGCCGTAAGGTTGCCCAGGCGCGGGCGAGGAGAAGGTTTCATCCACGCCGATGTTCGTGGGTTTCCAGGTGCCGGACGAAAGAGCCGATTCATCCGGCAAGAAGTTCGCCGCCGCATCGTCAAAGGTGAGGGTCAGATTCGCCGACGAGGAGGAACCGCCCACGTCGGACATGAGCACCACAGTCTGGCCGTTGGGCGCAACCAGCAGCACATCCACGTCGTCGGAAAACGTGTGGGAAAAGTTGCTCAGCGTCGCGGTGACTTTGGCGATACCGCCGACCAGGCCGGACACACTCACAGCGGCCGGATACGGCGTGGCGGCATTGCGCGAGGGGATGGTGATGGAAGCCGTGTTGGCGAAGGAATTGGTCACAGGGACAAACGCGCCGGTCACGAAACTGTTTGTCACTGCCGGAAGCGTCGACGAGCCGTTTTGGAGCTGGAGCGTTGCCGCCACGTTTCCGCCACAGGGGGCTGTGCATTGAAACGTGAACGGCCTGGACACCTCCGCCCCGCCGGCCGCCAGCACGCCGTAGCTTTGCGGGCCGCTCATCGGGACAACGCCGCCACCGGCCGTGAGGGTGGCGACGACATTACTCGTGTTCGCGGTCCCGAGGTTCCTCAACGCAATATTGACGGTGACTGTTTCGCCTGGATCGACGACGCCGTTGGACGGGGTGCAGTCCTCCACAAGGACGGTGGAACCGTCAATGGCGACCTGCGGCGCCGGCACATAGGTCGTAATGCTGAAATTGGAGTCCGAGATGTCGAAGAAGATATTTCCGGTGGCCTGGACCCTGATGCGGGCCTGGGACGTCGAAATATTCGGAAGGAGCACCGATTCCGAACCGTCGTTGGGCGTGCTGACTGCCAGCGGGACCGAAAAAGTTGCCCCTCCATTCGTGGAGAGGAAAATATTCACACTGGAGGCGTTGATCGGCGCGGCGGTTGTGCCTGCGACGTCCCACGTGACGGTGCGGACGGCGGACCAGGTCACCGCCGTATTCGGCGAAGTCACCCGGAACGGCCCGGCCGTGCCGACGACCGTGACGGCCATGTCGTCCGTCGTGACGCCGCCACCGCCCGCGCGATTGTCGCGGGCGGTGACGCGAAAATTCATCGTTCGCGAAGTCGTTGGAAGCTCCTCTCCGGCAGCCAGTGAGTTGTTCAGGAGATCGGACAGCCTCGGAAACGTGCGAATCGGGCTCACCGTTGGCGGAAAGGATCGGAGTATGGGGCTGCTGCCATTATCAGCGGCGCCCAGGCTCAGGGCGGGGCCCAAATCGTGCTCCTCCCAGCAGTACGTGATCGGGTGGCCATTGGGGTCGCTGCCGGAAGCGGTCAGCGCAAAGGGAGTGCGAGCGGGAATCGTGAAGCTGGACCCCGCTTCGACCGACGGCGCGTTGTTCCCAGTCGGCGTGGCGACAGCGCAGTCGCTGCCGAACCCCACGGTCGTGTAGAACTGGATTTCCTCGACGGTGATGAAGTGAAAGAACGGATCCGAGTGCGGCTGCAAATCATCCGTCAAGCAGATGCCCGCGTAGCCCATGATGGTCGAGCCGCTGCCCGGCTCGTAGGCGGTGGAGGCGGTGCGTTGCCCTCCGCAGTTGCCGTTGATGCCGTTGAAGGTGTGGTGCGCGCCAAACTCGTGGCCAATCTCGTGGGCAACAAAATCCACGTAATACGGATCCCCCGTCGGCATCGGCAGGCCGGTTTCGCTTCGCGCCTTCGCCCCATCGACGCAGGCGGCAGCCACCGAGGACAACCCGCCGCCGCCCGTGCTGAAGACGTGGCCCACGTCGTAGTTCGCGTTGCCGATCCGTTGGTCGGTGACGGATTGGTTTTGCGTCAGGAGCGCCGACGGATTGGCATTGGAAAAAGGATCCGTCGACGGGTTGGTGAAGACGAGCAGGTCGTTGTTCGCCACGAGCACGAGGCGGATGGCCAGTTCGGCTTCGTAAATGCCGCTGACGCGGTTGACGGCTGTGACGATGGCGGCAAGGCCTTGGGCAACGGTGCCGCCGTGGAATTGCGTATACTCGCCTGTCGCCGACACAGCGAGCCGGTAGGTGCGCAGGGAAGCGCCGGAGCGGATGGTGCCTGCTGCGGGCTGGAACAACACCGCGCCGTCGTCCGGCGTCAGGCAGGCGAACCCGGTCATGTCGCGGGTGAAATCGCGCTTGTGATAAGCCAGATGCAGGAGTGAGTCACCGCGCCGGGCAGGATCGATATACACCGCGCCGCTTGGGGAAAGGATTTGGGCGTGGAATCCAGCCGGCGTAAGATCGAGGCGGACCGTCGCCGCGGCATCATCAATGCCCTGGCCGCACCAGGTCTTAATCCCGGGATATTTGGCGGCAAGCTCCGGCGCCATGACCGGTGATTCGCAGATGCTGAATCGCGCCAGGGTTCCATCTGGCATCGGCAAGGCGACCTCGGCCGGCGATTGCGCGGCGGCCCGCGTGAATTCCTTGGGCGCGCGGCCGAGTTGGTCCCGCAACGCGGTGGTGTCGACCCGGTAGGCGCGGGATTTCTTCGGGCGGACCCAGCGGTCGGCTTCCCCAATCGCCTGCGCTTCGGCATCGGCGGGTTGCCAAGGGGAAACCGCGCCACGCGCGGACACGGCGGCCAGCACAAGCAGTAGCGCCAGCACTCGACCACCGACACGAAGTATCCTGACCAGGAAACTCGAGTTTTCAGTTGGCATTGGAGGGCCACACCATAACCTAAAAGAGGCCAATCCTCCAGCACGGAGACGGCTGCACGCAGAACTCCCGCTGCGGCAAAACCGCCTTGTGCGGCCGGGGGCGGCCCGATACTATTTATGCGTGGCTGCCACGACTTTTTCCCAATGACCCAAGCGCCGGAAGCCTATCTCGCCGCGCCTCGCCAAATCAGCGCGAGCGCATTGATCCAGCATCGGATTGACGCGTTGCGCGCGCGTCATGTCCTGGTCGCCTTACTGACGGGCCTGGCGATAGCCGTAGTGGTCAGCCTGGAACTGCTGGCACTGGCGATGTTCGCGGACTGGTGGCTGGATTTGCCGTGGGCGGCACGGCTCGTCTCGCTCGTCGTGCAGCTTGGAGTCCTCTCCTATATCCTGCTGCGCTTCATTGCCACGCCCGCTCTGCGCCAGCCGGACGACGACGAACTGGCCCTGATGGTCGAAAAGGCCAGGCCCGAATTTCGCAGCCGGTTAATTGCCTCGCTGCAACTCACCCGCCCGGCAGCCGTTCCGGCTGGGGCCTCCGTGTCGCTTGTGGGCGCGCTGGTCGAGGAAACCGAGGCGCTGGCGCGGCCGGGAGATTTCACCAAGATCGTGCCCACGGACCGACTGAAGAAATTCGGGACGCTGGCGGTGTTTATCCCGATCATTGCGGGAATGGGGTTCGCGGCAGGACACGAAACCTGCACGGTCCTGCTCCAGCGCGTTTTCCTCTCCAC
>Ga0184635_10000358_pt1 | contig 11268 bp, 12 predicted proteins | sample PLM3_30_b2_FD_133147 | JGI IMG/M metagenome (GOLD analysis project Ga0184635, IMG submission 133147) | Groundwater sediment microbial communities from an aquifer in East River, Colorado, USA - PLM3_30_b2 | ecosystem: Environmental > Terrestrial > Soil > Riparian zone | place: USA: East River...
CCTGTAATGCCATTGCTTCAAAATGTTCCCGGGGGAGATACGATCATCAATAATTTTGTAAGCAGTAGCTTAATGCCCGCGGCTGAAGCATTCAGGTCTGGTAATAGTGAAAAAGGAGTTTCGGTATTTTTGGGCGGTGTCAGCGGAGATACAACTTTATATTCTAAAATGCCCCGGGAAGTAAGAACTCAAATGATGGAGAATGTTCTTGAGTTGCGTGGAATAGCCCTTGCAAAAAATATTTTTCCGCCGGTTAGCTGCGATAATTTGAAGAAAATAAAGACGCCGGTACTCATAATGACCGGTCAAAATACACTTGTACTTTTTAAGACAATTAATGAAGAATTGAATAAATGTTTAATTAACCGGGAAAAAGTTATGCTGCCTAATGCAACTCATGGACTAGAGGTTGAAAACCCTGTTGACTTTAATAAAATAGTCCTTGCATTTATTGATAAGTATTGAGGACCCGAAACATTTTTATTTTATTGCTTTCAGAATAGCTATACCTTTATAATAGTTCTTTTTCTTCAACTAAAAACTTGCTATATGAATCTCATTCAACGCCTCGAATTCTGGGGTGATCGGCATCACCCCCGATGGATTGACATCGTACGAATAGCATTGGGCCTTTTTCTTTGTTATAAAGGCGTGGACTTTCTCAACCACATGAGTGATCTAACTGGTATGATGGCTTCCAATAAATATCCAAACTCCATTTGGTATATCCTCGCAGGGCACTACGCAGTTTGTGTTCACATCGCCGGAGGTATCTGTCTTGCTCTTGGTGTATTTACACGAATGGCATGCCTTATCCAGATCCCCGTACTGCTGGGGGCTGTATTTTTTTTAAGTACCAACGAAGAAATGCTAAGACCGTATTCTGAACTCTTACTCTCGATCCTGGTGCTGTTGTTACTGATCTATTTTTCGATTGCCGGCAATGGGCCATGGTCGATCAAAATAACTGAGGACAAGAGCAAGCCTGATTGACCGTCTCAAAGAGTTTGGCTAAAAAAACTTACTCGGAGAGCATCGCTTCAAGTTGTTTAATGATGGAGTTAAAATCTCTGTGAGCATTGTTATTTAAAACAATAAGTGTTTTCTTTTTATCAATATACCGGGTGATCTGCGTTTTATACCCGGGATTATCGCCGTTATGCTGAACAATTTTTCCAAAAATTGGATCTGATCTTAATGACCAACCGAAGCCATAATTAGAAAAACTTCCATCATTTAATTTCATTGGAGTAAAAGCATCTTGTAATGCTGATTGCTTAATTAATTTTTCTGTATACAATGCTTTATCCCATTTTAACAGATCGGCAGCAGTGGAACTGATGCGGCCAGGGCCTTTGCGATTGCCCAACCAAATAGTATAGTTGGAAGACGGAAATGAATCGGCACGAACATATTTATTTCTCTCTTCAACATAAATATGACCGATCGCAAAGTTCTTAGTCGCTTTCTTTTCTTCCAGTGTTCTGATATCCGTGCTTTTCATTTTTAATTTCTTAAAGATCCATTTGTTGCATAGCTCTATAAAATCTTTTCCACTTGCTTTTTCTGCAATACTTGCAAGCAACATGTAACCGGTATTACTGTATTCATATTTTTCCCCGGGTTCAAAATTTTTTGGGGGTGCATATTTATTTAAATATTCAATGCAATCAGGATTACCGGCCACTTTTGATTTATCCCAATATTTATCCATGATATCCTGGTAATCTGGCAAGCCACTGGTATGCGTAAGTAAATTCCGGATCGTTATTCCCTTATATGGTATCTGCAAATATTTACTTACAGAATCATTATAATTAAGCAGCCCTTTTTCTTTCAGCATCATGATGATCATGGCGGTGAATTGTTTTGAAACTGAAGCCAATTCAAAAATGTCAGTTGTCTGCAAAGGGGTTTGATTTTCAAATTCACGATAACCAAATGCTTTGTGATAAATTGGTTTTCCGTTTTCCGCAATCAATATAACACCGCTGAATCCGATAGCTATCGGATCTTTTTGTGCAGAAAATAAACTATCAAACTTATGTTGCTGGCCAAAAACAGGGGCAGAAAAAAATAAGAAGCAGTATAAAAATCGTCTCATGCTGTATTTACTTTGATGTCGATTTCATTTTTGAATATAATAAATGAAGCACCCGTCCTGCGTTAACTTCAAACCCGGTAATAACCCCTTTCTTATCCCGTATGAATTTTAAATTATTCATCCACCAGTTGTCACAGCTGAACTGGTCAGGAGCAATAAGTGTTAATTTTGCATCTGTAAATTTACGGTGTTGCAGAATTAGTGCACCATCTTTTACTATTACAGTATAGGCTGCCTCTGTTTCCCCGTTGTAATAGGTTCCGGCATACGGGATCATTTCTTCTTTCTTTAACTCAATTAACGGTTGCCGGAATAGTTCTGTAAAGCCGTTGGGGTTTTCTGCAATGATTTTAGTAACAGAATCTTTTAAAGGTGAAGTTTCAAACTGTATGATTGTTCCACTGGGCAATTGATATTTGTTATTTTCATTTACTGAAAGTTTCCATTCAGTACCACCGGTGGTTTGTCCAGCAGGACGGTTCACTAATTTACTGTTATCCCAGTAAAGATTAAAGATTGCTCCGCGATCAGATACATACCTGCCGGCAAATTTTTTTAGAAAACTACTATCGGTAAGTGCGGGCAGGCTATTTGATTTTATTTCTTTTTTTGGTAGCAACAGATCGGCAATTTGCATTGCCATACCATTTGGATTTCCGTTGGAAAAATTGCTAAAAACTATAACCCCCAGTTGTTGTTCAGGAAAACGGCAGGCATAGGTCCGGTATCCTGCATCAGAACCGCCATGCCCAATTCTTTTCCATCCCTGGTAATCGTCAATGCTGAGAGCAAAAGCATAAGTCAGTTTTTTCCCGTTATTCAGTATTCCTAAAGAGTACATTTTTTCTATAAGTTCTTTACCCCCGACCTTGCCATGCTCATAATTCATTACCCATTTTGCTTCATCTTCCACTGTAGTGAAAAGACTGGTGGCGCCAACGATTGAATAACTCAAAACACTATGCTGATATTCTCTTGCCCCTTTCGGAGAATAAGAATAGGTCCGGTTAGGAACCAGTTCACGGTAATTATCATGAAAATGTGTGTTATTCATTTCAAGTGGACGAAAAATATATTTATCTGTGTATTCACGAAGTGATAAGCCACTCGCCTTTTTAACTATTTCTGCCATAAGCGTATAACCTGTATTACAATAAAGATGCTCTTCACCCGGATCAAAATTCAATCGCTGTTGCTTCGATATAAGTTTAATAACATGTTCCTGGGTTATCACATCATCCAGTTGCCAACCGGCATTGCCGAGTAATTGCCATTGATCCCTGAGTCCACTTGTATGATGGATAAGATTACGAATCGTTATCTTCTTGCCAAAGTCGGGAACATAATCGAGATATTTCCTGATGTCATCATCAATTGATAATTTTCCCTGTTTCTCCAGCAATAACATGCAAAAAGCAACAAATTGTTTTGACTCTGATGCAATATGAAATACGGAAGAAGAAGTAATGGGCACATTATACTCCAAGTTGGCCATGCCATAACCTTTCTTAAAAACTATTTGTTGGTTTTTGATTATAGCGACAGCACAACCGGGTGTGGTGGTAGTATACCGGTTAAAAACGCTGTCAACTTTCCGGATTACTGAATCTGGTAAGGTTTGTCCCATCAGTTGAAATGGGAAAAACAGGAAAAGAATGTATTTTTTCATAATAAATAATAATCAGGATCATTCTATACTTCAAAATGATGAGTTGGTAACTTATGAATTTACAATTATTTTATTCCATGTGATATTCCTTTTTCAATGTTTGAATTAAATTACTTGCCTGCGACCTGGTTTGCCTCAATAAAAAAACATAATTGATAAGCACCTTAGAAACTCCCAGAAATAATGTGTCCATTTTTTTCTTGCGGTATGAGTGTGTGCATGTACTTCCATAATCAATTATAAAAATGGTATTCTTGTTTTATCAATAAGATCAGCTCCTTTGCCATTTTCAATTGTGTCTTCAGATTTTCTACATGTGCTTGTCTTGATATGGCGCCCCCCATTGCAATAAGATTGGCAAACTCATGCCATTTCTTTGGATCTTCATCGATCACTTTCAGCTCAACTAGTGAATCCTGATCAACAGAATGATCCCTATGGTATACTTCGGGTATTACCCATAGTTTGAATACAAGTTCCCGTCCGGCATTCCTGTATACCATATACCGGTTAAGAGAAATATTTGTCACGTCGATCTGTTTCCAATAATTAAGTATAAAATCACTTACCTTCTTTTTCCTGATAAGCCGCATGGCGCCTGAATTTTTGAGTTGCGAGGAAGTGCGGTCCGTATTTATTAAGAACTGGTTTTGTCCGGCTCTTCCTACGAGTGGGGCAAATCTGAATGGAACTTGCTTTGAAATTTTATAAGCAGCAAGAAAAAATAATACCGAATCTGAATAGGCAGCGACAGTATCTGCTTTCTCAATAGCTCTATGTAACTCCAGGGTATCCGTTTCAAGATCTTCGGCCAATGATCGCATGAACTCTTTTTCCCGGTTGTGTTCAATTGTATGCTCCAGCTGATACTCTGCTAAAAAGCCGCAGAATACGGCGAGGAACAACATGAGAAATTCCCAGAAATAATGGGTCCATTTTTTTCTTGGCGTATGTGAATGAGCATGTACTTCCATAGAATTATTTTAATCCATATTTGTTTTTAAAATAGAGAATACTTGTTTCTGCTTTTGACTTCAATGCAAGCAGGTCAAACAAGTTGTCATTGCAATATCTACTATATGCTTCCAGTTGATTGAAATATCGGTTAAGCAGGTCCCGGTGATCAGGTATCAGCCAAATTGTCCCGGTAGCACCAAGCTTTGACCGCTGGTAATCGATAAGGGAGTATAATGTGCTCCGGATAGCTGTTTGCGTTTCCTGGAAGGAGGAGGTCTCGGCACGTATATACTGCTTCAGCATATTATCATATAATAATATACTGTCTGCATCGACTGCATTCAGAAGCCTTAAACCGCCGGAATTTTTCAATTGCTGCATGGTCCTGTCGGTGTTTACCATGTCGGGGAAATTGGTGGAGTTCTCAAATAAAGCAGTAAAACATTCTGTTGATTTGAAATTATGAGCGATGCTATCAAAGCATTCGTCCCGGGACCCAAGTATTTTAATTTTGTTTTTATAATAACGAATAAACCATTCGAAAGTGGCGGTATCTGTTTTCAGGTCTTCGTAATAAGACCGGAGGAACTGCATGCCCCTTTGTTTTTCCACTTTATGTTCCCTGATGTTCTCCGCCAGGAAACCGCAGAACACTGCAAGGAACAACATTAAAAATTCCCAGAAATAATGTGTCCATTTTTTCCGTGAGGTGTGAGCGTGATGGTGTACTTCCATAAATTTTATTTCAGGTGATACTCTTCTTTGATTATCTGCACCAGGTTGTTTGCTGATTGGAGCGCCTCTCCAAGCTCGGTCAAATATATTCTTGTGCGAAGTGCTTTAGTAGCGATCCGGTTAATGTATTCAGCGATCAATCTTTGATCATCATAAATAAATTTAGCCCCGGGTTTTATCCCGCGAACCGGGTCCAATGGGTCTTCACTTAGAATAAAGTAAGTGGTATAAAAAATACGTGAGCTCAGATCGGCAATATTCTCTCCTGCTAATTCAAGACGATCCCTTACACGGTATAATGTTTCGATATGATCCCAATATTCACGAATGACCCTGGCCACTTCTTCCTTTCTTATCAATCGCATACCCCCGGCATTTTTTAATTGAGAAGAGGTCCCGTCCTCAAAATGGATATTAAGAAAGCGGGTTGTTTTACCTTGAAAAAAATAAAGTTTATTTATATCATCGCCTTTTACAGGAAGGTGATCACCTAATTCGATCAGTGAATCAAGGAAAGCTATTTGGGTCAATGCCCTGTTACGAACCCTGTTTATCGTTGCTGTATCTGTTTGCAGGTCTTCCAGCAAGCTGCGCATATATTGCTTCTCCCGCTGATGCTCGATATAATGTTCACGCTGATTTTCTGCCAGGAACCCACAGAACACAGCAAGGAATAACATTAAAAACTCCCAGAGATAATGCGTCCATTTTTTCCCTTCGGTATGTGAGTGGTGATGCACTTCCATAGTTTTAAATTATGAAATATTTCCTTCGAGTTTTTCAATTGTTCTTTTAGCAGCAGCAAGCCGGATCCTCTTATTCTTTTCAACAAATTTATGAGTTACCCATTTTTCCAGCTTATGATGAAGCGGTACCAATAATGCTGCAATGCAAACAAGTATCAGGAGCATAAGAACAGGTGAGTGATGAGTGATCCTTTCCAGCGCCGGGTGTATCAATAAATTGATGAATTCAAAAACAACAAGCAGGCCAATGATACCAATAAATCTAATTACCCCTTCATTCACAATAATACTGTGGGATAGTAACAAAAAAATAAGAAGGATAGTGATAATGCCAATGCTTATGAACAAATACTGGATCTGTCGTTTTCTTTCTTCTTCCGCCTTTATGCTTTTAAGTTCTTCATCCCGCATGCGAAGTTGTTCTACAAAAGCCATTGATTGAATGCGGTTAATTTTTTCCTGGCTAAAAACCGAATCCCGCAGCACCAGCTCAAGTCTTGAATAATAATAAGCACTGTCTGGTTTATCCAATTCATGATATATGGATTGCAATTGACCTGCAACAGCAAGACCAAATTCATTATTATTTACTTCCTTGCTTAATATTATACATCGCAATGCAATTGCTTTTGCAGGCAAAATTTTATTTTGTCTTAGCAAGAATTCAATGTACATTTTTTTAGGAGAGTTCCATGGTAAAAACCGGAAGTTTGAATCCTCAATGGCAACTGCCTTTTTATAAAATACTTCGGCCAATGCAGTATCTCCCATCTTTTCATACACTCCACCCAAAAAAACATTTGAGGTTGCATCAAAAAAATTACTTTTTAAACGAAGGTTTATTTCCTGTATCTCTTGTGTATAATGCAGGGCCGAATCCAGTTGTCCCGTAGACAAATAATACTTCGCCAATAAGCTTTTTACCTGGATATTCATAAAAGGATAAACTGGAGAATTGGGATCTGGCAGATTCAACCTTGCTAAATTGATGTACTTTAATTGTTCTGAGGCATTGTTCATATAACCATGAATGATGCTTATATCTATATACAGAGAACTCAATCTTCGCTTGTCCTTTACCTTTTCCGCCAGCGGAACACCTTTTAGGAAATACTCAAGTGCTTTATTAAAATCACTTGTCCATGAAAAATAATTCCCGATCCAGTTATAGCTAATGGCAAGCAAAGAATCATTTTTCAGGTCTTGTGCAAGACTTAATAATTGAAAACAAAAAGCAGAATCAACTTTAATGCTACCACTTGAAAACAGTCCTTCTCCAAGTTTGTTAAGTAAATCAAATTTTTCAAGAGGTTTGGCAGTATTTGCAAGGCGATTTTTTAGACTATCGGCATATTTGTTTTGTGTCATACCATCATGTGCGGTAAAACAAATGATTGAAACAATAAAAAAAAATTTCCTGGACATAAATTTTATTTCAGATGATATTCTCTTTTTATCAGGTCAATTAATTCAAATGCCATTTTTTTAAGTTGTTCTAAAAGTTGCAGGAGGCGTAGTGAGCCGGCAGCCCAGTAATTAAGCTTATTTGCCAATTCATTTAATGAAATTGATGAGCTATCTTTTAACTGGGGGTTATCAGTCGGTCTTTCAAAAAACAAACTTAATAAGGTCATGGTGCTGTCTTTTAATTGAAGCTTGTCTAATAGTCTTTCATTTGTAAGTCCTTTTGTCATTTTGTTGAAAACAGCCGCATCAAATATTCTTGCGGCTAAGCCACGGTATTCATTCAAATGCACCTCCTCCAGTTCCTGCTGAAGCATGATGTTCCTGTACAAAACGTCATAAGCAATTATTTTATCTGAAATAAGTTGATCACTTATTAACCGAAGCCCCCCTGAATTTTTTAATTGCTGCATGGTTCCGTCAGCAGAAAAGAAAAAGGCTCTGCGGGAAATATTGCGCCCCCAATAATAAAAGTCACCTCCATTCTCCAAATATTTTTTTTCGATGATAAAACTGCTTAACGAATCATACATTCCGAGCCTGCCAGAACGTTGTGCATTCAGTATTGAAATTGCACTGGTATCTGCTTTCAGGTCCTCGATCATAGACACCATAAATTGTTTCTCTTTATTCTTTTCTATTTTATGCTCCAATTGATACTCTGCTAAAAACCCACAGAACACAGCAAGGAATAACATGAGAAACTCCCAGAAATAATGTGTCCATTTTTTTCGTGAAGTATGTGTATGTGCATGCACTTCCATATTGGTGGCTTTAAAAATTTTCAACCGGAAGCTTTCTTAAAGGATAGATAATAGATGGTGGATAACCCCGGTATCTGTTAATAGGAAAAGATAATTATTTTTTCTGATGATAGGAATGATTAAAAAGCTATTCCTGGTTGTACATAAACGCAACGCATTTCTTAGGTTACAGCGGGTTGATGTATGTGCACGATGCGGACTCCCATAATTTTTTATTCAAGATGATATTTTTCATTTATGGTAGCGAGCAAGTTCATCGCTTGTTGCAATAGTTTTTTTGAATCCCGGCGCATGCCTTTGACGATAAGTTTTATCGTATAAACAGTAAAGTTTAGATCCGCGAGGTCCTGTTTGTTGAATGCAAGAAGTGAAGGATTGCCAGCGGGTCGGTGTGAGATATTATTTTCATCCAGCATTCTATCAAAAATGAGCGAATTAAAAATCCTTTTGGCAAATGTGCGGTATTCGTGGGATATCAGCGTTTCTTGTTCCCCGAGTTCGTCGAGATTGCGTACACTTACATCATAATGAGCAATGCTGTCTGCTACGGCGCGGTTTCGGATCAACCGTAACCCTCCCGAATTTTTTAATTGCAGCAGGGTGCCATCGTTTGCAGTAAACTTGATATCCACTAATCGTGCGGTATGGATCGCATAAAAATAAATATCACTCCCGTAGGTTGCATAATTGGGTAAGTTGATCAATTGAATTAATGAATCAAGACGTTGAATTTTCTCGTCTCTTTTCTGAATGACAGAATTCAATTGAGTAATGTCTGCCTTGACGTCGTCCACCAGTGAACTTATAAATTGTTTTTCCCTGTCTTTTTCAATTTTATGTTCTAAAAGGTATTCTGCGAGGAAGCCGCAAAACACGGCAAGGAACAACATGAGAAACTCCCAGAAGTAATGGGTCCATTTTTTTCTTGAAGTATGTGCATGATGATGAACTTCCATAAGTTCTATTTAATGTGATACTCTTTTTTAATTAACGCCAATAAGTGCTCAGCCATTTTTCTCATGCTTTCCTGCAATCGCATATTGCTCATCACAACAAAGCGGTAAGTCGCCAGGCTATTCAGGTATTCGCCTGCATCCTGTGACTTAAATGCTATTGTTTTGGAAGCATCCGTCCTCAAAGTATTATTATAATAATAGTTCGTATCTGCATAAATGTTGGAAAGCATGACGCCATCTACCATCTTATAAGATAACCGAACGGCATATCGCATTTCTTCTGTCTCATAAAGATCACGCAATACCATTCTTTTTATTTGCTGGTCATAAAGCTGGATGGAATCAACAACCTGTCTCTTTCGAATAAGCCGGAGCCCACCGGCATTTTTTAACTGATCAAGCGTACCGCTGTTTTGATAAAAAGATACATGTCCTTTCAGGTGTTCCAGTAACTGTATGCCACGCAAGGAAATGGTCGCTGAATTATTTTTAGCAAGATAATTGTTTAATGAATCGATTGTAGTTAGACGGGCAATACGAAAACTCTTTATGTTTAATAATTGCACAGTGTCTGCTTCAATATCCCTAGAAAGCGATTCAATAAATTGTTTTTCCCTGTTATGTTCAATTGTATGTTCCAGATAATACTCTGCCAGGAAACCGCAGAACACTGCCATGAATAACATAATAAACTCCCAAAAATAATGAGTCCATTTTTTTCTTGCAGTATGAGCATGGTGGTGTACTTCCATAATGATTTTTATTCCAGGTTATATTCTTCGTAAATAAACTTTCTGATCTTAATTGCTTTTGCTTTTAATTCAATTAATCGCAATCTTGTTCCCTGGTTAATTCCTTTGATGTTAGTGATGATCAACATCAGGGTATTGAGCGATTCATCATCAGCGGGTTTAAGTTTTAAAATTTCTGTTGGCCTGATCACCCGGTTCTGATCATCGATCACTTTGCTGAAATCCTTAGCATATAGGATTTGATTAAATTGTGGCCGTAAGCTCCTTTTCATCTCAGTTTGTTCTTCAAAGATCCATTTAATAAAATCCACATCTTTATAATAATTGATCATGCTATCAGAGACAGTTTTGTTTGAAACCAATCGCATTCCTCCGGCATTACGCAATTGAATAATTGTCCTGTCATTCACCGTGAAAGGAGCACCGCGGTGAATGAAACGAAAAAAATAGTAGATATCTCCTGCAAATCTTTCTCTTTGAGGATGTCCCAATAATAAAACAAGAGAATCTGCTACATTTATTGTTGTCTCGCAAACTTTTATACGCCTGTTAAACTCAGAAGTGTCAGCTGCAAGATCTTCTGCATATGATTTTATGTATTGCTTTTCCCTGTCCTTTTCTATTTTATGTTCCAATTGATACTCGGCAAGGAAACCGCAGAACACAGCAAGGAACAACATCAGAAACTCCCAGAAATAATGCGTCCACTTTTTTCTTGAAGTATGTGCATGATGATGTACTTCCATACTTTAATCCTTTTTAAAATAACTGTAAAAAAATGCTGCTGCAAATCCTACAATTATATAAATGATCATCCGGATCATCCGGCCTTTATTTTCAGGACTCATATAAAACTGATTTATTTGTAATATAGTGAAAGAAATAAATTTTTATCGATTAAAACCCGGGCCCTTTAAAGTTGTACCGCTTTTTACCCCGGTATGTTTTCCGTCCGCAATTACCAATTGCCCGTTTACCAATACAAAATGAAATCCTACAGAGTATTGATGCGGTTGTTCAAAGGTTGCTTTATCTGTCACTTCATTAGGATCAAAGATCACAATATCGGCAGCCATTCCTTCTTTTATTAAGCCACGGTCTTTCAATTGAAATTTTTGTGC
>Ga0184635_10000359_pt1 | contig 11256 bp, 5 predicted proteins | sample PLM3_30_b2_FD_133147 | JGI IMG/M metagenome (GOLD analysis project Ga0184635, IMG submission 133147) | Groundwater sediment microbial communities from an aquifer in East River, Colorado, USA - PLM3_30_b2 | ecosystem: Environmental > Terrestrial > Soil > Riparian zone | place: USA: East River...
ACCCGGACTACCCTGATATCTTTGCATTAAAGAAAGAATATGATCGCCGACTGGTGGAGTTCCTTTTTTAAATCGTCTCACTTTTACCACAATATTTTCGATGGTAGCATCATTCGGAATGGTGAATCCGAAACCCTGTAAAGCCAGGCTTGACACTGAAGCAGACCGAAAAGAAGATCCGGAATCTTTTATAGCCGTTAATTTAGCTGAACAAGTATAAATATTATCATCAGCTGCCACATCCTGCGGACGGGCCCTTGGGTAATTTTGGTTTCCGAAAACTTGTTGGAACTGATTAAGGTTATTAAGATAAGTTGCCGTCCTTGTTTCAGATGTGGTTTGTGCAAAGCCAAAAAGGTTCGCCGGCAGAATTACTAATAAGAGTAAATATTTTTTCATAAACAGTTTTTTTTAGACGTGATACAAAACTTTAAAGGCATAGCAGTTCCTTGACCTCGATGAGGTTAGTTTTGATATGTTTTAGTGATATGATTACTATTTAAATTTCCAATTATTAAAGAAAGACTACAAGCAGGAGTTAACGAATGATGTGTTTGGATTAAGGAATGGATAACATTTCCCTTAAATCAATACTTTTATTTTGGTTAAATCTGGATGTTTTGACTAATTTTCCACTGGCTATATTCGCATTTGTCAGGTAGTTCGTCGTACTAAATTGAGTTTGCACCGAATCACAATTTGTAAAACTTATTCTTTGATAAATGCTGGCTTTAATTATACAGCATTAATTCATAGGAGAAATTTCCTTATCCTTTTCAGATAGCTTCTCAGCTTTCAATTTATGTCCAGGACTTGTTTCCCAAAGGATTTCCGTAAGACCAATTCAACTGTTTATGTCATACTTTAAGAAATTATGGCTTCTTATATTAGTATCTCTTTTTATTTTATCATTTTCCTCATTTGCTCAGCAAAGAATTTCAGGTATTGTAGTAAGCAAATCCAATAAATTACCAGTTCCGGGAGCAACTGTACAGGTAAAGGGCACCGACCGTACTGTACAAACTACGGAAGAGGGAAGATTTTCCATTGACGCATCAGTGGGTGAAATACTTGTAATTACCAGTGTTGGATTTGAAAATTATGAAGTAAAAGTTGTTTCTGCCAATAGCCAGATCAATGTAGAAATGATAACAATGGATTCCACTTTAGGTGAAGTTGTTGTTGTTGGTTATGGAACTGAAAAGAAAGTAAATCTAACCGGGGCTGTTTCTGTATTAAAAGGGGATGCGCTTGTGAATCGTCCTACGGCTACAATTTCCCAGGCTATGCAGGGAAAGATCCCCGGTATAAGTTTCAGCACAGGCCAATATGGTTTTGAACCTGGCGCTTCATTGATACCGCAGATTCGTGGCCAGGGAACACCGTTGATCATTGTAGATGGAATTCCGACCATATCATTAAATGGTATCAATCCAAATGATGTAGAATCTATGTCAATATTGAAAGATGCTGCCTCAGCAGCTATATATGGAGCAAGAGCACCTTACGGAGTTATATTGATCACAACAAAATCCGGAGCCGCTAACGGCAAATTATCCATTGAGTATTCCGGAAATTATTCAGCTATCAAGCCAATAAGAATGCCACATCATCTTGATTCATATACTACGGCTTTGGCTTTTAATGAGGCTGCAGCTAATTCAGGTATCATTGCCCCATATACCAACGCAACGATTGATCGTATATTGGCATACCAGGCATATCCCTATCCCGGTTTACCTGAAACAGTACCCTCGTCTTCGAACCCGCTTTTATGGGCTAATGGCAGTGAGAGCAATGCAAATTATGACTGGTTTGATGTTTATTATGGAAATGGACATCGTTACCAGCAGAATCTTTCTGTAAGTGGGGGAAATAAAGGCGTTACATTTTTCTTATCAGGCGGGCTTGTTGATGATGACGGTGTGCTGCAAATAGGAAAAGATAATTACCGGAGGTATAATGCCAATGGAAAATTTGATGCTTCATTGACAAAATGGATGAAGCTAACTTTCAATACTCGTTATTATAATACTACCCGCAACACACCCACATTAGATAACCAGTCTAATTATGAAGGGTTGTTCGCCCAGGTTGCCCGCACACTTCCTTCTCAGTACTTAACCTCACCCAATGGTGTTACTTCTATACAGTCAAAGGTTGCTGGTATAAGGGATGCGGGAAATGATAATATAATTACTAATGATATTGTTCAAAGGTTTGCAACCGAGATCACTCCATTGAAGGGTTGGACGGTCAATGCCGATTTTACAATTCAGTTTACACATAACGAGCTTACTTCTAATAATATTACAATTTACGAAGACAATGTAGCTGGTGACCTCCTGCCCCTGGGGAGCACTACACCTTCTTTTGTAGCAAAATCGCAGGATCTGAATACGTACAGAACATTGAATGTTTATTCCACTTATAAATTTGACCAAGGCGCCAAACACCATTTTTCTATCATGGCTGGTTACCAGCAGGAAAACGCTAAATTTTCTCAACTATCAGCAAGCAGGAATCTTTTAATTTCACAGTCTGTTCCTTCTATTGCCACTGCAGTAGGAACGACAAATGCGAATGATGATATTAACCTTTATGCAACTGAAGGTATTTTTTCCAGGTTCAATTATAATCATGATAACAGGTATCTGCTGGAATTAAATGGACGTTATGATGGCACGTATAAATTTGCAGAAGGCAAGCGCTGGGGTTTTTTCCCATCCATTTCTGCAGGTTGGAATGCATCCAATGAAAACTTCTGGCGTGATCTAAAACCAACAATAAATGTTTTTAAGATCAGGGGTTCGTGGGGATCATTGGGTAACCAGCTAAACGCAGCCCCCTACCAGGATCTGGCATTGTTAGGCATCTCTTCCAATTTGCAATGGACCATTGACGGACTAAGACCAAGGTTTGCCACAGCCGCGAACCTCGTAAATCCTGGTGTGACATGGGAAACATCAAATACAATAAACCTTGGGTTTGACCTGGCATTCTTAAAGAACAGGTTAAACATCACAGCAGACATTTATCAACGCAGAAGTTTCGATCAGTTGGGACCAGCACAAGCAGTGCCTGCAGTTATTGGTGTTCCCAGTTTGCCGCAATCAAACAATATGGAAACCAAAACAAAAGGCTGGGAGTTTTTGCTTAGCTGGAATGATCATATCGGAAAAGATTTTAAATATTCTGTGACAACGATTTTATTCGATCATAAAACCACCATTACAAAGTATAATAATCCTACAGGAATATTAACCACTTCTTATTCGGGTCAGCAACAAGGAGAGATCTGGGGATTTGTAAGCGAGGGGTTGATTGCCACTCTTGCTGAAGCCGCTTTTATCAATACAGGATCTATTCAGCGACAAATATCAGGACAGCCATGGAAAACAGGTGACATCAGGTATAGGGATCTTAATAAAGACGGACTCATTACAATTGGAGCCAATACAGTTAGTGATCCCGGCGACAGAAAAGTGATTGGTAACACAACACCAAGATATCAATACAGTTTAACGCTGCAGGCAGAATGGAAAGGTTTCGATTTCTCCATGTTCTGGCAGGGTGTTGCTAAAAGAGAATTGATGTTAAGTGATAACATGTTCTGGGGATTCGCTACCGGAGCTCAGAGTTCTATTTTCCCCGGTCACCTCGATTATTACAGGGATGTTGATGGAGATAAATACAAAGGCCTTGGCAAAAACATCGAATCTTATTTTCCAAGGCCATACCTGGATCTCAGCATGAATGCAAAAAACCAGGTTCCACAAACCAGGTATTTGTTAAACGCTGCCTATGCAAGACTTAAGAATATGCAATTGGGATATCATATGCCTCGTTCGGTCTTAAGAAAAATCAAACTCCAAAATATATATATATACGTGTCGGGTGAAAATCTTGCTACCATCACTGGTATGCCAGAACATTTTGATCCGGAAACTGCCAATGTAGGAGTGGCGGGAAATGGCAAATCTTATTTTTCACAGTCTGCTATAACATTTGGTATTAACCTGGGATTTTAAATCAATTAAACCAAACTCTATATGAAAAAATATATATTCATAGTAATTGCAATAAGTTTGGTTGCCTGCAAAAAAAATCTTGATCAGCCCCCACAGGATCAAATATCCGATACACAGTATTGGAAAACTGCACAGGCTCTTGAAACTTATATGTTGCAGTTTTATAATGTGTTTCCAACTTTCAGAAACCAGGGGAGTATTTTCAGAAACCAGGGGAATATTGTTACTGATTTTTTTATTGGAAACATTGGTAACGATGCAGTTTATGGTTCAGATCACCAGGTAATGGCAGCACCGGCACCACAATTGAATGGCAGCAAGACAATAACCACATCGGGCGGTAACTGGAACTGGATAAATATCCGTTCAGTAAATATTTTTTTTGAAAACTATCAAAAAGTAAATGAGATCCCGGCCAACATCAATCATTTTGTGGGAGAAGCGCATTTTTTCAAGGCCTGGTTATACTTTGAAAAAGTGAGATTATTTGGTGATGTACCCTGGTACACAAAGTCCATGCAGATGGATGATCCGGCATTGTATAATGCAAGAACTAAAAGAACAGAAGTAGTTGATTCGATCTTATGGCATTTAGACAGGGCAATTGAAAAATTAAATTTCCGGAAAGACGCTGTTGGTACTAATAACCGCTTAAGTAAGGAAGTAGCATTAATTTTTAAATCAAGAGTAGCCTTATTTGAAGGAAGCTGGCAAAAGTATCATGCGGGAACTCCGTTCGGAACAGCAGGTGCAGATCCAAATAAATATTTCCAGGCGGTAGTTGATGCTGTAACAGAACTGCAAATTCCGAATAGATACACAGTAGGAATTACAAATACCGGGAAACCGGCTTCTGATTATAATTCACTGTTTAATTCTACAGACTTAAACGCCAATACTGAAGTTGCCTTATGGTGCAAGTTTGATAAAAATCAAAGTACTTTCTCTCATAATTTTCAGATATTTATTACAAATAGAACTAACCAGGTTAGCGTCACCTATCAGCTCGTACAAAACTATTTGGCAAAAACGGGTTTGGCTTATGATTACAGTTCCGTTGCGTCAACTGTTAAAGGTTCTGCATTCTTAACAAAGATCGGAACGGACTGCGATCCAAGACTAAGCCAGGTGATCTGGACACCGGGACAAATCATGTGGGATAATGCAGGTGGTTATGAGCAATTTACAAAACCCTTTTTAGATAAAACAGGTGCTTCCAATAACAACACAGGTTTTCAACTTAATAAAGGCGTAGATCCAAAAGATCCAACCGCTGGTGGTGTACTGGGCTTTAGTAGTACTTGTGAAACCGGAACAGTGCTCTTTCGCTATGCAGAAGCTTTGCTGAATTATGCAGAAGCAAAATTGGAATTGGGCCAGGCGCCTGATTATGGTAAAAGTTTAAACTTATTGCGCAGTAGAGCAGGCATGCCCAACTTTAGTGTAATAGCTGATGCAAACAGGCTTAATTATGCAGACTGGGGTTATGCAGTAACGGATGAACTTAATGAAGTGCGGAGAGAAAGAGCTGTTGAGATGGCTTGTGAAGGATACCGTTTCGATGACTGGCGCAGATGGAGAGCACATAATTTATTTTTGAATAAACGGCCTTTGGGTTTCCCCTACCTTGCTTCGGAGTATGCTCCAGGTTTAGTAATTCCAACAAATGCTGCTGGTTTTGTTGATCCTTTTAAAGTGATCATACCAGGAGGATATAAATTCATTGTGGGCAGAGATTACCTGGAGAGTATTCCAATAAATGAAAGAACATTGAATCCAAACCTTACACAGAATCCTGGTTGGTGAGAAAGTAAACAGTTATTAATTATTAGTAATGGGCTTATAAAAATGGTTTATCTATCTTTTCACATAAGAAATTTCTTTACCCAATTCTAAACATCTTTTTTAGCGCCGGAATAAATATTAAGGAAATCCTCTTTGCGTTGTTTTGATACAGCTAGTGCGTCGCCATTAGACATGATCAATTGTCCACCTTCTCCGCGAACATATTTTTGAATTTCCCGGAGATTGACGAGGTAAGATTTATGTATACGGAAAAAGTCATAACCACTGAGCATAGTTTCATATTCTTTTAAATGCCGGGAGGTTACAATTCTGTCCGCTTGCTTCAAAATGAATTTTGTATAAGGTCCGCTGCTTTCACAATAAATAATATCACTGACATTTACAAACAATAAACCATCAAGGGTGGACAGGGCGATCTTGTGATTATTTTGGGAACCACTTCTTAAGTTATTTACCAGCACTTCAAGGTTCTTATTCAGGTATTCACGATTCAGTCTTTTTTCAGCCTTTGCAACGGCGATCCTGAGTTCATTTAAGTCGATGGGCTTGAGCAGATAATCGATCGCACAAAATTTAATTGCTTTCAGCGCATAGTGATCAAAGGCTGTGGTGAAGACCAATTCAAAATTTATTTCAGGAAGTCTTTCCAACATCTCAAATGAAGTTTCCGATTGTAATTCAATATCAAGAAAAACTAATTCGGGTCTTTGTTCAGCAATTGCTGTTAAACCTGTTTTAACTGAATCGGCATTGCCTACAACATTTAATTGCCGGCAATGGTCACGGAGCATTTCCATTAACATCTTGCGACTATGCTCTTCATCTTCTATTACTATGGTGCGAATCATAAGTGCTTATTTTTTAATGATCAGATCCTCCTATTCTTCTTCTTTAACCGGTATAGAAATGGTGACCCTTGTGCCTGCAGGCTGCGGTATTTCTTCAGAAGCCTGTTTTATTTCAAACAGGTCTTCAGTTATCACTTCCATCTTATAATCAAGCAATGCAAATAATCCTGAAATACGTTCCTCAGTTACTTTTATTCCAAGTGATCTATGTCTTGAAACTTTTCCCTGCTCGATCTCCTGCGATCTTGCCCTGCCAATGCCATTATCTTCGATCTTGCAGATAAGCAGTCCGTTATTTCTTTCAAGCGAGAGCCACAGATCGCCTTTATTATTTTTATTGATCAGGCCATGCAGAATTGCATTCTCTATATAAGGCTGAATAAGCAAGGGAGGTATCTCCGTATTTTGCAAGTCGATCTTTTCATCAATTGCAATATGATAATCAAATTTGCTACTGAACCGGAGTTGCTCGAGCTGGATATAAAGTTCCAGTAATTCCAACTCATTGTTTATACTAACAGTATTTTCACGGGAGTTTTCAAGGATCTTCCTGATCAGTTTTGAAAATTTTGAAAGGTAATTGAGTGCCTCCTCTTTATCACGGGTCGTAATAAAATGCTGAATAGAGTTCAATGAATTGAAAATGAAATGTGGATTCATCTGGCCACGCAAAGCGGTCATTCTTATTTCTGCGATCTGCTTATTGATCGCTGTTTGGCGTGCCTCCTCTTTCCTGATCCTGTTTTCCCGAAGCCTGAAGAAAAGAAATACGGAACCAACAAGTATTAGTGCTACAATTGTTTTAAACCACCAGGTAGCCCAGAACGGAGGGATAATAATAAGTTCCATTTCAAATCCTGCTTTATTCCATTGATCATCATTATTCGATGCTGTTACTTTTAGTGTATAATTACCGGGGGGTACGTTTGTATAACTGAATACACGATTCGTTCCATTACTCACCACTTTTTTATCAAAATTGATGAGTTGATATTCATATTTATTTTTTTCAGGATGATCATAATTAAGCGCCGCAAATTCAAAGGAGAAAAAATTCTGCTTATACGAAAGTTTAAGTGTTCTCAGATCTGTGAAAGAACTATCCACCTTCAATTCCTCGTCGAAGATCATTATCCGCTTGAGGATAACTGGAGGAATAAAATTATTTTTCCTGAGTGAATCCGGGTGAAAGATGTTGAATCCGTCTCTACCGCCATAACACAAATAACCATCATATGCTTTTAAGGCTGTTCCTTTGCTGAACTCCCATCCCTGCAATCCGTCGGCAGGATCATAATTAGTAATTCTTGTCCTGGATTCATTGAGCATGCTGATGCCTTTGTTAGTACTCATCCAAATACGGTCTTTATCGTCTACAACCAATTGCGTCACGACAACATTAGGCAATCCATTTTTTTCTGAAAAAGTGGTAAACTTCCTGGTGGTTTCATTAAAGCGGCATAGCCCTGCTGTAGTACCTATCCAGATCACTCCCTTATGATCCTGGGCGATTGATTGTATATTATTTGATGCAATACTAGTTGTGTCATCCAAAATATTGGAAAACCGTTCCCGTACCTCAGTCGATCGATCGTATTTGATCAGTCCAATAGCCGAAGCGGCTCCTCCAGCCCCGGTCCCGATCCAGAGTATTCCGCTATCATCCTCGAAGATGACACTAACGGCCTCATTAGACAAATGACGCACAGAATCATTTTCAAAATCAAATTTGGATAATCCGCCTGTGCCTCCAATAAACAAGTCGCCGTTTTTACAAGAGACAATACTAAAGATAAAGCCAATTGCACGGGCACTATCTTTCCTGGGATAAAATCTGCGAAAGGATTCATGAACAGGATCAAACAAATTCAAACCTTGCATGGTACCAGCCCACATATTACCCCTTTTGTCACGGCAAACTGATAGAACAGTATTATGACTTAACGAACGCGGATCTTTTTGATCCCATTGATAATTCGTATAAACACCCGTTTTGCGATCCAGAATAAAAATTCCACTAGTAGTGCCGATCCAAAGACGATTGGATGGATCTTCTGTGATTGCCTGCACCGAACTATTGGATAATGCAGTAATAGGCTTAGGACGGTAAGGAATAAATTTTGATTCCTCAGGATTAAATCGCTCTACACCATCGCTGGTGGCCAACCAAATCATATTTGAATTATCCTGGAAAAACCCAGCAACAGCACTTGACTGCAGTTTGTTTGGATCCAGGATGTCAGCTTTGTATTGATAAAAAATATTTTTTCCGGGTAAAAAGAGATACAAGCCTGAGCCGGCTCCCACCCAAAGCCTTCCGCTTCTGTCAATAAAAATATCACGCGGATGATTGGCAGGTATATGTGATTCTTTTTCCGTAAAGGTCCTATAATGCCTGACGCGGTAGGTTTTGGTATCGAAACACTCCAGGAAAAGAGTTTCATTCACAGAAGTCCAAATGTTGCCATCTTTATCCATGGCCATTTTAGTTAGGGTATTGTCGGAAAGTGTCGTGCTGTCTTTCGGATCATGAATAAATGAATTGAATCTCATCGTGGAAAGATCAAGACGATTCAACCCTTTGCCCGTTGTGATCCACATGGCTCCATCCGGTGCAAATTCTATGTCCCTTATATGATCATGTGAGATAGAATTAGAATGATCATCGTGAATAAATCGCTTAAAACGTTTATTCTTTATATCAAAAGAGCATAATCCCGTTTGGGTACCAACCCATAGAATGCCATTAGCATCTTCTTTGATAGCAGAAATATGATTACCCGGAAGCGAGTTTTCATCCTTCCCCTTTAAAAATGTTTGGAAGGAATTGGAACGACTATCATAGTATGCAAGTCCATTTGCTGTTCCGATCCAAACTGTACCACGTGAATCTGTAAATAAGCAATTGACCAGGTTGCCTGGTAATGATTTTTTGTTGCCCGATTCCTTCCGGAAAACATCCATTTTATATCCATCAAATCGGTTTAAACCATCTGCGGTGCCAATCCATATAAAACCATATTTGTCCTGGGTAATAGCCCACACCCTGTTATTTGATAATCCCTCAGTGAGGTGCTGAAAATTTAATGGAGGAGGTTGAGCAAATGCCGAATTGGAAACTATAATAGTAACTAACAAGAGCAGAATAACAGATGGTTGCCTGGAGAGTTTCAATATCAGAAGAACATTTATAGTTTTATTTTAACCTCTTTCCAAGATACTTACTTTTTCTATAGTCATTCAGATTATCATTGTGGATGCCGGCCATGATGAGTCGCAAAATTTTCGTTGAAAAAACAAAAATCCCGGAAATATTTATAGCCTATTCAGCCAAATTTTAATTTTTATGAGCCAGGCTCAAAGCCGCGATTAACGAAAGTTGTATTTGGATTAACGAATGGCGAAGCTCCAGGAAAATAAAAGATCCTCGTCCGACTTGCGTGGTATTTCAACCCTGGATCAGGAAATTCAACGCTCTCTTTAACCACGCACTTTTTTATTTGATGTTTTCTATGGCTACACCTGGAAATGATGGTCCAAATGTGGTGCAAACAATTGCATCATTCGCCGTGGGCCGGTGAATGGCGACATACATTCTTGTTCCTACCGGGTAAAGTACTTTCGGTAACCCAATTGCAAGATATCTGCCCCAGCTATTCCCGATGACCTGGTAAGCTTTCTGTTGCCTGCTTAGAAAAATTATTTCGGGAACGCCGCAATCAATATTATTTGATGCTACGATTTCTATTTGAAACCAATCAGTAATTTCCGGCGTCTTCTCCTTTTTACAGGCAGAAATAATAATAAAGGATATTAATATTGTAACGATCGTCTTCATACCAAACTTGACATCATTGATCAGTTATTCGTTGCTTCAAAACAAACCTGGCTGACCAGGTTTTATAAGTGGAGGCTTTTTGCCTAAATGTTCATAGGCTTTTGCAGTCACTTCTCTCCCTCTCGGTGTACGCTGAATAAATCCTTCCTGTATTAAGAAAGGTTCATACACTTCTTCCAGAGTACCGGCTTCTTCGCCAACAGCCGTTGCAATTGTAGTAATGCCAACAGGACCCCCTTTGAATTTTTCTATGATGGTAGATAGAATGCGATTATCCATATCATCCAATCCATGCTCATCTACATTTAATGCTTTTAATGCATGCTGTGTAATACCGAGATCAATTTCACCATCATTTAATACCTGTGCAAAATCTCTTACTCTTCTTAACAGCCCGTTGGCAATACGTGGCGTGCCGCGGCTTCGCCTGCTTATTTCAGCAATTGCATCTTTTGTAATGGAAGTATTCAAAATTGTTGATGAACGCTGAATGATCTTATTTAAAATATCTGAAGTGTAGTATTCCAGTCTTGACTTAATAGCAAACCGTGAAAGCAAGGGTGCCGTTAATAAACCGCTTCTTGTGGTGGCGCCGATCAAGGTAAATGGATTCAAATTAATTTGAACGCTTCTTGCATTGGGGCCGCTGTCGATCATGATATCGATCCTGAAATCTTCCATTGCTGCATACAAATATTCTTCCACCACCGTACTCAACCGGTGTATCTCATCG
>Ga0184635_10000361_pt1 | contig 11232 bp, 9 predicted proteins | sample PLM3_30_b2_FD_133147 | JGI IMG/M metagenome (GOLD analysis project Ga0184635, IMG submission 133147) | Groundwater sediment microbial communities from an aquifer in East River, Colorado, USA - PLM3_30_b2 | ecosystem: Environmental > Terrestrial > Soil > Riparian zone | place: USA: East River...
TCATGGCCTTGTCGCCGGAGGGTAGCGCAGTAATGCGACGGGGCAATTGGAATCGCGAGGCCATTTGACAGGGAAACGCTGCGGTCGCAGACCCGCGCTCCGTGGTCCTTTCAGCCCCGACGGGGCTGCGGCTTACAGCCCAACGTTGCGGCGCAGCCGCTACGTTGGGTCCGGTCGGCGGCGCGGCCTCAACCCGGAACGGATTGCGGCCAGGCTCGGGCGCAACGCCGTTGGCGTTGGTGAATTGAGGAAACCGTTCCCCAAGGTAGTCGCTGCGCGACAACCTTGGGCTTTGGGCCGAAGCCCCGTTTGGGGCTTGGGCGCCCCGGCCAGCGAAGCATTGTCTTTTTCCGCGGCGCAGGTAGAAAATCCAGTCCGTTCATGAAACTCGTTGCTTTGAGCTTCGCGGCGCTGATTGGCGCGCCCATCGGCGCTTCCGCCAAACTGCCGCCCGAGCAGCAGCAAAAGCTTCCGGCGCCGGCGGCGCGCACGGTCGAGTTCCAGCGCGATATCCAGCCGATCTTCGAGGCGAGTTGCGTCAAGTGCCACGGGCGCGGCAAGGCCAAGGGCGGCTTCAAGCTCGACACGCGCGAGTCGTTCCTCAAGGGCGGCGATTCCGGCGCGCCCGCCGAAACGGGCAAGAGCGCCGAGAGCCTGTTGATCGAACTGGTCTCCGGTCTCAATCCCGACAGCGTCATGCCCATGAAAGGCTCGAAGCTCACGGCCGAACAGGTCGGCCTGCTTCGGGCGTGGATCGATCAAGGCATGGCGTGGAGCGCCAACGTGAGCTTCGCCCGCCCGGCGCCGTTGAATCTTCATCCGCGCCAGCCGGAGTTGCCGCGCGGGAAGGCCGGCGCGAATCCCATCGACCTGTTTCTCGACGCCTACTTCAAGGAGCACCAGCTCAAGCCCGCGGCGCCGGTCGACGACCGCGTATTCGCCCGGCGCGTTTACCTGGACGCGATCGGCCTGTTGCCGACGCCAGCCGAGCTGGAGACGTTTTTGAAGGACAAACGCGCCGAGAAACGCACGCGGCTCGTCGAGCGATTGCTCGGGGACAAACATCGTTACGCCGAGCATTGGCTGAGTTTTTGGAATGATCTTCTCCGGAACGATTACAAGGGCACCGGCTACATCGACGGCGGGCGCGAGCAGATTTCCACCTGGCTCTACCGCGCGCTCTACAACAACGTGCCCTACGACCGCTTCGTCGCCGAGCTCATCGACCCGAGCGATGCGACGCGCGGGTTCACCAAGGGCATCGTCTGGCGCGGCGTGGTCAACGCCAGCCAGACCCCGCCGATGCAGGCTGCGCAGAACATCTCGCAGGTGTTCATGGGCGTGAACCTCAAGTGCGCGAGTTGCCACGACAGTTTCATCAACGATTGGGCGCTGGCCGACGCTTACGCGCTGGCGAACGTCTACGCTGACGAGCCGCTGGAAATCTTCCAGTGCGACAAGCCGACCGGGCGCAAGGCCGGGTTGGGCTTCATCTATCCGGAGCTGGGCAATATTCCGGCCGCGGCGAAGAAGCCGGAACGCACCCGGCGCCTCGCCGAAATCATGACGCAGAAACAGAACGGCCGCCTGACGCGCACGGTCGTGAACCGGCTCTGGCAACGCTTCCTCGGGCGCGGGTTGGTCGAGCCGGCCGACGACATGGAGCAGCCGGCGTGGAACCAGGATTTGCTCGACTGGCTGGCGGAAGACTTCGCCGCGCACGGACACGACGCGAAGCGCACGATCGGACTTATCCTGACTTCGCGCGCCTATCAGCTTCCCGCGGTGAGCCTCGACGAAAAGGCGGCCAAGGGGTTCGTCTTCACCGGCCCGGCCGTGCGCCGCATGACGGCCGAACAATTTCGCGACGCGCTCGGCGCGCTGACCGGCGTTTGGAACTCGAAGGCCGCTTCGGGCATCAACGTCGTCGTCCCCGAATCGCCGGAAGCCGATGCGTTCGCTTTGCCCGACACCGCGAAGTGGATTTGGAGCCAGCCCGACGCCGCGGCCAAGGCGCCCGCGGAAACAATTCACCTCTGGAAGACCGTCACGCTGACCGAAGCGCCGTCGCAGGCATGGGCCGTCGCCGCTGCGGACAATAGCTACACGCTTTACGTGAACGGAAACAAAGTCGCCACCGGCAAATCGTGGTCCGAGCCGGATCTCGTCGACCTCAAGTCGCATCTCAAGAAAGGCACGAACCTCCTCGCGGTGGCCGCGGTCAATCACACTCCGGCCAACGAACCACCGTCCGCGGACAAGCCCGCCTCGCCGGCCGATGTGAATCCCGCCGGGTTCATGTTTTTCGTCCGTGTGAAAGCCGGCTCGAATACGTTCGAGATTGCGAGCGACAAATCGTGGACGTGGTCGCGAACGACGAACACCAACTGGGCCAAAGCCGACTTCGTGGACGCCGACGCGGAGCCCGCGGCCGAGCTGGGTCCGCCCTCGCAGGCGCCGTGGCAGCTCGGGCCGAAGCTCGCGAGCGCTTTGGCGATGAGCCGGCCGCACACGGACGTGCGCGCGAGTCTCGTGGCTTCGGATCCGCTGGCCGTGGCGCTGGGCCGGCCGACGCGCGAGCAAGTCGCCAGCACGCGACAGGCAAGCGCAACGACGTTGCAGGCCCTCGAACTGACCAATGGCGAAACGCTCAACCGGCTTCTCCAGCGCGGTGCCGAAAAAGTGCTTGCGTCAAAACCGAAGTCGAACGCGGAAGTGGTGAAGCCACTTTACGCGAAGGCCCTCGGGCGCGCGCCGACGGCCAAGGAACTTCAACTGGCCGACGAACTTCTCGGCGCGCCGCTCCAGAAGGATCACGTCGAGGATTTGCTCTGGGCGCTGGCGATGCTGCCGGAGTTTCAGCTCATTCGTTGAGGCGGTCGAGTTGGAAAAGGAGGGATGGACGGCGGCGTTGGCTCGGGGGGCGTAAAACGTGAAACGTAAAATCCGTTGGGCACGGTTGGTGAACCTTCGAGCGTCCCAACTGCTCTTACGTCTTTCGTTTCACGTTTTACGTTTCACGTCTCAGTATCCACCGCCCGCCTGCCTTGCCGGCTGGATCAACTCAATCTCGTATCCTTCCGGCGCATCGATGAAGGCGAAGCCGCCACCATTCTCCTTCAAGGTTGGGCCGTCGGAATACTTCAGGCCGTGGGCGGCGAGGTGTTTGCCAAATTCCTCCAGGCTTTCGACTTCGAAGGCGAGGTGCGTCAGGTCCGGCTGCACTTGCACCGGGCCGCTGGAGGGGTAGCAGCACAGTTCGATTAACTCCTCGCTGCCGGGCGTTTTCAGAAAGACCAATTCCGAGCCGCGGGGCGACTTGTGGCGGCGCACTTCCTCGAGGCCGAGCACGTCCCTGTAGAACTTCACTGACGTTTCGAGGTCATTGAGCCGATAACGAGTGTGGAGCAGTTTGCGAACGTGTTGCATGGCGTCGAGCATAGCTGTCGGACCTCGCGACGCAACGGCGCAAATGTCCGGTGCGATGCAAACCCGTGGACCATGGCACGCAAAGCTGAAGCGCCGGACTTCGATCCGGCGCGCAGCTTCGGTTTCTGACTTCGCGCCGCATCGGAGCGCGGCGCTCCGCGACGGCCAGTCCGGTGCTCCCTTGCAGAAGACAGTTGCGTTGCGCCAAATGTCTGGCAAACACTCCCCGCGCATGACGCGCGGCTGGCGGCTCATTCTCGCCGGGGCCCTGGCGCTGGGAGGGATCCGCGGCGCACAGGCCCAAATCGACCCGACCCTCCGCGAACTCGTTCAACTCGGCTACAACCAGCCACTGGAAGGGCGAGGGCCGCTGGCTGCCTACGGCTTCTACTACCTGAATCGGCCAGACTTCCTCCAAAACTCCAACCTCACGCTGCGACTGGCCGTCGCGCCGGTTTATGTCGATTCGGAGCTGGGCATCCGTCACGCGCTGGGACCGCATACCGACGTGGGCCTGGGGCTGGCGGGAGGAGGCTTCGCGGACAGCTACTCGGAAGTGCGGCAAGGGAAATATGAAAAAGAAGAATCGTTTTTGGGCCACGCCGTGGAGGGTTCAGCCAGCCTGTACCATCTCTTCAATCCGGCCGGCCGTGTGCCGCTCCACGGCATCTTGCGCGGCGCGGTTCATTATTCGGTCTACGCGCGCGACGACAACACCAAGAGCACTTTTGAACTGCCGGACGACCAGCTCTTTTTCAACGTGCGCGCCGGATTGCGTTTCGGCGGACGGGAGCCGGTGATGATGCCCGAGCTGGCGATGGAGTTGTCCGCCTGGTACGAAGGCGAGTTCCGCGCGTTCCCGAACCGCTACGGTTATTCCGACGACCGGCCCGTGGAATCCCACTCGCAGCTACTGTGGGCCCGTGCCTTGCTCAATTACACGACGCCCGAATGGAAGCACAACTTCGCCGTGAGTTTGACCGGAGGAGGGGGCATCAACCTCGACCGCTTCAGCGCCTACCGGATGGGCGGAAACCTGCCTCTGAGCGCGGAGTTTCCACTCACACTGCCCGGTTATTACTACCAGGAACTCAGCGCGACCGGCTTCACGCTCCTGGCCGGCCAGTACAACCTCCCGCTCGACTCCCGGCAGCGGTTCATGGTGAACCTCACCGCAGCGACGGCCTGGGTGGACTACCTCGACGGCCTTCGGCAACCCGGCAACTGGCATTCCGGCGTCGGAGGTGGATTTGGCTTCCGTTCGCCGAGCGAACAGTGGCTGCTCGCGATCGGTTACGGTTACGGCATCAACGCAATCCGCGACGGTGACCGCGGCGCGCACAGCGTGCTATTCCTGCTGCAGTTTGACTGGGGCCGCACCCGCCAGCGCCTCTTCCATCCGGATGAAGGCTTCAGCCGCACCCGTGGACTGGATGCGATTCTCAAAAACATTTTCCGGTAGGGAAATGCGGGGCAATGGCAGGGTGCTGGGAAGTTACAAGGGCTGCAAGGTTACAAGGTTACAAGGTCTCAACTCCAACACTCGAAATCTCCAACACGCCCGCACTCCAATCGCTTATTCCTCAGCTTCCCAAACGCACCCTGAGCCGCTAAACCTTCGGCCATGAAATCACACGCCCACGCCTTGCGCCTCTGCGCCGGCTGTCTTCTCGCCGCCATCCCAGCCACTGCCCAGGTCCCTGACAACCTGGTCGCCGAAGGCGTGCCGACCATCACGGCCGAATTGCGCAAGGACGTGGGGCGCTACCTCGAATTCCGATCCGCCTCGTTCAATTCGTGGCATCCGCAGCGCCGCGAAATGCTCATCACTACGCGCTTTGCGGACACGCCGCAGTTGCACCTCGTCAAGATGCCCGGCGGCGCGCGGCGTCAGCTCACCTTCTTCGCCGAGCCGGTCCTAGGCGGATCGTTCCGGCCGAAGTCGGGGGAGATGATCGTCTTTGCACAGGATGCGGGCGGCGGCGAGTTCTACCAGCTCTACCGCTACGACTTCGCGGACGCAAAAGTCACGCTGCTCACCGACGGCAAGTCGCGCAACTCCGGCCCGCGCTGGTCGAATGACGGCCGGCGCTTCGCGTACACCTCGACGCGGCGCAATGGGAAGGACAACGACATTTATGTGATGGACCCGTCCGACCCGAAAAGCGACCGGAAGCTGATCGAGGTAACGGGCGGCGGCTGGCGCGTGCTCGACTGGTCGCCCGACGACGCGAAGCTGCTGCTGCTGGAATATGTCTCGATCAATGAGAGTTACCTGTGGATGGCCGACGCGAAAACCGGCGAGAAGAAAATCCTCAAGCCACCCGGCGGGCAGCGCAAAGAGAAGATTTCGTGGACCGGCGGACAGTTCGCAAAGGATGGTCGCATGCTATTCGTCACAACGGACCACCACTCGGAATTTCAGCGCCTCTGCAAGCTCGACCTCTGGGATCTGGAATCGCCATATGGACGCTATTGCAACATACCGGATGATTTCATGCTCACTCCACTAACGCCGAAGCTCCGTTGGGATGTCGAGGGCTTCGAACTGTCCCCCGACGGCCGTACGCTCGCCTTCACCAGCAACGAAGACGGCGTGAGCGTGCTGCACCTGCTCAACGCCAAAACGGGCCGCGAGCTGCGCGCGCCCAAACTCCCCGTCGGCGTCATCGGCGGCCTTGAATGGCACGAGAACAGTCGCGACCTCGGGTTCGTAGTCAGTTCCGCCCGTTCGCCGAGCGACGCCTACTCGCTCGATGTGAAAACCGGCAAGGTCGAACGCTGGACCGAAAGCGAAACGGGCGGCCTGAATACCGAAACGTTCGTCGAGCCGGAGTTGATCAAGCTCAAGAGCTTCGACGGCCTCGGCATCTCCGCGTTCCTGTACCGGCCGGACCCCAAGAAGTTCCCCGGCCCGCGTCCGGTCGTCATCAGCATCCACGGCGGTCCCGAGAGCCAGTTCCGTCCCGGTTTCCAGGCGCGAAACAATTATTACCTGAATGAGCTCGGCGTCGCGATTCTCCACCCCAACGTCCGCGGTTCCGACGGCTATGGGAAAACTTTCCTCACGATGGACAACGGCTTCAAACGCGAGGACTCCGTGAAGGACATTGGCGCGCTCATCGACTGGATTCAGACGGATTCGCGGCTCGACGGCGCGCGCGTTGCCGTCATGGGCGGCAGCTACGGCGGTTACATGACGCTGGCCAGCATGACGCACTTCAACGCCCGCCTCCGCTGCGGCGTGGACGTCGTCGGCATCTCGAGCTTTCTCACCTTTCTCAAGAACACGCAGGATTACCGGCGCGACCTGCGCCGCGCCGAGTACGGCGACGAACGCGACCCGAAGATGGCCGAACACCTGGAAAAGATCTCACCAATGACCAACGTGAAGAAAATCACCAAGCCAATGTTCGTCGTGCAGGGGTTTAACGACCCGCGCGTTCCCGTGACGGAATCCGAGCAAATGGTCAAAGCCATGCGCGAAAACTCAGCCGGAAGCGGTGGCCAGGTCTGGTACCTCATGGCCCGGGATGAAGGCCACGGCTTTCAGAAAAAGAAAAACGCCGACTTCCAGTTCCTCAGCACGATCCTGTTCTACCGCGAGCACCTGTTGAAGTGATGGAGCGAGAAGTGGAGTGATGGAATGTTGGGGTTGTAGGGTGCCGCTCCATCACTCCCTCACTCCACTCCCCCGAACATCCAGCACCGGCTTGCCCAGCACCTCCATCTTCGGCTTCACGCCAAGCCCGGGCGCCGTCGAGGCGGTCATGCGGCCGTTGACTCGCTGGGGCGCGCCGTCGGCGATGGAGCGGGTGACGTAGCTGTTGAAGTCCGTGCTCGTGAAGAGGAACTCCGGCGGCGTGCTGTGCGCCAGATGCGCGATGGCGGCGGTGACGATGTCCCCACCCCAGGTGTCCTCGATTGTCATCGCCAGGCCGAGCGAGACGCAGAGGTCGCGGGCCTGACGCGTCCGGGTCAGCCCGCCGAATTTGCTGATCTTGAGGTTCACCACATCCATGGCCAGGTCGGCCTTGCCGCGCACGAGCACATCGATGCCATCGACGACTTCATCGAGCACGAATGGATGGTCCGTTTTGCGGCGCACGGCCAGGCACTCTTCATAAGTCAGGCACGGTTGTTCGATGTAAACGTCCAAGTCACGCACGGCGCGGCAGACGCGAATGGCTTCATGCTGCGTCCAGCCGGTATTCGCGTCAGCCACGAGACGATCGCCGGGCTGTAGCGCCGCGCGCACGGCCCGGATGCGGTCGATGTCCACATCGGGGTCGCCGCCGACCTTGAGTTGGAAGCGCCTGTAGCCTTCGGCCCGGTAGCCCGCGACATTCTTTGCCATGACCTCCGGCGATTCTTGCGAGATAGCCCGATACAGCCCGAAGTCCTCGCCGTATCGCCCGCCAAGCAGCACGCACACCGGTTGTCCGGTCACCTGCCCGAGCAAATCCCAGCAGGCGACGTCGATCGCGGACTTCACATAGGGATGGCCCTTCATCGCAGCGTCCATGCGGCGGTTGAGCCGCGTCAGTTCAAGCGGATTCTCGCCGAGGAGCTGCGGGGCCAGTTCGCGCAAGCCCGCGCGAACGCCGCCCGCGTACGCCGCCAGGTAAGCCGGCCCCAGCGGGCACACTTCGCCCCAGCCCGTTTGTCCGGAGTCCGTCTGTACGGCAACTACCGTGGAGTCGAACACGGTGACCGATTTGCCGCCGCTCCACTTGTATGCGCCCTCGTGCAACGGGAGGTCCACCTGCCAGGCCGTAATGCGGGAGATGTTCATTCAGCGGTACACTTCCCGTCGATGCCCGATTGCGAGCAAGTGAAGCACGTTTGCTTCTATCTCGAGTGTGTAGATGACGCGATAATCGCCGACTCGGAGTCGATAGCGGTTAGTTCCCGTGAGCCGGTAGTGAGGAAATGTTCTGAGGTTCAGCCCGATCTGGTCGATCTTTCCCTGGACGCGCTGTTGAACCTCCAGCGGCAGTCTGAAGAAGTCAGCGTCGAATGCGGCATACGCAATCTGAGTGGCGGCGCTCACGAGCCGGAGTCGGGGCGATGGATGCGTGAATGGCGGCCCGCAGCCATATCCCGTTCGCTACTCTCGATCTTCGCTTTGAACTCCTCGCGCAGTTCGAGCTGGTCTTCCAGAACGTTCTCCAGCCAGTCATGAATCTCCTGCATTTCACGCGCTGAGAGTTTGCCAATCTCGGACTGTATTTCTTCGACTTTGCTCATGGGCTGATTATCCAGGATTTGGGCGAATCTTCAAGCCCGCGGTTGACCGCTACGGAAACAAAGTCTCCGCGAGCTGCGCCACACTCGCCGTCCCCGTTGTCCCGATCTGGTGGATGACGACGCTTGCCGCGGCCATCGCCAGTTCGAGCGCCTCCTGGCGTATGGCTCCGGAAGCCAGCGCGGCGGCCAGGTTCGCGGTGACGGCGTCTCCGGCCCCGACGATGTCGATTGGCCCGCGCACTGGCAACGCCGGTGCGTGCGCGCTGTTCCCGTCCGGCGCGGCGGCGAGGATGCCCCGCTCCGCGAGCGTGACGAACACCGGCTGGCCCTGTTGCTTTGCCAGCCCATGCGCCGTGGCGCGGATCGTCTCGAGGCTGGCGTCCGCCGACAGGCCGGCAAGCGCGCCCAACTCGGCGGCGTTCATCTTGAAACTGACCGGCGGCCAGCCGCGCAACCCGCGACGGCTGTCGGCGAGGATGAGCAGCCCAGGCAATTCCTTCTGGATGCACCCGATCGCTTCAAGCAGTCGCCGCGTGACGACACCCGTTTCCGGGATGTCCACCTGGTCGAGCACGATCATCACATCCGCATCGGCAGCCGCGCGCGCGGCGCAATCGATGAGTTTGCCCTGAACCAGTGCCGGCGTCGGCGTCCAGTTTTTGCTGTCCAGCCGGCGCAACTCCTCCGGGGGCCGGTCCTGATGCATCAGCAGCGGTTTGCAATAAGTGAACGTGCGCCGCTCCGAAGTCTGAACGAAATAATCCAGGCTCACTCCGCGCTGTTTCGACAAAACGCGGCGCAGCTCGAAACCCTCGCCATCCTCTCCGCAAAAGCCGACTGGCCATACTTCCACGAAGCCCAGTGCGACCAGGTTGTTCAGGATCGTGCCCGCGCCTCCGGGCTGCGAGCGAACATGGACAACATTGTGGACCGGCAAGTTAGTCTCGATGGAAGTTTCCTGCTTCGCCGGGTCAATCTCCAGGTAACGGTCGAGACAAAAGTCACCGACGACGGCCACTCGGAGCGAGGCGTAGCGGGAGGTGATGGACTGGAAACGGTCGTGGGTCATTGGCCGATAGCTGTTCCGTGTTCCGTGTTCCGTGAAGCGGCGAGCATGCGGTCACGTAGCTGCTTGACGCAACACGCAACACGCAACACGAGTCCACCGTCTTGTCACTTCGGTCTCTCCGCATCCACCAGCCGGCGAAGCAGATTGTGGACGAACACCACATTGTCACATTGCAAATAGTGCATCGTGCCGTGCATTCGCGAGAAACTCTTGCAGAAACGCAGGTAGTACGCCGGGTTGTCCTTGGGCGGCTCGCCCTGCGACCAATCCCAGTTCCCGCCGTCCTGGAGGTCGACCACGTAGATATTGTGACCTGTGACGATCTCCCTTCCGGCCTGGAGCCGCAGGTTGTTCACGCAGCTCAAGCTTTTCTCGAAGACTTGCGGCGCCATGATCGCCGAACCGACGCTGAGCACCACGCCGCCATCCAGTCCCTCGACCGCCGTGCCGAACAACCCGAAATCGACGCCCGATGCGCGTCCGATGACCGCGCCATTGAACATCGGATGGTTGGAGATGATGTCATAGCCGATGCCCGGATGCACCGAAAGCGGTACACCGCGGCGATAGGCGTTGCCGAAAATGGAAGTGAATTTCCACGGATGCTTCACGGCGATGTCGCCCGCGGGCAAACCATGTTCGCGCATCGCCAGGAGCAAGTCGGCGCACGCCGGCGCCAGCGGATGGGCCGGCGTGTCGCGCAGGAGCCTTTCCAGCTCCGCCGGCGTGGGCAGGGTCACGCCGTCCTCCGCGATGAATCGTCCGAGGGCCGCCCCGTAGCCTTCGCCCCGCAGCCCACCGGCCAGCAATGCCAGATGGATGTAGCGCCCCGTTTCGTCCCAGGCGCCGAACGTGCCCGTCGCGACGTTCTGTTCAACGCTTTCGGTGGACAAGTGCTGGAAGGCAAACTCCCAGTCGTGGATCGAGCCAGCGCCGTTGGTGGCCAGGTGCGTGATCCAGCCGCCGGCCATCAGCCGGTCCACGATGGCCTGGGCGCCGTTCTTCACCAGATGCGCGCCATAGAGCAACATCACGCTGGCGCCGCGGTCGCGGGCCTCGCGAATCTGCCGGGCACAGAGCGCGACCTGATCGCGGAGGAACTCGTTCGGCAGCGCTGGCGGCTTTGATTCAGGGTCGACGAGGATCTCCTCGATGGCCGTCAGGCTTCTGCGCGAGGGAAGCGGAAAGACTTTGAGCTTCCTCAAGTCCAACGGCACTGGAACGTATGGCATAGAAGGGATGGAAGGATTGGCGGGAGGGAATTGCAAATGTCAAATCGTCCGCCAAACACCCGAGTCGCGGCCCCGGTAGCGGCGGACTGGCGTCCGCCGCACTCTGGAATTGCGTTTTGCGCGCCAGTCGCGATTCTCACCGGCTCGATGTCGATGATACGATACTTGCGTTCCGGTCCCGGCAGTCCTTGCTGCCGGCGCCGTCCGCATTTCCGCCCGAGCCAATTCTGAGAACGCTTCACGCCTGAACCA
>Ga0184635_10000362_pt1 | contig 11222 bp, 20 predicted proteins | sample PLM3_30_b2_FD_133147 | JGI IMG/M metagenome (GOLD analysis project Ga0184635, IMG submission 133147) | Groundwater sediment microbial communities from an aquifer in East River, Colorado, USA - PLM3_30_b2 | ecosystem: Environmental > Terrestrial > Soil > Riparian zone | place: USA: East River...
ACACGGGGGACGGTGTACAACCGAACCTCGGTACGTTCATCGCAGACGCTGCGGTGGGTGGGGTTGGTGGGGGGGTCGCCACCGGAGAGGAGCCATGAGCCGTCGTCACAAGTTCCGCGCCGAGATGCGGATTCAATGCGCCAAGTGCCCGCAGTTTCTCGTCTGTACCGCGGGTACGCGCGCCGAGTTCGGTGCGGCATTGGAAGAACGCGGTTGGCGACCGTTGAAGGGCGCGCCGCATGGTCGCGCGATTTGCCCGAAGTGTGTGGGTCTTGGGGCCACCGGAGAGGAGCCGTGAGCGCCGACCCGATGACCGCGCGCGATGTGCGGCTCCTCGATCGCCCCGACGGCGTGCATCGCCTGTTCTGGCGACTGTACTACCGGGCACTGCGTCTTCACTGGCGCGCCGAGGCGGCTGCGTTCGAGCATCGCATCATGTACGGCGATCCGTCGAAGACGGTGCCTCGCGGGATTTTGCACGTGGGGCGGGCGTGAGGATGGCCGCCCAGCCTGCCGAGCCCGAGCGCGTCGACCCCCGGGACGAGGTCGGCCACCGCCAAGCTCTCTTCCGCGAGATCGAGGAGCTGCTCGCCACGGGGTTCACGGGCAAGATCGTCCTGCATTGCCACAAGGGGGGCGTGCCCCGGTACACCACCGAGGAGACGCGGACGCCGCGGCGCGGCTAGTTGTCCGGGGGCGCGAATGACGTAGATTGCTGTTGAGGAGTCACCTGGGATCCCAGCACTCCGAGCCTGAAGGTCCGGGCTCGGGGTGCTTTTCTTTTCGGGGAGGTTCATTCGAGTGGCCCAAGGTCACGGCACGGTCGATTTCGGCGCCTTCCCCGGCACTGGAGGGACGGGCGTCACCCTCCACGTCGGAGGTCAAGGGGGCATTGTCGCCGGGTCGGATGTAGAAGCCTGGCTCCGCTGTGAGAACTCCGCCGATCATTCCGCGGACGAACACTTCATCGAGAACATCCGCATCCGGGCGGGCAGCATCGTCGCAGCGGATGGGTTCGATGTCGTGCCGGAGTGTCTGCTCGGCTCGACCTGGGGCGTGTGGAACTACTCGTGGGTGTGGAATTGATTGCCTCGGATATGTTCAACCGCGCCGACAACGCCGACCTCGGGACGCAGTGGACGGCACAAACGGCGTTCGCCATGAACCTCGGCAATACGGGCAACCCACTCGCCAATACCGCACGGGCCAACGCCCTGGGCGACCCATCGGGGGAGTGGAACAACACCATCAGTGTTGGCGCCGCGCAGTTCGCCTGTGTGGAACTCACGAGCGATATCGAGACGCTGATCGACCTAGGACTCGGCCCGGCCGTGCGGATGGCCGATGCGGCAGATACCTCCTACACGGTGAAAGTGAACTCCAACGCCGCGGGCCGCTTTGAGTTGGAACGCCGCGTCGCGGCGACGCCGACAATCCTCCGCGGCTACACGGGCCTCGTCCCCGCGGGGGGGCAAGTCGTACTCCTCACCATCGACCGGTTCTTCTTCCTGCGCGTCTATGTCAACGGGGTGGAGATCATCGCGTGGGACGACGCCGCGCAGGCGACGCGCATTGGCTCAGGGCGCGTCGGGATATTTGGGCACATCAGTGGGGTTGTCGCGCGCGTGGACAACTGGGAAGGCGGCGATCTGTTACTGGTCCAGCAGCCACCCAACCTGGCCGGCAGGGCCAGTTACTCGGTGCAATAAGGAGCCTCTATGTCGGTCAAGCTGATAACCGGAACCGTTGCCTCACAAGAACTCGGCATCGACACGAACGGCAATATCTCGGTTGTCGATGGGCTCGCTCAACTGCCGGCTGCAGGCGGGTACTACACCGTCGCGGGGCAAACGTCTGCTGTCGTCGCAGCGACGCTCGCAGCGAACACGACGCTTATGAGCGCGCGGTTCTCGGCGGGCTCCTCACGCAAAGCGTATGTGACGAAATTCCGCACCCTCATTGGAGTCGGGACCGTCGGCGCATCCGCGGTCATATCAGGGACGCTGGGCCTGCAACGCTTCTCGACCGCCACCCCAACGGGCGGTACAGCGCGGACGCCGAACGAGAATGACGAAGCCGCGTCGGCGACCGACATGACGGACGTGCGCGACTCGAACGCCGCGCTCACGGTCACCTCGGTCGTCTTTGGGAATGTCGTTGGGGTGACCTTGGTGCCCATGTTCATCACCAGCGGCGCGATGTGGCTGGAGTGGATTTTCGAGCCGAACTATCCGATCAAGTTGAACGCAGGAGATGGTCTCTGTTTGCGGACGCAGGTCGTGATGCCAGCCACGCAGACTTGGATGTTCAACTACACAATGCACTGGTTCGAGAAATAACCAAGGAGTGACTCAATGGCGCACCAGCGGATGTTTGACTATCCCACTGACGGAATGGCTTTGCGTCTCAATGCACTGAATGTCGGTGAGGTCAGGGCAACGTCGGATGGTGGTGGCGGCTTTCTGGTGATTGTTGATGGGCACGCCGCCACGTTTTCGACCGAGGTGGAGGCTACGGCCTTCCTGGACCTATGGACTGCTCGTGTTGAGGACGCACGGTAGATGTGGTACTCCGAGGGGGAAAAGACGGACCCCGCGGATGGGACGTTGCTCGCTGCGACGGGCAAGCTCCTGACGGGCAACAATACGATGGCGACGATTGTCGTCTCGGCCACCGTCGCCGCGGCGGTCCAGATCCAGTATCGTGACGCCGCCGCGAGTAGCACAAGGCAAGGGCAGATCGTCCGGGTCTTGGCGGGCGACACGGTGGTCATTCCGCTCGGCGTCCAGCCGCTGGAACCAGCGGAAGGATTACAGGTGGTTGCAAGCGGGGCCTTGGTAGGCAACGTGCAAGCGTCGATTATCTACTGATGTCGCTCCTCTTGGCAGTCCAAGGCGGCGCACCGGCGCTTAAGGCACCGAGCCCGGTGGTGCGGTTGCAGGCGATAGTACGCGGTGCGATGTGGCTGTTGGTGGGAATCATCCTTTTGAGACTGGAGTCCTAACATGTCCGCAGGCTTCGCCGTCAAAACCGGCACGGGCGCCACGGCGTTGGTGGCGGCCACAGCGAAAACGATCGTCAACTCGATCTCTGGCGCGACGATTGCGCCGCTTGTTACGGAGATGAGCGTCGGCTTCGATGGCGTCACCGCCTCTGCCGTCCCCGTGCTGGTCGAAGTCGGCTACAGCACCCAAGCGGGGGCGGGAACACCAGGCACCTCTCCGACGCCAACGCAGATCCGCGGTCGCGCGCAAACGGCCGTTTCGACGGCGGCCGTGGATTATTCGGTCGAGCCGACGGCCATCACACCATTCAAGCATTGGCTTGTCACCCCCAATGGGGGGCTGCTTGTGATTCAGTCCCCGCTCGGACGCGAAGCGCAAGCCGATCTATCGGGCGGGACGAACAAAGCCCAATGCCTGCGGTGCACAGCGCCCGCGAACGTGAATTGCCGCGGATATTTCGAGATCGAGGAGTAGCAGGTGCGTGGAGATGTGGCCGCGACGTGGGTGAGTTGGGAGGAGCCTGACCGCGCCGTCGCGGTGTGCCAGTGGCAGGAACGCGACATTTGCGTTGTGTTCCCCTTGCGCTGGACGCGGCGACGGGACACAAAAGCCCTGAGTGTCCGGGCGAAGGCGCGCATTCGCGAAGTTGAGCAAAAGGCTGGCCGGACGCTCGTGCCGGGGTCCGTCCTCGTGGCCTTCAGCCGGCATGGAGTCTTGCAACGGGAGCAGGAGATTGACCGTGACGTATCGCGTGCCATCATGCCAAGGCTAGTCTGTGGCTAGGTTCGGACGCGGGCAACCCCATGCGCCGATCTTCCTGCGCGCGCCGCTCGTCGCGGTGGTCGCGGCGGCAGCAGCGTTCACGCCGATCCATGTCGTGCTGGCGGAGGCGCGTCGGCCAGCCCCGACGCACATCTCCTACGTTCGTCCCAGCCGAGCTTCGTTCGTCCCTGATCGGCTCGCCTCGCAGATCCACGTCATCGGTGTGCGGGCGCCCAGCCCTCGGCGTGTTGATGTCCTCCAACTGCGGAACTCTGCGGCGCCAGCGGTGGAGTCCGAAGCGCGGGCTCCACGGCTCATTGTGGTGCTCACCGAGCCACGGCGTAGTGCAGGGCATGTTCTCCAGCTGCACAATCCCGCTGCCCCCGTCGTCGCAGCGGAGCCCCGCGCCCCGCGGGCCACGGTGGTGCTTACCGACCAGCGCCGTGGCGTCTCGCACATCATCCAGCTGCACGCGCCTGCGGCGCCTGTTGTGGTGGCGACGCCAGCCCCATGGCCGCATGTCCTCACCGTGGCGGAGCAGCGCGCGCTGCGGGAGCGTCAGAGCAGTGTCCTGTACGTCCGGCCGAGTCGGACGTCGCTGGTGCCCGATCGCTTGCCAGTGCGGGTGCACGTCATCAGCCAGGTCGGCAGCCGCATCCGTGTTATGCGGGAGCCGGTGTTGCTGTTCGTACACGGTGGGCCAGTGCCCGTCGTGGCCGTGGCACTTCCCTTACAACTCGAGGACCGCAGTGGGTTCCGCTACGGCGCGGTCGATGCTTCAGGAGTGCGCTACGTCGTGATCGAGCAGGGGGGAGTACGGTACGCCATCGCCGAGGATTCATCTGCGGCCCAGCAGACGGTTGATCAGTCGCACCCGCGTGTCGAGGGTGACGTGGCAGGAACGTGACGGCGGAGATGCGCGAATGGCGGCAGCAGATGTATGAACACATGAGACACCTTAAGAAGGTGGCGTAAGTTGAAAACCGTGAGCCTAGACAACGACTGGGAGCTCGAGTACGCCGCCACGCGGAAGAACGCGAGCACGGGGGCGATCGAGCCAGCGACTGGGCTGGCGGGGCTCACGGGTAGACTGAGTGCGACCGATGCTGGGGCGACCATCCACGCCTCGCTGAGTGTGTCGCTCAGTGAGCGGGGGACGACGGGCATCTACTTCGGTGTCCTGCAAGGGGATGATCTCAGGGCACAGCTCGCGGCCAGCTTCACGAACGTAGTGATCTATGAGGTCTTCGGGGATGGCACGAACGTCCTCACCTCAGTGCCACGCCTGGTGGCTGCAGTACGGAGGCCCTAGGTGAGCTCACAGTCAGCCGTAATTATGGCGCTGCGTGGGTACGTAGCGGAGACTGCCATCATCTCCCCGCAAGGCGAGTTGATGGTGGACCCAAACGGCAAGCCCATCGTCCTCTATGTGGCCGAAGCCATGATAGCACTCAAGCAGTTAGATTCCGCCGTGTGGGAGGCGGGGCCCAGGTGAGGCATCACTGCCTAGCACCTCGCTGCCCTGAGTTGGTGGGCAAGGGCGGGAAGCACTGCGCTCGTCACACCACTGAGGCAGCGAGGCGTGATGCGCAGCAGCGTGGTACAGCGGCGGAGCGTGGCTACGACCATGAGTGGCAGGCTGCGGCTGCTGAGTACCTCAAGGCGCACCCCTACTGCGAGCGGTGCCAGCAGCGAGGACGCAGGCGCAAGGCGGTGCTCGTGGATCACAAGCAGGCGCTCAGGGACGGGGGCGCACGGCTCGATCGGCGCAACTTCGAGGCGCAGTGCCGCCACTGTCATGGGATCAAGACGCACGCCGAGACTAAGGCCCGTGTCACTGTGACACCGAGCGATTTCTTTCAGGCCCCCCCTCGCAAGACCGCACGCAAGTCGTCTTTGATCGCGCCCAGTGCGGGAGACGCTTTGTCGCGCGGCGAGTTTTTCGTATGAGCGCGAAGAAGCCTGTGGGGCGCGCGCAGGGGCATCGCAAACACGTCGGGCTCGCGCTCATGCCGGATGTCAACGCGTTGCCGACGGGGCACGAAGCCCCGCCCGATCTCTTGCCGGCGGTACTAGCCGACTGGAAAGCATTCTGGCGGACGGAGTTCTCGCAGCTCGTCAACTGGGACCGGGACCATCGGGCGTTCAGCCGGCTGTTCAAGCTGTACGATCTGCGGCTGCGGCTCGAGGCGGCGGTGGAGGGCGAGGATGGCGTGCCGCAGGTGCTGGTGGAGGGGTCGCAGGAGCAGCAGATCCTGAACCCCGCCCTGCGCCACATGGCGACGATCGACGACAAGATCCTGCAGCTCGAGCAGCAGTTCGGCCTCACGCCGCGGAGTGCTGCGGGGCTGGGGTTGCAGATCGGGGGCCTCAAGAAGACGCTGGATGACCTGAACCGGGAAGCCAACGCACGTGCCTACGGCAGTCGCAAAGCGCCGGCGCGCAAGGCCGCGCGTTCGTAAGCGCCTCAGCCTCGGGGGGCTGGTGGGCTGGTGGATAGAGAACCATCTCGTCCACGGCGAGGGGGACTATTTCGGGAAGCCGTTCCTGCTCGAGCATCCGTGGCAGTGGGCGATGCTGGAGCAGTTGTATGCCTTGCTCCCCGATGGCACGCGGCGCTACGACGAGGCGCTCGTGGGCTTGCCGAAGGGCCAGGGGAAGACGCCGCTCGCGGCGGCCGTGGCCTGCGCGGAGTTCGCCGGGCCCGTGGTGTTCGATGGCTGGAACAAGGACGGCACGCCGCGGGGCACGGCCCGGTTGTCGCCCGATATCCCGGTGGCGGCGGTGTCCTACGAACAGGCCGATCGCGTGTTCGGGGCGGCGCGGATGATGATTCGGCACGGGGCTCTGGCGGGGCTGTGTGAGATCTTCGATACGGAGATCCTGTTCAACGATGGGAGCCCCGGTCGCATGTATAAGGTGCCGGCCGTCGCGGGGGCGAATGATGGCGGGTTTCACTCGTTCTTCGTGGCCGACGAACTGCACGAGTGGGTGGGCACGAAAGAGCGGGTCCATCTCATCCTGTCAAACAACCGGGCGAAGCGGCGCGGGGCGTGGCAGCTCGCCATCACGACGGCGGGGTGGGACATGAGCTCGCTGCTCGGGAAGCGGTACGCCGAGGCGCAACGGGCGGCGGATGCCCAGGGCAAGTCGCTTCGCGAGGGACTGGAGGTGTCGCCGCGCTCGCTCGTGATCTGGTGGGAGGCAGGGGCCGAGTGGGATCTCGAGCAGCCGAAGGAACTCGAGGCAGCAATCCGCGAGGCGAACCCCGCGGTGGGCAGCTTCCTGCCGATCGAGAACGTCATCGCGCAATACCCGAAGATCGCGACGCACGAGTTCCGCCGGTACTTCTTGAACCAGTTCACGGCCGCGCCGACGCAGTGGCTGCCGACGGATCTGTGGGAGGCGGCGAAGCGCGCCGAGGTCGTGCCCGATGGTACGGCGATGGTGCTCGGATTCGACGGCTCCTACAACCGAGACTCGACGGCGCTCGTGGGCTGTACGCTCGAGGAGCCGCGGCTGGTGACGCTCGGAATCTGGGAGCGGCCGGAGGGCGTGAAGGAGCGGACGGTGCCACGCGAGGAGGTACTCGGGGCGATCGATGCGGCGCTTGCGAAGTACGAAGTCAGGATGCTCGCGGCCGACGACACCTTCGGCCGGATCTGGGCGATGGACCTGGAGGCGCTGCAGGGCAAGGGCATCGAGGTGGTCGAGTGGCCGACGCGGTCACAGTCGCGAATCGCGCCGGCGGCGGCTCAGGTCTACGGGGCCATCAAGGACAAGCGGCTCACCCAGGACGGCGATCCGGTCCTCGCGGCGCACGTGGGGCACTGCGTCTCGAAGGGTACGCGCTGGGGCCTCGTGCCGACCAAGGAGTCGCCGGACTCGCCCCGGCACATTGACGGCGCCATTGCGGCGATCATCGCCTACGACACGGCGGTGCGGCAGACCTCGGGCGCATGGGACTTCTCGGCGTTCGAGCTTCCCGGAGTGTGACGATGCCGAAGCTGCAACTTGACGAGACTATAGAACTCCCGATGGAGGAGCGGCCCATTCGGGTGTCGCGCGATGTCGAAACCTTTCTCCTCGCGACACTCCGGGCGTTGACGCCCAAGCAGCGGCCCGCCGCCAAGCGCGCCATCATCGCCGTCTATCAGTGCGGCAAGCAGATGGAACATGGGCAGTGGATCACGATGTACCGTGAGCGCATTCAGGATGCGGTGGATGCCCTGACGCCTGAGAAAGTCACCGCGTGAAACGGGCGGTGGCTCGGCGGGCGCGCGCCACGATCAAGGGCGTGACGTGGGACTTCACGCCAGCGAGTAGCGTGCCGACGTGGGAAGCGGCACGCCAGAGCGGCGACGGGCTTAAGTCGTCCGTCGTCACCTCGGCGTTGTGCTGGGTGATGAAAGCCTTCCCCGAGGCACCGGTCGTCGTCGAAAAGATGGAGGATGAGCAGTGGAAGGTCGCGCTCCGGCATCCGCTCGCCAGGCTCCTCAGCCAGCCGAACCCTTTCTACGGCGGCCGCGTGTTGTGGATGGCGACGGTCATGGACTTCTGTTTCGGTGAGGCGTTCTGGCTCAAGGTGCGGAATGGCGCCGACGAGCTGGTCGAGCTCTGGTGGGTTCCCCGCGCGCTCATGGTGCCGCGCTGGGACGATCTCCAGAGTCCGGGCGTGTTCGTGACGCACTACGAATACACGGTGGCGGGTCGCATGATCACCGTGGCCCCGCGGGATGTGGTGCACTTCCGCTTCGGCATGGACCCGGCGAATACCCGGCGGGGATTCTCGCCTCTCGCTTCGGTGATGCGGGATGTCTATATCGACGATCAGGCTTCAAACTTCACGGCGTCGATCTTGAAGAACTTGGGCATCATCGGCGTCGTGTTCTCGCCGAAGGGCACAGGGATGATCCCGAAGGACCAAGCCGACAAGCTCAAGGATTACGTCGGCAAAGCCTTCACGGGGGACAAGCGGGCCCAGGCGATGGTCTTCACGGGGGCGATGGAAGCGCAGCTGATGCAGTACAATCTCCAGGGCTTTGATGTCGGGCCGTTGCGCGACATCTCGGAGGAGCGGGTCTGCGCGGCCCTCTCGATTCAGCCGGCCGTCGTGGGGTTTGGGACGGGGCTGCAGCAAACGAAGGTCGGTGCCACGATGAAGGAAGTCGTCAAGCTCTCGTGGGAGCAGGGCATCGAGCCGAACCAGGCGATCTGTGCGGAGGAGTTGAACCGCTCGCTCTTGCCCGAGTTTCAAGGGAACACGGCGCTCTTCCGCACGCGGTTTGATACGTCGGTGGTGGACGCCATCAATGAATCCAAGGCCGAGAAAACCGACCGGGTCACCAAGCTGACGGCGGGGAACATCATCACGATCGCGCAGGCTCAGCGGGAACTCGGGTATCCCGTCGACAAGGCCGTCGACAAATACGTTCGCGAATTGAGTGCGCCAGCGGCGAAGGACCCAGCAACCGCAGATCCGCCGCCTGCGCCGAAGCCACCACCGGAGGATGATCCAAATGCCACACCCTGAAGAGACCCTCGAACTCAAGACGCTCGGCGCGCTCGAAATTAAGAGCGAAGCGGAGGGTCGAGTGGAGGCCATCATCGCCACCCTGAACGTCGTCGACAAGGACGCGGATGTGATCGCCGACGGGGCCTTGAAAAACGGCGCGAAGGTCAAGCTCTCGAGCTATGGACACGACGCCGTGTTCGGCGACATGCCCGTCGGGAAGGGCGCCCTCTTTGTCGAGGGTGACAAGGCGATCTTCCGCGGTCAGTATTTCCTGGGGACGCAGCGTGGACTCGAAGCCTTCAACACCATCAAAGCCCTGGGCACGGATCAGGAATGGTCCTTCGGATTCCGCGTCCTGAAGGCGGAAGACCCGGGGGACGAGTGGCGGGCGAAGGGCGCGCGCAGGGTCCTGACAAAACTCGCGGCCTTTGAGGTGAGCCCGGTCATCATCGGGGCTGGCGTGGGCACGGGGACGGTGGACGTGAAGGAGGCTGAAGCTGCGGCGGCCGCGGAGGCCGTGGCTGCAGCGGAAGCCGTGCGGGTCCAGGAGGAGGAGCGCAAGGCGGTCGCCCTGGCGGCAGTCAATGCGGAGGGGGCGAAGCTGTTCGCGCGCGCGCGACCACTTCTCGGGAAAAAGTCGTAGGAAATGGCGACTTATCCGCTTCGCTGCGATCGTTGTCGGCACTTTTTAACGAATCTGGACGTGCCCGTGGAGCTCGTCGGCACGTGTCGCGCGTCCTCAGCGGAACAGATTCCCCGCGCCCATCCGCGTGAAGAACGGCACCGTTGTCGGTCCTGCGGCTTCGTCAACGTCTTCCATCCGTTGACGGAACCGACGCCGGTCGGTACTATGTAGGCACAGAAGTTCGACAGTCGACAGGGCCCTCACGACGGCCGGTCATGCGCGATCCCGCGCTGGTCGGCCGTTTGCATTTCAGGGCATGGCCGCCAGCCCACACGGAGACGGCCATGTCCGAATCGAATCTGCTCGTCGAGAAGCGCCAGGAGCTCGCGGCCAAGGCGAAGAAGTTCCAGGAGGTCATGGACGCCAGCAACACCGAGTCTGGCGGGACCGACCTGTCGAAAGCGGACGTGCTGGCCAAGCTCGGCGCGACCGATGCGAGCGACGCGAAAGACAAGATCGCGTCGATGTACGCCGAGATCACCGTCCTCAACCACGATGTGGACGAACTCCACCTCGGTGAGATGAAGCGCGGGGTCTCGAAGATCGGCGAAGAAATCAAGAAGCCGATCCGCCAGACCATCCCGGGCTCCCCCCTGACCGAGCAGCCGCGGACCTTCGGCGAGCTCGTCATGGACTCCAAGGACTTCGCCGCGCAGTGCCGTGAGTGGGAGAAGGGCAAGTGGGCCTTCACGGAAGCCGACATGAGTATCAAGACGCTCATGCAGACCTCCGCCGGCCTCCAGCCGCGGACGGACAACGGCACACGGGTCGTGGAGAAGGCCACCCGCCCCGTCCAGATCCTCGACTTCATCCCCAGCGAGCCGACCGATCTCTTCGAGATCCCGTTCATGGAAGAGACCACGCGGACGCAGAACGAGGCGGAGATCGCCGAAGCCGGCACCTACGCCGAAGACGCGTTCGTGTACACCCGTCGGAACAGCGTCGTGCGGAAGGTCGGTGCGCAGATCCCCGTCACCGATGAGCAGCTGGACGACGTCGGCGGGATGCGGGCGCTGCTGGACAATCGGCTCCGCTTCGGCGTCTTGGCGCGCATCGACCAGCAGATCATGGTCGGCGACGGCACGCCTCCGAACCTGCAGGGCGTGTTCACCGTCTCGGGCATCCAGACGCAGGCCCGCGGCGCTGACCCGGCCGCCAACGCGATCTTCAAGGCGATGACGCTCTGCCGGATCACGGGTCGGGCCGTGCCGAACCTGATCGCGATGCACGGGACGGAATGGCAGAACATCCGGCT
>Ga0184635_10000363_pt1 | contig 11201 bp, 5 predicted proteins | sample PLM3_30_b2_FD_133147 | JGI IMG/M metagenome (GOLD analysis project Ga0184635, IMG submission 133147) | Groundwater sediment microbial communities from an aquifer in East River, Colorado, USA - PLM3_30_b2 | ecosystem: Environmental > Terrestrial > Soil > Riparian zone | place: USA: East River...
CAGCCAGCCGAACCGTGAACGGCTTGAAAGGCTTCAAGTTGAGGCGCTCGCGAATTTCTTCTTTCGTCATGAACTTCTTCTCCGATGCTGCGCCCGGTTTGTCAATCGCGTTGCTCCAATGACTCGACGCCGATACAATGCAGCCACAGGGTTCACCGCCGTCCAACTCCAAACGCGCGCCGACTATTCTGGAGTCTCCGTCCCAAAACTCACCCGAACTTGCCAGCCGCCAGAACGCGGAGTAAAAGAATCGCTATGAGCAGCGAAATCTCATCCAACGGCTCCTCCATCCCATACGTCCCCGTCGCTGGCCAGCGCGAAGGCGCCGCGGAACGAAGAACGGTTTTCCCGTATCGCTTTCCGCGCGATCCGCGCCTGCTCGGCGGCAAATTTACCGTCGCCGAAAACGCCCGCCGCCTGCTTCGCTTTTTCTATTTCGAACGGCGCCTCATGCACGCGCTGGGCGCGTGGACGCTCTCCATCCCTGAGTTCGAAGTGAAGCTGGAAACCGGCCGCCACATTTTCTGGCACGGCGACGCGGCGCGGCTGCTTCGCGAGCGGCTCGGCGAACAGGAGACGCGGCCCAAGGAGGTCGACGCGTTCCGCGACGCGGACATCGACCGCTTCATCGAGGAAATGCTCAGCGCGAACAGCGCCGCCGAACTGCTCGTCGGCGCGCATCAGGTTCTCGGCCGCGCCTTGGCCACAGCTTACCGGCATCATTGCGACGACACCGACCCCGTCACCGACGTGCCGACCATCCGCTGTCTGCGCCGAATTCTCACCGATTACGAACCGATGCTTGAATGGGCCAACGCCGCGATTGCCGCCTACGTCGAAGGCGGCGCGGAAGAGCCGCAACTCGCGGCGTGGCGCTGGCACTTGCAACGGCTTCTGGCCTCCATCGGCGGCGTGACCGGCGCCGACCCTCGCGCCGAGGCGCCGTCGCCCTTGCGAAGCGCGAGCAAGCCCTTCGAGCGCGGCACCGTGCCGCTGCGCGACGGGCGCTTCGACACCTTCAAGAACACCGGCGATTACGATACTGCCGACGGCCAGGCACGCTTCCCGAAGGATTCTTACGAAAACCTGCGGCTGCGGTTCATTCGCACGCAACGGGACGAGATCGATGCCATCGAGGCCTTCGGCACATTCATCTGGGACATTCGCTTCAAGGATTTTCAGGCCGAGTACGACCTGGCGCGCATCACCTGGGACGAAGCGCGCCACACGGAGATTGGCCACCGCGCCCTGCTGGCCGCCGGCTACGATCCCTTCGAACTGCGCAACCGGCTGACCGGCTCGACCTGCCGCGGCCCGATGGACCCGGCCTTCGCCATGGCCGAGATCAATCTCTTCGGCGAAGTCGGCGTGCTCAAGACCATCAACAGCCTTATCGACACCGCGGCGGACCGGCGCGACGAACTCCTGCGCCACATCGCCGACTTCATCCGCTCGGATGAACGCACCCACGTCCGCAAGGGTGGCCGCATCATCCAGGTGATGACCAACCTGGACGCCAAGGCGCTCGAACTGCGCACGCGCGAACTGTTCACCGAATGTCTCGTCAGTCTCGGCGCGGTCACTAAGGACATGGATGTCTTCACCGTGTCGCGAGAGGACATCGAGCAGTTGGTCGGGGAATGAGGCGAACTGCCCCACCTTGTAGTGGCGGACTGGCGTCCGCCGCACTGCTCGTTCGCAGCCGAGCCCATCGCAAACTACGCCCGCGCTCGAAGCAGATCGGCGGCGAACGCCAGTTCGCCGCTACGAGACGTCCGTGGGCCGTTCGCTTAACGGCCTTCGCCCCGACTTCCCTGATCCACTACAAAACAGCAAAGAACTCCTTTCCAAGTTTCCCTTTTGCGCGCATGATATATCGCGTATGACCCACGGAGATTCCAACTCCGTCCATCGTTGCCGCGGACTCTCGCGGCGCTCCTTCCTCGCGGACACCGGCATGGGCTTCACCGGGCTGGCACTGGGCGCGTTGCTGTTCGAGGAAGGCGTGGGCCGCGCGCTCGGTTCCGAGGCCGTAGCCCCATGGCGTCCGCCTGACGGGCGACCGCATTTCTCCCCACGGGCCAAGTCGGTCATCTGGATCTTCCTTTGCGGCGGCGTGAGCCACCTCGAGAGCTTCGACGTGAAGTCCGAGCTGAACAAATACGCCGGGAAGAGCATTGAGGAAACGCCCTATTCGAAGGTACTGGAGAACCCGGGCCGAAACGTCATCGGCGCCAATCCTTCGCACGGCAACCGCAAGACCATTTTCCCCCTGCAGACCGGTTACAAGACTTACGGCCAGTCCGGGCTCGTCGCCGGCGACTGGTTCCAGCACATCGGCGCCTGCGCGGACGATATCGCCGTGGTGCGCAGTCTGTGGACCATTCACAACGACCACGGCGCGCAGCTCACCTGGCAGACCGGGCGGCATCCGCGCGAACTCGAGCATCCCACGCTCGGCGCCTGGTCCTGTTACGGGCTGGGCTCGATGAACGACAATTTGCCCAAATATGTCGTGCTGGGCGCTCCCACGGGCGATTGCTGCGGCGGCACGTTCACTTACGGCGCGAGTTACCTCGGCCCGGAGCACGGCGGAGTGCGGCTGAACGTCGACCCGAAAAAACCGCTCCCCTTCCTCGCCCCGCCCCCCGACAGCATCACCACCGAGGAACAACTCGAGAACCTCTCCCTGCTCGGCAAGCTCAATCGCCTCGCCGGCATCGATTATCCCGACGACCAAAACCTGCGCGCCCGCATCAAGTCTTACGAGCTGGCCTTCCAGATGCAGACGAGCATCCCCGAAACGCTCCAGCTCGACCGCGAACTGGAAGCCACACGGCGGCTCTACGGCATGGACCGCGACGAGACCAAAACCTTCGGCCAGCAATGTCTCGTCGCCCGGCGCCTCATCGAACGCGGCGTGCGGTTCGTGCAAATCTTCCACGGGGGCGGAGGCGGTGGAGCGTGGGACGCGCACTCGGACATCAAAAACAACCACACCAAGCTCGCCAGCCAGGTCGACCAACCTGTCGCGGGCCTGCTGAAAGACCTCAAGCAGCGCGGACTCCTCGACGAAACCCTGGTGGTCTTCGGCACCGAGTTCGGCCGCTCGCCTGGCGCCGAGGGAACGGGGCGCGACCATCATCCGCAGGGCTTCTGCGCGTGGCTGGCGGGCGGCGGCGTGAAAGGCGGCGTCCAGCACGGCGTGACCGATGAGTTGGGCTTCCACGCCGTCGAGGACCGCCATTACGTAACGGACATCCACGCGACCGTGCTGCACCAACTCGGGCTCGATTCCCGCCGACTGGAGATCCCCGGTCGCAAACGTCTGGAGATTGACCACGGCGAAGTGATTCGGGAGATCCTTGGCTGATTTCCCCTGGCGGCATTTGACTTGAGAATTACCGCTGGCTTGATATGTTTCGAGTGGCGGAAGCTCCTGCAAGTTGAGCGGTCTGCAGAATCGAATTGTTGTTATGAAAACAGGCTACCCTTTGCTCCTGACCGTGTGCGGATTACTCGCTGGCGTGCTGCCGGTCGCCAGTCGGCCACCGGACGACAGCGTTCCGGTCGTTAGAAACAAGGAATCAACTCAAACGCCTCCGGCCGCTCCGGCCGCGACAGCGACCGTCGAGCAGAAGACCGAGGCCAAAACTGCGCAACTTTCCGCCGGCCTCGAGGACATCATGAAGCTGAAGAAGGCGGGAATCGAGGAATCGGTTATTGTCTCGTTCGTCAAATGCTCGGAAGTGAAGTACCAGCCGACGGCGGACGAGCTGATCAAATTGCGCGAGGCTGGAGTTTCCACGACGGTCGTCGAAGCCCTGCTCCACCGGGGAGACGAATTGCGCCAGAAAGCCGCCGCCCAATCCGCCCTGACGGCGACTCTGCAGACGCCACCGGTAGCGTCGCCTCCTGAGCCGATTCCTGTCCAGAACACGAACGTGTCGCCGAGCATGGTGTACGAGCCGGGCACCACGTATGCGTACTATCCGTATTGGCCTTACTATGGGTGCGGGAGCTGTGGTTACCCCTGTTACTACTACGGCGGGTGTTACCCGAGCTTCTCCATCGGATTTGGATTTGGATACGGGTGGTATCCTTACGGCTACTACGGCGGGTACTATCCGTACGGCTACTACTGCGGCAGCTATTATTATGGCAATTGCCACGGTGGCAGCTATCACGTCGGCACCTATGGCTCCTATAACGCAGCCAAAAGCGGTCACGTGAGCAGCTCGGCTAACGCCTCCAAAAGCGGGGGCGTGAACCGTGGGGCGTATCAATCAGGTTACTCTGGTGGTGCGCGTCAAAGCTCGTACGGTGGCGGTGCTTACGGCGACTCCTACGGCGGCTCCAAGAACGGGTACAGTGGCGGCTCCGGTCCATCCGGTGGAGGCAAAAGCGGCTACCAAGGCGGCTCCTACGGAGGGTATCGCGGCAGTTCTGACGTGTCTCGCGGTGGGTATCAAAGCGGGTATCAAGGCGGAGCACGCGGTGGATCTGTAGGCGGAGCACGCGGCGGGTACGGGGGTGGCGGCTACCGCGGCAAGTAATTGCGTCCGGAGCGCGGAAGGTAGGGACATCGCGCTGCGATGTCCCGCCCGCGCAGAGCGGGCGGAACAAGGGACGCGCATCCAGATCAATCGACCGTTCGAGGAATGTCGTCTGCTAGAGCGGATTCGCAAATTCTGTAGCTGCAAAAGATGCCGAATTGTTAGCAAATAGGCCAAGAGCAGGGTTCTGAACGGCTACGAATCGAACTCAAACCGCTCCAGCGCCGCTGCTACGCGGCGCGGACAGCACAGCAGCGCGCCGTCCCTACCACACAAGGGCGCCTCGCGTTCTGTCCCGCTATCCAGCGGCGTGTGAGCGGGCTATTCGGTCAACTTGGCCCGGTAAAACTGTAGCGCCTGGCCTGCGCTATAGGGAGCCACGAACAGCACGTTGCCCGTCTGGTTGCTGACGGTGGAGACATCGGCCCAATCGAACAGATTGGTGGAGGATTGCACCATGTAAAGATCCCCTGGTGTGCCACTCAGCGTGAATCGCGCCGTGCCATTCGTGCACAGCGGCCAGTTCAACCGTGGGGGAATGCTCACAGCCAGACTGGCGGGCGGGCTGGTCTCTGTGCCGGCAATGTTGCTGACGACAACGTCGTAGTCGCCCGCATCGGCAGGTTGCACACTGCCCAGATTCAGGGATTGGCCGGTCGCACCGGGAATGGCTTGCGCGTTGACGCGCCATTGGAAGGTGAGCGGATCGGTGCCCGTGGCGGACACGCTGAACGTAACCGGACCCCCCTGCACCATGCGCTGGGATAACGGAGGAACCAGGACCTGCGGCGGCAGCAACACGGTGAGCGTCGCAACCGAACTCGTGACGGAACCCGCCCCATTGGCCACCACGATGGAATAGTTGCCCGTATCTCCGGCCTGCGCATTGTCAATCGTCAGAATGCCGTTTGTGCATCCAGCCAGATTATTGCCATTGAAGCGCCATTGGCAGGCGAGCGTCGGCGATCCGCTGGCGGTCACGTAAAAACCCGCCGCATCGCCCGCGACCACCGTCACGTTCGTCGGCTGTGCGGTGATGACAGGCGGCGACAACGTTTGATAGGCCGAATAAACCCAGCGCACCGCGTCGGCCACGACGTCCTTGTTGCCGCCCTGGCCGGCATTGTTGGAGGCGCGCACGAAGCCGTTCGTGCCTTGCGCGAAGTAGACGCTGTCGGCCATGAGTTGCCAGCCGCCGCTGCTGCTCGATTGATTCACGGTCACCGTGAAATTCGTGGCCAGACCGGAAACCAGGAACGGAGTCGCCGTGGCGCCACGCGGGATGGTCGGCGTCCAGACGTAGACATCGTAGAAGGCGGCCGTGGCGATGCCCGGCGTGAAGGTGGCGGTGGCGGTGGCGCTGCCGCCGACGGATGCCGCCGTACGATAGTCGGTGCTGTATCTGTCCGTCGCGCTTGTGCCAGTGCTCCAGGTGCCGGTAAACGCCGCTTGCAGATTGTCCACGATCAAATCCGGCACGGGCGATTGGTAGTTTGCAGTGACGTTCAGGTTTGTGTTCACCACCACGACCAATGGATTGCTCGTCCCGCTCGCACTGCCCGTCCAGCCGGTGAAGGCAAAGCTCGGATGCGACGCGGTGAGCGTAACCGTCGAGCCCGGCGCATAGCTGGCTTGATCGGGTGATTTCGTCACCGTGCCGCCTGCCGTGGCGCTGGCGACCAGGGTGCAATTCACCGTGAGCGCGGCAGGCGAACTCGTGACAGAACCGAGGACGTTCGTGATAACGACCGTAAATGCGCCGGCGTCGGCGGGCTGCGCGTTCACGCGCGTGTAACTGCTGCTGGTCGCGCCGGCCAGGTTGGTTCCGTTCCGCCGCCATTGGTAGGCCAGAGGCGTCGAGCCCGTGGCGGTAACTGTGAACGTCGCGGAATTGCCCGCGATTACCGTCTGGCTTTGCGGTTGCGCGGTGATGATTGGCGGTGTGTTTACGGAAAGGACGGCGTTGGCGCTGGTGGCGGAGCCGTAGGCGTTGTTGACGACCACGGAGTAATTGCCGGCGTTCGTGGCCTGGACGTTTGATTTCGTGTAGCTGCTGCTGGTCGCGCCGGAAATGTTCGCGCCATTGAACCGCCATTGATAGCTCAACGGGGTCGCACCGCTCGCGGCCACAGTAAAGGTGGCCGAGGCCCCTGGATTCACGGTCTGGTTCGCCGGTTGCGTCGTGATGGTGGGCGGCGAAGCCGATGTCACCGTAGCCAGGAAGTCCTTGCCCGATTGGTCGGGACCGACACTCACCGTGTTCGTGAAATTATTGGGCGCGAACGTGAAGCCGTAGAGACTGGCACTCACCGTGTACGCGCCGGCAGGCAGGCCCACGATGGCGTAACTTCCATCGGTGTCCGTGTAGCCCATGCGCGCGGTGGTGGCGTAAACACGCGCGTTATGCACCGGGGCAGCGGCGCCATCCGCGACGTTGCCCGTGATGCGGAAGGTGGTGGGCGAGCCGACGCGAACGATGACCCACTTGCTGGCCACGCCGCCTTTCATGTCGCTGACCACGCAACGCACGAGATAATCGCCCGCAGCGGTCCAACTTTTGCCGGCGGCGGGACCGTTCGTGCCGAAGTTGGTGTCGCCGAAGTCCCAGTAGTAGGCCAGCGTGTCGCCGTCGGTGTCATTCGCGGCCGCGGCAAACGTGACGCCCACGCCCGTGCCCACGTTCGTGGCGCTGGCAGTGATGTCCACGGTCGGCGGATGGTTGCCCGGGAAGGAGCCAAGGTTCACGACGACATCCAGTGACTCCGGCGTGGTGCCGCCTTTGCCCACGGGCGTGATGTGTATGGCGGAATCCAGGTCCGAGAACGTGCGGCCAATGACGAGGGCGGAATCGTTTTTCCCATCGCCTGAACCCGGCGTGGTGTCCAGGAGCTGGCTCTTCTGATTCCCGTTTTGTGTCCAGCGCAATCCCGCGCCGCTCATCAACCACTTGTTGCTGGTGAATTTCTGCCGGAACTCGACCCAGTAATTGGTGCTGCTGTTCTTGACCACCTTCAGTCCGCGGAACCCGGTGGAGTTGGGGTTGTCGTGACAGGCGATGCGATAGGTGCCGTTGGTCGTGGCTGTGACGATTTCGGCCGCTTGCAGCCAGTTCAAATAATTCTTGTAGCGCGAATTGAAGTGATTGTTGCCGGCGCTGGCCGAACCCATCGTGTCGAAGGAATCGCCATACTCAACGCTGGTGCCCGGCCCTGTGATGCTGGCGCCGCCGGTGTCCCAATAATTCGCGTGATTCAAGCCGTAGTTGTGGCCCAGTTCGTGGCCAGCGACACCGGTGCTAAAGCTGTTGCGCAACCATGCGCCGGACGCGCCTATGTAGCCCAACCCCGACCAACCCCAGCCGGACACCGCGCCGAAACAAATCACATCCAGGTTGTAATTCGCGAGCGTGTACCCCGCCGCGGCGGCGGCGTTGCGCGCGTCGGTGCGAAGCTGGTTGTAGTAATCGTTCGTGCCGTAATAAGACCCGGCCTGCGGCATGCGGAAAACCGGCGTGAAATCCGAACCGGCCCCGTTCAACGCAAAGCTGGCGCGGCCAAAGGACATCTCTGAGTAAAAATTGTTGAGATTGCTGATGAGCGTGATCGCGCCGCTGTCGGTCAGGTTCACGCCGACCACGTCCGGAAAATCCACGCGGATGACCAGCAGCTTCTTCTGGCCTTCCGTCCACGCCGAGGCTTCGGGATCGCCACCGTCGGGAGAAGGCGGGCCGGCATCCGCGGCGACAATTTTGTCGTTGGCCTCGATCGCGTGATCGGGCCGGCAGAAGAAGGTGATGTCACCGGCGAGTTCCGCGGCCACCCCCTGCCCCGTCGGGAGTGCGGGTTGGGCGGTGATGGCGCACACCGGCTCGGGATGCGCCGATGCGGCCGCCGCGGCTTCATCGGCATCGAGGATGCGCAGAGCGTTTTCGCTGAGCGCTAACACGTCATCCACGGCGATGCCCGTGAGGGCGATATTGTTCCGCGTCGGCACGCCGAGCCGCTCGCCGTAAGTGAATGTCTTATACTCCCTGCCTGCAATCGTCGCGGTGCGGAGGGTGGGTGGAACTTCTGACTCCCCGCCCGGTTCGGCCAGGACTCCGAGCACGTCGAGTTTGCCGCGCGCGCTGAGCGGTTCCTCGAGCCGGCTCGTAACTTCGCCCGGCAATTGGGCGCGGATGCTGGAGGGCACGGCCAATTCGAGTGCCCGTTCGGGATCGGTTCGGATCAGCTCCTTGAGCACGGCGCGGCGAGCGCCAGCCAGTTCAACACCTTCCGGGACGAGGTTGGCGCGGCTGGCGGCATCGGTCGCAAGATAACGCTGCGTCCAGTCTTTGAAGCGGGCAAAGGCTTCCTCGGTGACTGGCTCGCGCCAGAGGGCTTCCGTGGTGCGGAATAGACGGTTGGTCTGCGCGAGCGCGGCGAAACGGGGTGACGGGACTGGAGTCTTAGAAGCGGCATGAGACGGTGCCTCATTCCTGGCCGGTGACTGTACCGGCGGTTTGATGGACTGGTTGGAAAGGTTGCCCGCAGGTTGGTCGGGCCGGAGGAATATGTAAGCGATGCCAAGCCCGCAAAGAACGCCCCACAGTGCGAACGATTTGTACTTCATATTATTGCGCAATTCGGCCGGGAAACCATTCCTATCCTCCTTGTGTGACAGGCACGCTCGGATGAGACCCGAGCGTTCCTGACAGGCAGCATTAAAAGCTATTCTTATGCCAGCGCTCCGCCCAGGCAGCCGCAAGCGACGCTCGATCCGTGGCGTCGCTTCGCGGAGGTAGCTTCCGAAGCAGCTACCACTTTAGCTACAGTGAAGGAAACCGGCATTTCCGATAAGCTCACGCGCAAATTCTTGGCTGGTAGCGCAGGTGACCCGCACTTGCCGGTCCGCGGCTGTCAGAAGCCCGAGACCGAGTCGAACGTCTCCAACTGCTTCCGATCATCCGGATGATAGTTTCCAGGGTGAGGGGTCCTCACTCGTTGCAGTTCAAGTCCGTCCCGCCAGCTTCGACGGTTGCGCATTGAAACGAGGGTTCGATTCCCTTCACCCTCTCCATTGATAATCAAGGACTTGCACAGTTGTGCGGGAAAAGTGCAGGAAGATTGGTGGCTTTTCAATCTCGAAATGGCCCTCTCGCTCCTGCGCATATAATCCGTTTTCCTCGTTCGACCGCGTCCCCACGTCCCCGCTGCAACGCGAAGGACATCACAACCAGAGTTTCTACCAACGCTGGACTGTGAGGATAGAGGCAATGAAGTCGGCCTCGCGTTCGACGAGCAGGTCAACTCTCCAACAGCAACGGCTCTCCTCTACGAAACGGTGAACGGATTCGGCGCGAACCAGGTCTTAAAGTGTTTCGAGGTGTGAGTGTTCATGGGATTCTTTCGCCTGTTGCTTCGCTTTATTCGCTGAGCAGCGTGACGTTCACCAGCCACTGGTGCGCGTCGGTGGCCTGGTCGGCCACCAGAAGCGAGTTTTCAAGCAGCCCCTTGGTCGGAGAGACTCGGTTTCGGTTTGAAGTTTTCATGATTGTTTGTTTTTCGATTAGAGCTGCGACCAGCTTTTTAGAAACGCGCCGAAGGAAAAACGATTTGCGGGCCGGGGCGCACAGACGATTTCGCTCCGGCCCGCATTTTTTCCACCCTACTAGAACGGAATGGCGGGGTTGCCATCGAGAACACCGATCGCGCTGGTGCTATCCAGATAGAGCACGCCGAAGTTGAGCGCGTCCGGGCCAAGATCGCTGGCCGTGTTCCCGGCGATGCTGCTGGAGTTTTCGACCGTCGCCGTCCCGCTGTTGTTGTAGAGGCCGCCACCGCGGCCGAAGTTCACGTCGGCGGTGTTGCCGGACAGGGTGCTGTTGCTGATCGTCACCGTCCCGCCGTCGTTGTAGAGGCCGCCGCCGTCGCCACCGGTCCAGGGGTAGTCGGCGTGGTAGGCGAGGTTGTCGAACAGGGTGCTGCCGTTACTCACCGTCACGGTTCCGCCGCCGTTGTAAATGCCGCCACCGAATCTGGCGCCGTTTCCGGAAAGAGTGTTGTCGCTGACCGTCACCGTCCCAGCGCTGTTGTAAATGCCGCCGCCCGAGAAGGCGTAGTTGCCCGACACCGCCACGCCCAGAGCAAACCCGCTGGTGTCATAGCCGCCGACCCGCACGGGATCCAAGTCCAAGGCAACAAGGCGGCTTGGCAATAGAATGCTGAACAGTGCGATAAACAACGGCGCGCTGTAGAGAGATGATTGCCTCACTGCTGTTTGTCTTTTCATATTTTTCATACGTTTGTGTGGGGCAGTGAGCCCGCTTCAACTCTCAATGCGCTACGTTCTGGACTATACCCATTCCCAGAAATGATTTCCGAATGGCCCCTCACCCCGGCCCTCTCCCCATCGGATGGGGAGAGGGTGGCCGAAGGCCGGGTGAGGGGTTCGCGACTTTCCATCCGGAAATTATTTTTGAGAATCACTCTAGAATCCGCAGTTCCCTGGGTTGGCTTCATCCAGCCGGGGCGACCCTCCGGCCGCCACGTGACGACCCGACGCTTCACACGTTATTCCGGAAGGCGGTCAAACAGGCCCAGGTTCAGGATGTACAGGCCGAGCGCGAGGCCCGACGCTTCGCCATCTTCACACGCGTCGCGGAAG